>JGI24159J19872_10011831_pt1 | contig 11423 bp, 7 predicted proteins | sample Ectturendosymbi4_FD_19872 | JGI IMG/M metagenome (IMG submission 19872) | reverse complement strand
TTTACGTGAAATCGATTTCCTATTAAAAATTTGCTGATAGATTCCTTGCTTACACCCATCGTGGAAAGTACATACTTGAATAGAGATATGTGCAAGTCTGAATCATCGCAAAAAGACGAAAGCAGATGGCAGTCGACTGATTCCTCGAAAGCATACAGAAACACTAGTGCTTTTAAGTATGACCGACAAACAAGTCACTTGTTGACTTTGCCCAGATTATGTTTGTCAGTTTTGCGATTCTATCAGAGCGGAACGTAAGCGTCTACTTTTGTACGCGGCAGGTCCAGTTGCTTGTGGAGATGTTTCTCCCAAAGGGTTCTGATGCCTTGTCTTCGGTGTGCTTTCAACTGACGTATTTTAGCGTTCTCCGCCGCCACGAACAGGAAAAGGGATTAGTTGTTGACTTCGGGTGTTTTTTGAGATTTGTCCTGGCATAACCCGAGCTGGGCTTCATTGAAACGCATTGGTTAAACGGTTTCCACACGTAAACGTGGTAAGGACAAAAAAAAGCTTGCAAATAAAAAAGGGAAAGTTGGGTTCGACGCACTGTCGTTTCCTTCATCGGTTCACTGCACTCTTTCCCACACACGACCAAAGACAACAACTCATTGACGTCAAACCTGAACTGAAATTTAACGTCGGAAATGGGTCTGTAGGTGCAGGTTGTGCATTGGATGCAGTGGCGTACGCAGAAAATTTCCGAGGGGGGGCAAAGCATAGGCGTAGCCAGGGGGGCCAAAAAGCCATGCCCCCCCAAACATTTTTAGAAAATATAGTCATTTTGTGCTTTGAGACGCGTATTTTTAAACAAAGTAGTGTTATTCGCCTAAAATTAAAAATTTTGGTGCACACTGCCGAATACTGACAGTATACACTGCCGAATACTGTTTATACATTTTTTATTTTTAGGGTCTGAGGGAAGGGGCATGGCACAGTGCCCCCCTCCGTACGCTAGTGATTGGATGCTTTATTTGTTATAAACACATATTGAAAAGCTTAAAGCAATCAGTTTCTGTGAATTTTGATTCATTTTTCAGTTTCTATACTTCATTTTTCAACTTTATTTCGCTTTTATATGATGTATTTATGCTTGGTAATCTATCATCCATCTTTAACAGCTTCACCTACACATTTCTTTTTGTGCAGTACTCTTGCAGTTGTTCAGAAACATTAACGTCACACAAATATTTTTACTTAAACCAATTTGTATTTCGCTGGTCATGCTTCATGAGAAAAATCTGTTTTCTGGATATTTTAGCGATCGGTTATCAGATGAAACTCTTCTTTGAAACTTTAGTGGATATAATTGAGCAAAGCCTGAAAGGACAATTTTTAAAGAGCATTGCAAATTCATCATAATTCCAAAGGTTAATCATGATGCACGTAACAGCTGTGTGTCTCCAAAATCCTTCCAATTCAATCTACTTTGTGCATGACTTTCAAAATAATGTATTGTTTGTGTGCAGTTGATCATTTACTGCACACGTCCTTAGGCAAATACTTCTGGTGCATCGTCTTTACAAATGTCGGCAACATAAATGGCACTTTTTGAGTTTTGTGGTAGATAAAGCACTGAGTATCATCGTTAATATTATTTGGTTGAAGGCCTAAATCCAAATATCACACCTCACCCTTTGTCTGGAATCTGTGCCACAAACGATAGAATATTTCCTGCTTGAGGAAAACGTTGGTATGACAAAGTATGACGGTCCACGAATGACATAACAACGTTTTGCAAAAATATTGGCGATTACATGTGACCAGTCACCTTTCTGTTTGCAGGCGTGTTTGAGAACAAGATTGAAAAGTTTTTGCTATTGTTGTGTGGCCAAAAAGCTTTTTCAGAGTTTTTATTCTGGACGTGGAGCAAACTGCACACAAAACGCAAACAAAAGCCATAGCAAATCCGATTGCGATCTCCCAAGTTACTAACACCAGACAGAACAAACAGTGTAGGAACATATAGGTAATACGTCACAGAGTCAACATGCGTCATCTTGGTACGGATAACGTCGTGCTAAAATTCCGAACAGGTTGACTAGCTTAAATCATCTATCCGTACCTAGAATAAAACTGTCGTGAGGTTGACGCACAGTTGCATTTGAACGAACTCCGACCTGACAAACGCTGGACTCAGAAATGGTGAAGGTGTGCTGGCATCTTAGGGTTGGCTTTATGTTACAGAAAAGTTGTACATCGTACCGAGCTGAACAACAGCCACCCAGAGTCAGGCCGCTACAATTTTGTTTTAGAATGGACCGTTTTTTGAAGTTGTAAGCTGAAATTGCTATAAAACCTAATTTGGCTTTAATCTGGCAAACTCGGATCTTGACATCATCTAATTGGCAAATGACTTCTCACTTTCTGCGACATAAATCGTTGCTCTCTGACAAACCTTGGTCGTTTAATTTTTTCTTACAAACCAAACATCAGACTTTTATGTTTGTTACTGCGTTTGTCGCTTAAGTGAGTAAATATGTTTTTGTGGTTTCAAAAATGTTTGGACACAAATCGTTTCAAAGAAACAATAGGCCTAGATTTTCCGGGATCCATAAAGGAAACATGAATTTTCATAAACACGATTTTTTTTGCATAAGAAGCTGCGGAAACATTTTTCTCATAAAACGTTTTCTATTTGAGAAAACGGATAACAGTGACTACATCGTAACAAATCATTTGAAGAAATCGGTTGGAGGGCTTGGAAGAACCTATGTAGGTTATCCATTAGCATGGTTAGATTAACGATTTACCAGTTTGCCAATAAAATATGATGAATAGTATTTGTTCTTTGTTGACAGTACGATTTTGAACAAATAGGGCTTGTGCAACGTATTTCCCATTTACAACGTCTGAAAAAAGCCAACATGATGAAAGTTGTTGTCGCGCTCTTGCTTGTGGCTTTCATCAGTTCCAGCTCTACTGTTGATGCAAGACCTTCGGGTTGCCCTCTTCGGTGAGTGAACTTACACCTGAGAAATACCCTCAAACCTGACCCTCAAAAATCTTTAAAAATTGAGGTCTGTTAGGTAAAATAGAGGTTAATTAGGAATAAATTCAAAAGGTAACTTTCAGAGCAAACGTTCTTGAATGCTTTTTGTAAGGCTGAAAAGCAATGCGTTCATCAAACGTTTTTATTTTAGCGTGTGGATATTTTGGTGACATAACATTGCGACAGCATTGCTATCGTTAGGCCCTTCATTAACTGCAGAACCCCAAAGTTGTAACAAGGAATATTACGCATCTGTATAGTCAGCGTGTAACAAAACATAAATCGTCGGCAATACGTAATGCTGACAACGCGGAGAGGGTATCGTTCTGATACGTAAATAATGGGTTCGCAGTGGATTTAAATTTTCCGATTTACGCTCCAGCGTAAGTCTTTTACTTTGATCTTCTGATGAGACGTTTCCATGCGAAACGTCTTCTGTCACAACTGAATGAATAGGAGTTTCATCCATCAATTTTGTTCTGTTTGTAATGCAACACATAGTTGTACATATTTTCAACAGCTACTTTCTTAAATACCAAACCGCTCAACCTCTCACTTAGCTATGCACTGAGGGACACAGGATAGATTAAATACTGTGTTCCACTGATGCCTTCACTTGGATTGTTGTGAATGGCGATGAAAAATAAATTTCAGAACGTCTGTCAGTGTAAGTATTCGTTTTTTACTTTTTCATGATTGAAGATCGGATCCTCAAAACAAATGCTTATCACGCATCAAACTGTTTTACGGATTTGAAATCTGAGTCCTAACAACACTCAAGGTTCAAACCGATGAAACTGAACAACATTGTAGTTGGCTGCGTGATAAGAATACAGACGGAAATGTCATGTTCCATTACACAAAAAACAAGTAGTTATTGCCTAAACCTGAAAACATCATTTTTGACAGAATCTGCACGAAGGAACGCATGCCAGTGTGCGGTTCAAATGGTGTTACCTACGGCAATGAATGCGCGTTCAAGGCAGCTAACTGGTAAGTTACTTTGCAATCGGGGTTTTTGCCTTTTTTAGACAGTTACATAATTTCAGTAGTAAGCATTCCTGCAGTTCTTAATGTAAATTATTTTATCAATGACGTGAACAGCAATGGCGTGACCAGCAATGACGTGACTAGCCCAATTGCGGAGTTCCAGCTTGGCTCTTAAAAGTAATCTTTTTTACGTTTCTGCATTGCCCTGTAGTGAAACAAAAGAAAATAAGTCACTGTCGAAGAATATTATCCATGACGCATATACTTAACCAAGCTCGGCTTCACTTGAAAAAATAACTTGTTTTTGCATCCAAATTTTTTGCTAAAACTAATACAATGTACCTATTTTTTTTCAGCAAAGGAAACCTCTCATACAGGCCTGGAGAATGTAAGCATGATCAAGGTCCCCCGAAGAAAAACTAAGATTGACGTTTGCTTATTTGGCTAACTATCGCCAGCTAGCAGCACAACGTCGTTTGTATATAACACATATCCCGTTACACCCTTTGTAGTTAATAGACATTGTTCTTTTCGTATAGAGACATTGCTCATTTTCCTTGAAATGACTTGCCGCGTGGGGTCAGTGTTGAGAACACAATTAGACAACGAAGTTTGAAGTGAAAGTGCTGGTATCTTCAGAGGTATAATACACGCAGTCATTTCATTGACATGGCTCTTTACTGCAGTGCATTTCAGTCAGAATTTTGCCAATCACTATAATATTCCGAAACAATGAACGTTTGACAAAAATACTTTCCGTCTTGCTTTTCGTGGCCTTCGTAGCAATCGGTGCAATTCTATTTGATTCACGAAACGTACCTTGTGTCTCAACTTGCAAGAATAACATGCTTCACCTTCTCGGAAATGGAACATTTGTGTCTTCTACTCATATTCATCGACATGTAAAGCAATTGGTTGATACCAACATTCAAGAAGTATTCCTTGCACCATTTTTAAGTCATAGTAAAGCCTCCCTCCAATCAATCCACTTTTTGTTACTGGTCAGGGTGTGATAATATCAAAGTAGAACAATGCTCCTTTATGTTGGCAAGGAAGCAGCAGTTTAATTTTTCGATTGAAATAAGTTGCAACTGCGTTCGATCGGCATCCTACTGAAGATTATGTTGTTATTCGCGTGTTGGGGTAAACTGGCTATAAGCACATCTTCTTCAGACTATCAGCGATGCGTCTCATTTGTTTTCAAGGAACCTAGTCGGATTTTGGATTAACATTGCTTGAAACTACTATTTCATTTGTTTTTGTTTATACAGTACTTATAAAATGAGATATGAGAGAATGTTTTGAGCAAATAAAAGTTCGATTGCGTGATGACGTCGCGCATAGATACTTGGTAATTTATTCGCGGTATACTGTTCGGGCCTGACTGTTTTCCTTTCAAACACGTGTGGTCTTGTACATCGTTCTGGCGCATCACAACGCCATGTCATGAGTAAACGATGGTCTGAACACCTTCAACTGCTGCATGTATGACCATGGTCAGACTAATATAAGATTACTGGAACATACACTTATATCGAATTTCGACTCAACTATTTTCGGTCACGACTATCAATAAATTGTATGTTGTTCCGAACATCTGTTCTGTCTGTGAACACTGTGAAGCTTTCTGATACCTACGACAGTTTTAGTCAGAGCACGCTTTTAAAGACCACTTCAAATCTAGGTTGTAAAAATCATTCACGCGTAGATTGGTTGAGCATTCAATTAATCAAGGAATTGTTTTTTCACCAACTGCTTCTTACAGTAAGCCTATTCAAAAAATTTATTGCCAGAGTACGATGTTTTAAATGAAGGTCTTTCAAAATACTTAAAAAGAAGAAGAAAGGTTGCCCTGCTGGCAAAATCCATTTTGTGTTCAGAAAATACTTTCTCGTCTGAATTCCAACGAAACTTGAACTGAGTCTGAACTCTGAACAACATGAAACATTGCATTGCAGTAATTTGACTAAGACTATTGTACTGGAGCACTCAAAAGTGAGATTTATCCTTTAGTTTTGCGTTTCAGTGATGGGAATCGTTCACTCCATGATGCCGTTCATCATGTAGGAAAAACATTTGATGCACCCATATTATTTTGTAATAAAAAGAATAATTACTTTTTGTTACTCTTTACATTTTCGTCTCTCTGTTCTCTACTAATTTGCTTCCTCTCAACTTCGTGGACACTTGCACATGTACGCTTGCAGAAAATAAGCATGAAAGCCTGGTGGATCCAATCTGGTGCATAGAAAGATCGCTACGAAATATTTGTAAAGAGCAGTAGCCATATGCGAATTCATTAACACGCCACCAAACGGCTCGCATATCGGCCATTTAACTTAAACTCAAGATATGACGTAGTTGTTAAACTGCTTCAAGCTGGGTAGAAGTTTCAGAGGATTTCTATCCTTTGATTTTGCAAATTTACAACAACACTGCAAACACATAACTTTACGAACGATACAAACATTACAGCTCAATACCACGAAGTTTGATTTTGTAAACACGATGTCAAATGCCAAACCAAGTCAATCAACAGGTCAACAGTTTTGCTTGTCTACACCTTGCTTTCATTCAAAATGCCGATGCATGTACATGCTGGTGCATGTCTGTATACAAAAGCAGCTAAGTGTGGCGCGTAATAGGTTGATGACTCGAAAATAACTGCGAAATATTTTGGCAAAAATAAGCAAACCGTGCATTCAGCAAAATTGCAACAAAGGTATTCCCTTATAAAGTAAATCATTCAACTTTGAAGTGAGAAAGCACGTACAGCTTGTCCACTGACTCATGTCCCGGTGAGGATTGGAAGAACATCATTCGTTTGGTTTCGCAAACAAGAGCAATGAGGGATCGAATCAAGTTCAACGTATTAATTTCTGTGTTGCGGACCTATCCTAAACCTGTAGTCTCCAGAGGATCACCAGCGCACAAAACATGGGCTTTTTTATTATCATCTTCCTCACTCCTGAAAGCCAGCCATGAAAATTTCCAGTTGGAATTAGACATGTGGATCGAAATGAATAGGTCAGTTCCTTCACAGATTTTGCATACAAGCGTGTACGCAACAGCAACATTGTAAAACTACGATCATCATGAACTGTCGAGAATTATGCTTGAAAGCTCTCTGGTCTCCCATAGATAAGATCATCAGCTGTTGTGACCATTAGAGTGGGAGCCCATAGAGTCTAAGTTAGCTGGAAAGGTAACCAATTTCTACTGGCATCACATCATCTAGCACTGCTTCCTGTACAAGGAAGTGGTGGTCTGCCGTGTCACAGCCGGTGGGTGTGGTCATGGGGGAGTTTAACTGCACCCCCAAAATTGAACTAGATCAGCTGAAAAGGTAACCATTTGTAACCTGTTGCAAGATGTCCAGCATAATCCCACGAATAACAAATGACCAATGCCAGACGTTTTTAGTGGTGGGGCACCCCCGCTAGACCCCAAAATGACCCCCCAAAATTGAGCTAGATCAGCTGGAATGGTAACCACTTGAAACCTGTTGCAAAGTTTCCAACGTAATCCCAGGAAAACTAAATGGCCAATGCCAGACGTTTTAAGTGGTGGGGCACCCCCGCCAGACGCGTCCAAAATGGCCACCCCAAAACTAAGCTAGATAAATTTGGAAGATAAATAACCACTTGAAACTTGTTGCAAAATGTTCAGCAAAACCGAAGGAACCAGGAGCTCCAGATGCTTGAGAGGGATTATAGCACCGATCACGTCGCCGTGGAGAGCTTCTGGGGGTTTAGCATCCCCAACAAAGGTCCGAACCCCCTAAAATAGAAATGGAAGCACAAGAACATATTGCTTTCCCATCGACCCGTTTTCTGTTCTGTCATTTTTTTCAACCTGTTTCTGAAATTGCGTTATCGCGATATCGTCGCGGTTTGCATAAAAAATTGGATGGAGGAGCAAGGCAGTAGCCTACAACATTTATTCACCGCAAGCTTCATACTTTCCTCTGTGACCAGAAATGACATTGTCTGATCATTTTTCATTCGTTTGTGATGTAATAAACGCGTTTGAGGGCAAAGCATCAGCATTCATTGTTTCCAGCGTTTAACGTGAATTTGCCTAGTTGTGGTCGCGCAAAACTGCGACTTTTACTTTATCAATGTATTCGACCCAGTGATGTGCTCTCACGGTTTACTTTAAAGTTAATTGACCTGAGTAGAGTGTTGGTTCACTCATTGCGTTTGTTTTGGCAAGACAAACTGCACAAACCAATGTCTAGTCCTATTGTATGTCTGTAATCGAACCGAGGAAGTAATAAGAATGATTGAGCAGGTAGAAAACCTATACTCAGAAATAAATTTTCTTGTTGCACACAAGGATGTGAAAATATCAATTTATAATCAGTCATTGGTTTATCGTTGTGTTAATGTTACCTTAGAAAATCCAAGAGTTGTTTCACGCAAATAACATGTTTCTGTTCGTATACTCAGAACGTCTGAAGGACATTCATTGGTCTTGTAAAATCAGGTTTAATTATGCAGTTATAGTCAATTAACATTGTCTTTGACTAATTTATAAACATCTAAATCTGTTTTTCATCTAGTACCTTTCAGTTGGAAGTAAATCAACGTTTCCCAATCTTTCACTGGTCTGTCTGGTATTGGGAATTTTTTTCACTGATTTCAATTTTGAAAAACTTCTGTTGCATGAAGCGCTGATGACGGCAAGAGTTACAGCCACCAGCAACAATCAAACGCAGCTTTTTACTAGCTATAAATGAAAAAATTGTTCTTTCAAGTGTGTTCATGATAGAAATGTTTGACCTCCATGATAGAAATGTTTGAACTCTTTCAAGTGTGTTCATGATAGAAGTGTTTGACCTCCGGGCAAAGAGCTGAAATACGCGAAAAATTGCTTCTGAATCATTATCGAAAATTCGTACAAAACTTTCTGTGCGGTTGCAGGTCATGTGGATAGAGTCAAAACTGTATTTACGATCACAAACCACTTACACAAAATGTTTCCAAGTTGTACACAATACAGCATCCAGGATAAGTTCAGATAAACCATCTAAAACCAATTCCTAATGCTTTCAGAAACCGTTTGCTACTGAGACAAGCAACAATCTGCTGACAGTAATATACTGTAATCCAGTTCCATCTCACATTGAAATGCGCGAAAGATCAATCTTCCTACTTCTGCGACTGTTTCTTAGTTTCGAAATGAATTTTTTAACACCACGGCCGGGGTCTGACTAAAATTCACGCAGGATCTGAGCAACCACTAGTGTGGGTCGTCATAAGCAAGTTTACTTACCGGAGAGTCAAAAACAACAATATAGCTTATCAGTTATCATTAGGGCAACCAATTGTTTAACCTAAAAACTCAAAATTTTCACTTTATAATTTAAACATTTTGACTTTGTTTGACCTATAAATTTTCTGCTCTCGCAACTGCAAAATAATTCAGTTTTAGCTGTTCACGTCAGCCCAGAAGCATAGTCATGCACTCTATGCTTCAAAATAAAAAAAAAAGTTTAACTTTAGGGATGATATGTTGATAAAGACATTAATAACTACAGTGGAGTCAAACCTGAGAATATCGTAAAGTTAAAACACTATATGCAGAATGAATTGAGCATTTACCAAAACAAGTAGGCCTTAAGCAGGCCCGTAACCAGCTTGGGGCACCAAGTGGGGCGAAAAGTTTTCTAAGATGGGCCTATGTCCAACTATGTCCAATAGTTTTCAACTATGTCCAACACGTTTTTCTTGGGAGGAGAAATAATCTTTTAGAGGAGGCTTTGCCCCCCCTGTGCTCCCCCTGGTTACGGGTCTGCTGTTAAAACCACGTTTCGTACCTAAACACCTATCAAGTAGTAGGCAAAACAACATCGTTACGTGAGAAATCGCAGCAAATCCATGATTATTACAGAATTGCAACTGAATTAACAAAAGCGTACAGTATCAATATCGGTTGTTGTAGTTTCAATAAAATAACGATAAAGAGTAAAAACTGTGTTGTAAGAAAAGTTTGACCCAACAATACATTTTGACCTAATGATAAATTTTGACTTTTTTTGACCCAATATCTTGCTATTCCCTCATCGTATGAGCGTGGAATTCGGTTTGTAGACGTTTCATAGGCTTTCGAAAAGACAGAAATATTTTGACTTTGTTGACTTTTGGTTGCTCTAGTTATGGTGCATTTGGGAAATACTGAATGCAGGCTAGAGGGTTTCTAAATTATCATTTAAAATATGCTGGCTGAAAGTGATATACTTTATATGTCCAGCACATGAACTTAAACAGACAATTGAGACAAAAACTGGGGGGTCAACCAAAAATCTTTGGGGCCATGGCTCACCGAAAGCCTTTAAAATCGCTTTTAGCTGCCTGCCTTGCATAAGAACAAGCTTTTTTTCTTTTTTTAAAACTCCTTAAAACGCATTCTCTCCAGAAAATCACTAATTGCTTGAAACTCACGGCTCGTTAAAGGAACGAAGTCTTCTTTACCTTCTCTTACAGAGTGGAATTGTAGGTTTTGGGATACACTGATTTGGGAAACATCACTGATATATCGTGATTCCAAGCATTGTCGATAAGTTTGTCTGCAAGAATTATGAAATCAACTTTGCTCATGCTCTCTCTGGAATGTCACCATTGGAGTGCTTTGCGACAGACCATCGCTACTCACTCATCGTCCTAAGCTTCGCCTCTAATTCGAGGCAAATGTGGAAATGTGGTATCAAGTTAATGGCAACAAGCTGCATGTAAGTATCTATTTGAATAAGATGTAAGGACTGATGATACGTAGTTTTATGTGAAATCGATTTCCTATTAAAATTTGTGATTGACTCCTCGCCTATTTCACTTGTGGAGTGACGTTACCTGAAAGCTTTCGTTGCGACGATGCATCAGTAATCCCGGGAAAGTTTTGGACAGATCGTAAATACGTTTTGCGCGTGGAAAAGTAGTCTTGCATTAAGTCTACTGCAAGCGTAGTAATGCGGCAATCGCTTCATCTGAAATCACTTCATCTGACATATTCTCGGTCTCTTTTCTGCCACAAACACCTGAGCACGGACCATAAACGTTAAAACGTTTGTCCATGAATACAAAATTTACGGCAGCATTTTTGTGTCGTCCATTCGGTTTCGCAACCAATCGACTATTTCCTGATTGAATATACGGTTGGCGTCTTCTTTGTTTGAGCGAGTTGTTGCTGTCCACTGCCTGGCCGCACTAGATCTCGGTGCAGGTGTTGAGCAGCCATTCGTTTGTCTCATCATAAAGAACCGTCAGGCCGTGCAATTCATGATGAGGTCGATGGATTGGACACTGGAGGACAGCATGGTCGACGGTTTGCTCTTCTGCGCCACACTCACAGGTCGCAAAGGAGGCCATACCCCATTTGTACGAGCAGGAGCAGAAATGTCCGATAACGATGCGGAGGCGGTTAAGCCAGACCCAGGCTCTTCCTA
>JGI24159J19872_10011827_pt1 | contig 11425 bp, 10 predicted proteins | sample Ectturendosymbi4_FD_19872 | JGI IMG/M metagenome (IMG submission 19872) | reverse complement strand
TTTGTGACGTCACAAACAGCGCACACCAAATACAAATGACTACCCTATGCCGCTGAATGAAACCCCCCCATGAAAAGTTTCTGCGTACGCCACTGCAAAGTATTGTTTATAACGGTGGTTCTCAACTTCCATGAGCCGTGGTCTCCAAAGTTTTAACTGGCGAATACTTAATATATCGTGATGCGATATCACGGCAAAGCTACCTAGCGAAGGCCTCTGCTCGAGGGCCCCATTTGAGAAACCCTGGTTTATAACGCAATTTGCGACGGCGTGCTTTCAGGGACTTGCTGAACAAATGTTCCTACGTCACTTTAGGAATCAGTACGAATCAGCCACGGTACGAATCAGAACGAATCAGCCACGGCATAAAATATCAACTGACCTTTCAGTGCACCGCATGGTTAAGAATCACGCTGGCGAGATAATTCGGTTTGGTGTTAGTTCAGTTGCAGGGACCTGCGACCCGGGTGACCATTTAATGTGAACCACGTCAGAATCTGCTGTCATCCAAATTGTTGGATTTGCGTATTGAAGTACAAAAACATGTAATAAATTATACTACGATAAAATTAACATTTTTTTGGGCCTGCCTCTGATGTACCACGATTTACGCGGCCGGTGATGATAAAAAGGTTCTCCACCCCTCTTTAGTCTTTGCCTTAAGTTGAGATGCAAATACCGAAATTACTGCAGAAATTGCAAATATCCAATTTCATTTGGTCAGGTCAACATAACTCCGGAAGAAATCTGTCAGATTGCCTTGCCCGATGCCTGCAGTATACGAAGAAGCACCCACGAGAGCCGCATGTTGCAGTGGAAGATAGAGCTCCCTCCCGCGACGCGAACGAAGGGAAAAAGTCAAAAAGCAAAAACTGTAGCGTCGACAATAAAGGTACGGAACAGTTTTGCCGAAATACGAGATTAATTGTTTGTACTGAGACCACGCGATGTACTTGCAGGTGCTCCACATAAGCGATGTGCACATCGATTCCGAGTATGCGGTGAGCAGCAACGCAGAATGCAACGAACCACTCTGCTGCCGCGACGGTGCAGCAACATCGCTTGCTCCTCCCACTGATCGAGGCAAGCGAACAACAACCATTCACGCCCCCTCTGGCAAGTGGGGAGATTACCGAAATTGCGATCTCCCGTGGTGGACTTTGGAAAATCTGCTGCGGAGTATCACGGAGAAAGTAGACTACGTGCTGTGGACAGGTGACCAGCAGGCTCACGACGTTTGGTCACAGTCGAAACAAGGAAGCTTGGATACGCTGTACAATTTGACTGACCTGTTCGTGCGCGCAGTGCCGACGTTACCAATCTATCCCGCTTTAGGGAATCACGACATATACCCGGCGAATAATTTTCCGCCGAAAAAAGTTCCCACGGAGGGCAAATACGATCCGACCTGGTTTTATCAAGCTCTGGCAAAAGCATGGTCACCATGGCTACCGGAAGACGCTTTGGAGGTATGCGGTTTTAAAGCAGAATTGGCATGACGCTCAATACCACGACAAAAAAATCGATTTCTGCTTCTCACACATTTTTGAATTAACTTTTATAGTATTGGTTTTATATGGGTAATGAGGAAATCGTGAACATTTTATGGTGCTGAAGCACTACAGGTCACGTAACCACACTGCGCGCTGACTGAGTTTTCAGGACCACACTTCTATTGTTGCCATAACGATATACCAGCCGTGTGCTAGCGCTGAGTCGGCCTTCGCGACTAGTTTCACAATCGAACTGCTTTCAAATGCAGACAGTAAGATACGGTGGATTCTACACCGTGCTGGTGAAACCAGGCTTTCGCATCGTGTCGCTGAATACGAACTTCTGCTACATCGAGAATTGGTGGCTTTGGCTTCAACCTGTCGATCCGTCAGGTAAGCGATCGTGATGAACAGTTGCCAAGTGACCAAGTGAAGTATTCTGTCCAGGCGCAGATTTTGTTCTCGGTCAGTGTTCTGGCGAACTTTAACTGTCTTTGGAACACGAAAAACGGAAGTGCTAAATGGACTTATAGTGAAAATTACGGCCAATGAAAACGTTACAAACGACATATTGCATATATATATATCTACTGTCTTTTTATCCAAAAAATTTGAAAAAAAAACAGGTTCGCTGCTTTCTGAAACAGATGCTTTTGCATCTTGGGCTGTCTTTGTTTGTTCCAATCATGAATGCACTGTCACGTTCTGTCATCGCAGGCATGCTGTCATGGTTCGTTGGAGTACTCCGAGAAGCCGAGCGATTGGGAGAAAAAGTTCACGTAATCGGTCACGTGCCACCAGGAAAAACGTTGGAATGCATGTCATCTTGGAGTAAAAACTACTTAAGGTAAGGTTTTTCCAAGATCAAAGCTACGATTTATATTTATGGGTGCATCAAGGATGAGTAAACAGTCACAGCGCGCTTCAGCGCCAGGTCGACCTCTACGATATGCACACGTGCATAACGCTAAGATCAACCTTTAGCAGACCATCAAGATAGTGAATGGTGCTAGCCAGGGCCACTGAGAATTTACCAGAAGTTACGAAGACGGATACCGGGCCCCCGAGCTCCAGGGGTAATTGTCAAAACTTGTATCAGAATATAGATAAAACAGCTATCCCGCTAAGATCTATAGATAATTGCAGTACTGGCAACTGCCATATACTTGTAAAACTTTAACAACTTGCGCACATTTATCCTCTCGGGCCCCAGAACTTGCCGGGCCCGGGTACGATGTACCTCTTGTACCCCCTCATGTAAGCCCTGCTACTGTACTAGCGAAGCTGGTACGAGATGCCAAGCTGCTAGGGGATCAAGAGAGCTTATCACAAGATTTTTGGTTGTGGTGCTGGAACCTATGATGCCCTTATAGTTCAACTATTTACGACAAACAGTGCGCCATGCAGTCAATTGCACATGAAGCGACACCATATCGCTTACTTTCTAAAGTTGGCGTATTTTTTATTTTCACAGAATAATTAAGCGATTCCATGAAACTGTGACTGGCCAGTTTTTTGGCCACACTCACCGGGACGAGGTGCAAGTACTCTATGCAGACAAGCAGCTGCCAATCGGGGAAAAACAGCTACCAATTGGAGTTGCATACATAGCTCCAAGTGTAACGCCGTACAGTTGGATGAATCCAGCTTACAGGTATAGCATAACCGGAATTGGAGTTGTTGGGTAACATTCTCATCCTTTTTTATTTACAGTTCAAGGTGGTTGCCAACATGTGCGACTGAAGAAGTGCTTTTGGACATTTTCAAAAATAGAGCCAATTAAAACATTGTAGAATGTGGTTTTGAAACTGAAACAACTGACAGAATCAGTTCACATGTGGAATGCAATTGGTTACGTTGTTCGCACATTACGGTTTAGTTTAGACCAGTGGTCGATATCTACCTCCAGGGGTCAATTGGACCATCCAAGGGGTCGATAATAGTCAGTCATGGGGTCGAATGGGGGGTCATTAAATGGCCAGGGGTTCAATGAATAACTGCTGGGGTGTACTGGAGCAATGAAGCCTCCAATTCATATTGTTAATCGGGCAAGGAATGCAAACGTCGTTTTTCCTCAAATCAAACAAAATTAAGAGGGCTGATCAAATCTCAACTGCAGTAGTTTTAAAAGTACATTCGATTCGAATAGTTTTCTATTAAATCATCCATTGTGATGACAACTACTGTTAGACCACATTTCTTGCCTTAACACGCCTATCCTACATAACATTCAATTGTCAAGTAGTGGGCAATAAACACTGTTACGTCTTACGTCAGAAATCGCAAACCCATGATTATTGCAGAATTGCAACTAAACTTGCAAAAGCATATCAATATCTGTTGCTGTAGTTAAAACAAATTCGATAAAGAGAATTTTGACCCAACGATAAATTGACCTAAATTAATTTTGACTTTTGACCTAATAACTTGGTATTCCTCATGGTATGAGCGTGAAATTGGGTTTGTAGACGTTTGATAAGCTTTAGAAAATGCAGAAAATTTGAACTTATTGACTTTGGTTGCCCTAGTGATGACATTTGAAAACTGTTCTGTTTACGTCACAATCAATTCTGTAGTGCAAGTTTTTTATGTGATTGTAACTGTCATTGAGACCTTTTGATTTAAGTGCAATTGTAATTTGCTAAAAATTAAATCTTAAATTACACAAGACAATATAATGTTTTGAGCTAAACCGCTGCGAGGTCACTTGGTCATCTGTACAACAAACACAAGGGTTTCTGCTCATTTCCCGTTTTCTTTACTTCTGGTTTACAATGAGTTGCACAATGTCTGTCTGGCATTGCAACGCATTTTCTGGGCATTTTCACTCTAAGTTTCCTTTTGTAATCAGTGTTTTTTTGTGAATCCCTAGTGTTTTTCATCATGAAAGCTAGTACGTTTCCGTAACAACAGTGGCAACACTGCTACGCAGTAGAGCGGAGAACAATTCCTTGTATTAGTAACTGTTAGACTAGGCCGCGGGGTCTACAGAATATTGTATGCGGTAATTGGGGGGTCAACATACAGAAAAGTTTGAACCACTGGTTTCGACAGAAGTCAAATCTTGCTTGTTGCAGTTTGTGCTTTTTCCGTTCAAACGTTGGCTTGCTTGCACTTTGTGCATGCGTAAGAAAACAGTCTGCAGTGGAATTCAGAATAATATCTGGTCAGAAATAACTTTGTTTCCTTAAATTGGCATTGAGTGATGCACCGCGAACTTATGGAATAATGTGTGGATAAGCTCGAACTATTAAAAAAAACAACAGAATCACTGCCCTCCTTGGATCAGGGGTGCTTGGACGGTTTAGAATAAAACAACAACAAGCCAGCTTACAGCAAGCAGAAACTAAATCTAGCAGTTAAACAAGATTTAAATGACCGCCATTCGTCATGTGCGCTGTTTTAGACGGTAAAACCAACACTTTCCCATTATCTGCTGGCACTTAGTAACCGAAAAAGTTCGCATTCGTTTAGAATATATGACATGGAAGGCTTCGAAGAAGAATCTTCCTGGTCGGTGCTGAATCATCAAACTTATGTACTCGACTTAAAAGAAGCAAATCAACGAGGGATTGCACCGTGGACACTGGAGTATGACGCCCGAAAAGCATACAACTTCGCGGCGAACCTAACATCCCTGGCCTGGGGCAAGTTGCTTCAGGACTGGTCAAGTTATTTGCAACACAACATCACAAGTGAGAACTCTAGTTGTTGTTTAGTGGAATCCTTACAATGGGTTGTTTAGTGGCATCCTTACAATGGCATTTGCTCATTGCGGTAATAACGAACTTCGGAAGTGTCAGTGTGAACATGAAATTGTTGTCTCCAGTGCCGGGAACTTTGTCGAAGTATGTCAAATCCTACATCCGCAACGACCACATCACGCTCGCCGACTTCGCAAGCCTCATGCGCTGTCCGACTCTTGCCGAATGCATCCGACGTCTGGTTTGTGACGTTGCATGGAACGCAATGCTCCCGGCGTGCACGTGAGAACAAGGAACGCCAACCATTCAAAACGGCAAGCGCAATTTTCACACCGTTTCTGTTGCCCATTTCAAAAAGACGCTGAACTTATTCAACGTTGCGGTGTCTGCTGTTCGTCGTGTAGCTCGGTTACTAATTGCAACCTCAGTCAACCTCGAACAGAAACAACGTAGTGTGCGCATGCATTGCAACCTCACGAAAGCACGACAGGGTCCGCAGCCAAGTCAAGCGTACGCGTGTAAGGAAGCATTTCTCACCACGCGTAACCTCCAAATAGAATATATCTATATTGTGATGGTTATAGAGAAAGCAAGGTTGCAAAAGACTACGTTTAAGAATCACAGTAGGTTCTTCCGAACTGGGTGCCCAGTGAAATATCTGGGACCGCATAAGGAATCACTTTAGCCCTCAGTGCCCTCAGTGTAGAGAACGACCACCTCTTTGACTAATGGACATGACATAACCGATGACGAGGCGTCCCCAAGATCTTCTAAGTGTGACAGATACTGGCGGTGTGAGATTGCTGGTATCTAGCACAAGACGCAACTTGTTACCATAGGTAGTGCAGGGGGCGGACTCGCTACGATGATTCTGAGACGAGATAATTGGTATGCGGATCTCAACTGATGAGCAAAACGGATTTGAAAAAATTGCAGTACCTTGAATATATACATGCTCTGTGGCACAACTGGTCGCACAAACCCAAGTTGCCGCAGGATGTCGCTGATGCGCTCGTCGAAGGTTGCAGCTTTGAAGACTGGACTACGAGCGTGAAGAGCTATATACAAAAATAATCGGCATATAAACACAAATGTCTGATTTTAAAACACACGATGGAATCGAGCATACTAATAAATATGTTAAGATGCGCATTGAGCGAAGTCGATTTAATGTCAGCATCCTGTGGGCACATGAAAAACGCAAGTTGTCCAAACACACACTCAGCTCAACTAACCGTGGCCAATTTTGTTGAGTGCCGAAAACTTCGGTTTTACCAGCTCTCCGTTAACATTTCTTGCCTCGGTTTCCCAGAAAAAGCTGATCTTGTCATTGCTGTTCAGCATATAATCGGATTTTGTCTGCAAAACAGAACCAGATCGATTGCAAAATATTAATTAACTATCAACGCAACACACGAACACTAAACAATGTCGAGGTTTATCCTTGTTACGGAACAGATTAATTAGCAGTTTTGAGAAACAGGCACTACTACAGCGTGTACCTCGTTGACAGTTACTCGCGAACGCGAAGCGAGTCGTGTGCATAAAATGCGAGGATAATGAATTTAAGTTTTTGTTTACTTTTCGTAATTTGTAACACCTCTCCACCAGTCCATAGTATCGTCGCATGGAAATTTTTATGTGACTGGTACTGGGATAATGAGGTCAGAAAGGACATACATTTTGTTTTGTAACAACACAATTTACAGGATTCACAGAAAAATCGATTTTGAGACATACATTTTAATTATCAATAACAAAACACTATGCCACAGAGTTGTTCTGCAAATTGAAAACAAAAATAGTTCCATCAAACTGAAGTGGCAAGTACGAAACGTGAAGTAAATANCTCAACTTTTGAAGTTTAAGCTGAGTTAGACTCTCCGTCAGAAAGGAATCAACAGAATGCCGGCCATCCCAGATTTAATTTCTGTACAGCAGTTATTGATTTGCAAATCCGCTAAGGTTTGTACTGTGCACCAGTGAAGAGAAAAATTAATTTGGAACATACCGTAAGTGAAGTAAAATGTGTTTAGGACACTGCAACAAGTCTGTTCTTGTCAAACCGAAGCTAAAAACCAACGCAGAAAACGTCTTCACTGAAAGTACAAATCTATGTATGCTGACAAGCTCAGCTTGGATGGTCTAGAGCAATTTATCGCATCAGCATCGTTTGACCCCCCCCCTCTACACCTGAGCGGTTGCTTCACACCACATTTTCTATTATCAACAATTTTCGAATTTTGTGAAAATTTAAACAGCAGTGAAGTGTTTTATGGACGACTGTGCGCTTTTTTCAATTATAACATTTACAATACCGGAGGATTTCAGAATACAGTAGATTTTGCAATGAGAACTGGGTTGTTTTTCAAAGTTGGTGCATACGGTGGCAAAAGTCAATCAAGACTAATGCAGTATTAACGCAGCATGATGCCTTTGCGACCAAGGTCGTCAGCCGATTCCAGCTTGCGCACCTGCGGCTTCCTTATTTTCTCTACTGATGCGGTTAGCTGCGTCCTTTTCGGACAAATATCCACTAAACCTTGGTTGAAATCGCAGTGATCATTCCTTTATTTACTTCGAACTAATATTAGATAACTTTTTACTCGTCACTCAGGAAAAAAAATTAGATCTCTGTATTTGTATATTGTATACTTATGTAGATTACAACTATGAAAAAGCTGCGGGTTGCATTCAAACAGAATTGCGACACCAGACCGTAATGTTCGCCTATCTTTCTGCCGCACTGACACGCAAAAACTTGGTTGAAATCGGTGTGATCCAGGCTTTATTTACTTTAAACTAATATTCAAGCTACTGTAATATTCACGCGCCCTAATCCGCCAACAACGTCAAAGACACACCTGGGTAACCGTTTGTTCCATACGTTGGTTGTTTGCAGAAGTAAATCAAAACTTGTGTGTTTAAAACTGAAACATTTTTCAAGACAAAATTGTAAGATTCAATCTCGTTGCAAATGAGAGTCGTGCAGAGTGATTCGAGTGATATGGTGTCGAGGCAGTTTGTGCTCCCGGTAAAGTACGATTTACTGCGTTTGCTACTGATAATGATTCACAGCGAATCTATGATTTGAAGCGAATGAGTCACGTTTGCACAATACGTTCTGAACTTTTCCTGCTGCTGTTGCTTTGATGTTTTTTGCTGAAAAATGTGGACGAAGAACCAGAGAAATGTTTCAACAACTGACAAGCGCAACCTTAAACACAAAACGAAATAAATTTGAAGTTTGGATTCTTGACACAATGAAGCATCGAAACGTCCGCATCAATGTATCAGCATATAGGAGAATGCGGGTACTGGCAGATTGTTATTGTTATCAGTAAATTTCTAAATCCCATGAGTATATGTTCTAAAAATCAAGGGATATAGAGTCGACGTAACTTCTGATCTGAATGAAAACATTTTGCCAAACAATTGTTTTAGGAACTAAGACCGTGGTCGCATCAAAGAGCTCACGTGCTCGTGTTAACTTTGTAAGTATCTTCGACTTAACACAGATTCATTGCGACTGTGTTCGAATATACAAAAAAAAAAACATTAGCAGCTGAACATATTTCACAAAATCGTTTCCATTTCGGGCTTTTTTAACGCTGCCAGCTTACTTGTTCATGAGCTTCTGTTGAAAAGATTTCCTTGTGTTCTTCCGGGTTCATTTCGTCAACAATGCGCTTGCACTCTTTGCGCATTTCTTCGCACTGATCGGGCGAGAAAAAGTCTTCCAGGATGAGATATCCATCCTCCACAAACTGCAGAAAAAATCGAATTTGTAAAACAGGGTCGCCACCGATGTTCAGAACCAAAACGCTTTCATGCATTATTTTCCGATTTAGGGTTTACCTTCTGGTTTCGCAATGACGCAAATTCATAAAACAGTTGAAAAGCGTTTCACAATTACACGAAAAACACCAGTCAGAGATGACGAAGCTACAAAAAATCTTCAGCTTTTGACCAATACCCGTAAATACATGTGCAATTATTGAGATATAGGATGCTGTATACTTGGAGGTAAAACCCAGTTTCATCTTCGCTATAAATTCATGGTACTCACAGTTGAGTTTGCTGACACAAACGACAAATCTTTTTAACTCAAGTTAAATTGCAAAAACGTTGGGAAACCGAAAAAAACTGTAGACCAGGTTATCTCATCGAGCACCTCTCGACAGTTAGTTAATTTTCTTCCCAAGGTTTTAATTTAATGACCGAATTGCAATTCAACTTGGGCTTGTGTGAATTTAAATGAAGACAAATTTCATACGAACTGAAACTGGTTGATCAATATGGGGGTTTCAAGTGCTGCAGAAGGAAAATGCTATAGTCATGTACACACTGGTTGTAAGGCGATGCTGCCCGAGACAAGAGACGCAATTTAGTATGACGTTAAAAATAACTTTTAATGCACAAATTATATACAGTAGCTACTATAAACGAAAACACACTCAGACATTTCAGCTTATAATTAAGCCACTATTAGTGAGAAAAATTCATGAATGAAGAGCACGAGCACAGAATAATAGACAGATAAGCGTTTGTGCAATTCTTACGAAAGAGCTTCGCGGACAGCTGACCATTTTTCGCACCTACTACGTAAACGCTATGATTCTCTGCATTGAAGTTACAAGGTACTCCACATATGCTCTGCCCAGGTACATTGGTATCCGCTACAACAGCAATGAAAACAAGCGATTGCTTAGGATGAGAAAGTAAAGTTAGAAAAAAGCAATTCGTCACGAAGAAGCAATTGAATTCTCCCAAAAACGTCTTCTTTATAATCTCTGTTCAAAATTTTTTCGTTTTGGAGTGTTCAAGGATCGAGCAAACAGATCCAAAGCTACTGTCAAGTTTCGTAGTGCACTGTTGCAGCAAGAACCTTTTCCATACGCAGTCGAAGAACGTTTGTTGAAAAGTCGAACAACGTCGAGTTCTCTGAAGCACTACGCACAGATGACGTCCGTGAGATGAGACGATTTTTATTGAAAAAATGTACTTATAGATATTTTTAACGTGCGATCTGTACACGCAAAGAAGCTCTATTCCCATGGTTTCCATAAACACAATTAAACCCCGGAAGGGTTAGCATTCTTTCCAGCAGAATGCTCACCATAACTGAACCTTCTTGTCAGTGCCTTGGATTAAAGCTTCTTTCCGAACCGCATCCAGTTGCGCAACATTACCGTTGAGTTTGAACGCTTGCGCGGTGAATTAAAATCTCCGACAAAGGTTTCGATTTCGATCAAACCGAATTTCAATCGACTCGTATAGTTGCTACGTCGCCGCATATTTCAAACGAGAGTACGTCTCCATTCAATCATGCCTCATGAACAATATTGAGCTTTGAAACTTATGCATGTTGCGTCATCTTATGGGAGATGCGAACACGCAATGGAATGAACATCAAGTCTGCAAGTGCAACGGCCAAGCAACAATTCCGATTCCCAGCTCGACCAGGTTCATTCTGTTGTTTGCGCGTTACCACATTCTTGAAGTACTTCCCGATTGCGCACTTTGGGCATGCGACGCAACGCGCAATCACAAGTATTACAAACTAATTCCTGTCGAGAAACTTGACACAGAAACATTTGCAATCTTTTAAATAAACAATACTGACTATATCTTTGAGGTACACAACAGTCCTACTGAATGATGAGACAATATTCTCTCTTGCAAATGTCGATCGCAACCTATAATCCTAAAAAAAATTCAGCGTTGTCTTTGGTATATGCGCAACAAAGACTGTTTCAGTAAAGAAATATACGTCTCTACTGTATTTACCCAACAACAGCCAGTATTCCAACCCCTTGAAAACTGACAAAGCCAAAAGTACCACTTCGTCCCAAGCTTTCTTCCTTAGGAAGTTACTCGTATCAAACGGCGAAATGACTTTCTACTGAACACTTCATTTAAACACAGCATTGCACTAATTTGCAAGACACGTTTATGTTGATGGAAAAGGCAAACAAGTGCATCTTAAAAACACTGATTTTGCCTCTCTTCATGTTAAAGGTATTTTCAGAAACACGATTCTATTTCAGGGGTGGCCAACCAGTCAGAGACCACCAGCCACATTTCTTGCTGTGTTACTGCAAAGAGCGACATCATACACGTGGGCACACATGAACATCACCCCATCTCTTCCTCACTCACGCACATACCTTTGCTCAGCTAGATTTATGGTAAATATCACACATCATCATGATAATGACAGAAATG
>JGI24159J19872_10011826_pt1 | contig 11425 bp, 6 predicted proteins | sample Ectturendosymbi4_FD_19872 | JGI IMG/M metagenome (IMG submission 19872) | reverse complement strand
CTGTCTAGGGTTGGCGTTTGAAGATGTACGGCAGTAGTTGATGGATATCATTCTTGGACAACAAAAGGTGTGACTGATTTAAAACTTGAAATGTGAAAATTTTGAATCATGAAAAATCTGGCAAGCCTATAAGCATTCGAGTAGACCTTTAATTTTTGGTAAGGTGAATATTGCAGCTGTAATTGATTCAGGATACAAACTTTTACTGGAAAAGCATAACAATCCAGTTAAAAAAACAGACATTTGTGTAAAATCATAAATTGCTTGAAATTTTTTGGAAAATTTCAACTTTATTTCGAAGAGTATGATTAAAGTACCAGCTCAACGAAAGTGGCTCTTATAGCCTAGGTCTGCTGCCATGACACGGTTTGAATAAAATGCTAAGCTTTGTCCTGTTAACAGTAACGCTTTAGTAGTCCAGTGAAATGTTCGAAGTTTAGTATGCGAGTGGTGCTGGGTTCGACTCTCGCTTTGGTAGCACTGGTTATGTGTCATATTTTTGATGGGACCGGTTTAATTCTTTTGTGTTCGTGCTTACGCTTTAGGGTTTGGTTTCATTAAACAGAAGTAAATGTTTTCTGTGTATCAATAAGGACAACTGAAAATTACGAGTTCGATAAGATTAGGACTGCTGGAGTGACTGGAAACGCCATTGATTATAAAAACAGCCAGGGCGACAATCCTATATGTTCAACCAGAAATGAAATTTCGCAGCCCTCCCGGCCATTTTCACCACGAGCCGCCACTGGACACTACCATCTTATCAGAGTATATATTTCGCCTGCTAGGTAAGCATCATCAGCTGCCATTCAAATGCAATTCTAAGTGTCNTTGCAAATGGCACAAGTTAAAGTAATAACTGGATGTCTTTTTCAAAATTGAGAAGAGAAGCAGGGAAAGGACCATTGGTGAAGTCAACGAAGGCTGTCCGACGACAGGAAGTGCAACATCGAACTCATCGAGAGGATTTTTTAAAGATAATCAGGTTATTAATCACGAAAGCACAACAAAGAACAAGAGAGAATCTTCGTGTTCCATTAAAATTTCATTACAGAGAATTTTCCGCTTATGGGAGTTTTTTTCAGAAGAAAAAACCCTTAATACTTACTTCGCAGTTTATCCCAATTTAAACGATTGCGTAAAGAAAGCGACAACTCGAATTTTCCTGTAATCTTGGTACAGCAATACGCAGAAACCAAATTTTTAATCTGCAAAAACACCAAATTCCAAACATCATAACAACCCAGGTTTGGTCACAAATATTTGAAGCATTGCCTTTCCGTGGTATGAGAAATAAACTTCGAATATTACAAAATAATATAGTTGGCCCCAAGTGCTCAATTGAACGGCGTGTCGCATGTTCCACATAACTTTTCAACATACATGGTGAAAGTGAACTGGAGTGCGCCTGTGTTCCCCACCTGCGAAAATGCTGAGATATGAAACTCACGACGGCGTTCTTGTGACCTTAAACCTCGCAAAGAAACTTGTTGATGTCTGGCGACCCCAGGGAGCGACAGTGGTTCCACCAGCGCTTGTCCCTGGCTGTGGTCAGAGGGAACGCTGCCAGCATATTGGTCTGTGTGCAGGTTTGATCTGATTTTGGTTGACCCCAGCATTCTGACCAGTATTACTGCTCCCCACTTGTCTTTACTTCAATGCATAACTATTGCTTTCCTAATGTTTGTGTTTTCTATAAGTTTTGTTGTCCTCTTGTGCAGTGTTACTTCGCTCTTTAATTAATTATCTTGACCATCGCATGGCCTATGATGATACTACAGCGTCGTGACATGTTCCACTTCGCTTGAAACATCTGAGGCTGAAAGAAATATTTTTGAACCAGCCGAAACTGCTTACGGGCGGAAATTTGTAATGTTGTTTGGCGTTTATCGAAGTGGTCCTATGCCGTGAATGGATGCTGTTGCGACATCATTTGTTTATGCTTTTGAATAAAACCGTCTTTTCCTATCTACGTCAGACTTCTCTGCAGCTTCGGAATCCATTGCCAAGGTGAGGTGACCACGGCAAAGCGCATACAGGGCATATATTTTTGGAATAATAGTTTCGGAAACAAGCTCGGTTGACTTATACTGCTGTTAAGATATCATATTTTCGTTAATCAGGTCCTGCTGATTTCCATGTATCGGTGTTTTGCCAGTGGGGTGTGCCAGACATGGGTGTTCAGACAGACCGTGGGAAAAATGCAGTTTTATCACTTGCCCTCACACATGCACGCAACAAATAGTAAATAACATTTGGCATACGTTTTTTTTATCTTAACGTCAAAAAGTTTTGTTAAAGAGAAGAGAATTATTGTACAGTTATAACTTAACTTGGCATGTTTGGGTTTTAAACACAACGAATCAACCAACTTTATATCCACCAAAACGACTAGCACAAGTTAACACGTGGTGAGCTTGGAAGGTGCTCAGGTCGGAAAAGAATGTTCGAAAAAGTCGGTCTGTTGCTTCGGCTCCTTCGCTTATTAGACTGTCAGCCTGATATCGTTTTGATTGAATAACTGGGAACAGGGAGCAAGACACACGCTGCTCGGTGGTTGAAAAAAACTTTCATCAAAGATGCTTAAAACTGTGCAAAGCTTCATCTTGCTCTGCACTAAATCTGTCCTACTCGTAAAATTAAAGTTTTGACGGCTTTATTGTGTTTTCCTTCATTAGGATGAAACTTTCGACTGTACTTCAGCGGCAAAATTGGGGGCGGTGACGCTTTTCGCCGGTTGCACTGTCAGGATCAAATCCATGACTGGTAATTGAATTTGTAATAAAATACTTCTGCATAAAGGCTTAAATTCCAAATAAAGCCTAATTTGATGACGCGCTATTGGGTCGTTACACGCGCGCAATTTACACCAACTCACGTGACTCCTAACCATGTATTAGACCACGGCGTCTTTTCTTGGCTGAGCACGAAACAGGGGCTACTTTAAAAATATGCGACGGAATTTCTTTGCAAAGAGGTGAAATTAAAAAATATGACGTGAGTGAGACAAGCTGCTGTTACATTATTACAACGATAAATCAACAAAACAATGGGAATACTGTATGCACATGTTCAGAGGATTTGCAAAGCAATTAGGTATTAGCTGATAAATAACATTAAAACATACCAAGTTTTGTTTACGGAAAATATGAGTGTGTGATAACAAAACATTGAAAAGGTACAGACGAAATAAAAACAAGAAACGTAATGAAGAAGTGAGTTGAGCACTTGGGTGAGAAAAGCGAGAGACAGTGCGGGTAGGAGTAAGAACAGCAGCCATGACAGTACAATGAGAATCTGGGCAACGGAAGCACAGGACATCAGGCAAAAGCATCTGTGAACAGTACGGCTCTAAGTGGTACAGTTGCTAATTCATGTTTTTCAATCCAGCCAAATTGCCAAGTAAAAAGTAGCGATTTATTTTACTTATTTATTTTATGCTGACTTACACAGCACGACAATCTTGTCTTACCTTCGCAAGACTATCGGTTCAACACCTGCCAACAGCAGCTTTTATCTTGCAGTTTCTCGTATTACTCTCCCACAACTGCTAGGCATGGGCTGCGTGCTGCGTTTTTACATTGTTTCTGTGGCAGACTAACAAATCGATCTAACTTTCCTCCATAAATGCTTGTTGTTTGTTGCGATGCAAGCACCCAACGTCTTTATGATGACGTAGAAGATGTTAATTGTGCCACTAACATCCCCGCCGTCAACAGACGAACGTGGGTTGAATCCTCCTCGACAAGAACCTGTCTTTCATGCGAAAAGCAGATGCAAAGTAATTGACGTTAAGCAGTTTCTGGCGATCATGCTTTTCAGCCGACGCTGACGAGTTGGCTATGTTCTCATGCCGAGTACAACGTTCGTCTGAATACATTTTGCGGTTAGCAGGAGACGCGCGCTTGAAGCAGCACTGAGGACCGCAGCGGTCAGAAAAGTAATAAAGTGATGAGCGCAGTGCATACCTGGTGTGTCGACTCACCAACGTCTTTTCATCGGTGACGTGTCGGAAACCTACTTTCTTGTTCAACTTCCTTTCCATACCTTGATGTCTAAGCTCGATTTTGACAACCAAGCTCCGGAGTGGAGGCGCTAATTAATGGTATCAGGCTCACACTACGCGCTTCCCACTCGCGGCAACGTCCAATTAAGCGAAGAAAGTGCTTGTTACAGAAATATTGCAGGCTTAACGTTTGCCTGAAGTTGCCACAAAAAGCTGACAGGATTTTAATTACATTTCTATCATAGCTGCGAGGCATAATAGAGCAGAACGAACATCACTTGCTTCGCTGACGGCAAGTAACAAGCCGAATTAAATTTCCTCTTACTTTAAAAGCAGGGTTTGTCTTATGCGTGGATTGCACAGAGTTAAGAGCTGGATGATTCTTGGGCATAAATATTACAATCAATATCATCACTAAGTGCATCTCCGGTTCAACCGCCATTCGCACCTTGACCGTTGAAACATTGTCTTCCTCTTGCGATAGTCTTTTCTCTTGTTGGAGTCTGATTCACTGTTAAAGTTAGTTGCAATCAGTAGCGTATCCAGCCCAAAGTTTTTTTTGGGGTAAATATTTTGAATTTAAGCGAGCAACAGTATTTGGTTTGAGACACCACGTCTCGAAAAACAAAATGACAAGATATGCTAGAAATTTGGGGGAATGGCCCCTTTGCATCCCTGGCTACGCCTACTGTTGCAATTACATCAACTTTTTCAAAATTTAACATTCGTTCTGCAGCCAGATCTCACCAGTATTTAAGCCCAATGCAAATGCACTGAAGGACTCTTATTTTGTGCAGTAGTCGGTCACGCCACGGCTATTCGCAAATATTTCATCACCGAAGCTTGTTCGACCGACCAACCAACCCGGCCCACCTGGCCAGGTTGACTTCTGTCTTGAGTTGAGTTCAGCCAAGTTGAAGCATCGAAAAACCCAAAGTTTGCTCGAAGCAGATGATGTTATTTAGAATGTGAGGCTAGACTACCCATTTGTTTGTTGTTTTCAACTCTTCGTTTTTTTTCCGCTTCTGAACCCTTTTCTTCCCGCTTCTGAATCCTTTGCTATATTGACCGTTAAACGTCTGGCACTTACAGAGGTTGCTAAAACTGAAAATACTTTCCTTTGTCGAAGTTCGGTACAAGTACATAAGTGTCAAAAACATACTTTCTCAACTTTAATGAATGGCCGCACAGAATTGAAATAGTTGGCTTTAGGAAAATATTTCCTTGTATCCATTATGCTTTTTCAAAATGCTCTTCTTTTCAACTGATTCTACACATCCCTTGCAGCAAGACACAAAGTCCACACAAGTTAAGGTAGTTTGGTTTGTCCGTATCAATGGTTCTCAACCTGGTGACCACGCCCCAAAGTGAGGCAATTTGATGTTTAAGGGGGATAATTTGAGAATGAGCCTAAATGGCGGATTTTTAGTGACAGGTAAAATATTTGAAGAAAGTAAAATCAAAAAATGTTCATGTCCCAAGGGTTCATCACGGCTCTGGAGATGATTATGTAAAGCGGGGTAAAAAAGTGTTGAGAAGCACTAGTTTACTCCATACTACAGCATGATTGTGTCTTTACAGTTTAGCGGTGAGTGCCTATTTCCCGTTTCGTTGTACAAGGTACAGAGCAAACCTGATTATCAGGTTTACAACTTAAAACCTAGGGTTACGTAGGTCCCACTAATAGCATGTAATGACAAATTACAAGCACTGCTGATCAGGCACCACCTTCTGATCCGCCATTGTTTTGTACTGGGTTAGATTTCGCTCTCGCAGCACGCTGAAGCAGTCAGTCAAATAACAAGACTGTATGTTTACACAATGTGTTTGAAACGCTTGGCTCTGTTCATCGAGCGAATGTGATCTTCTGCATCTATACACGTTGGTGCGAATCTACTTCAATTGCTCTCTCGACCTTGGCGTGGTAAACGCTGTTGGCGACATCACTTATTTTCACCAACGACAAAGCAGCGCAGACAAACTGCGTGGTTCTTGTACACGTGGCTAGAAACATTATTAGCGTCAATGACGAATGGTCATGACGTCATGCAGAATGAAGCACGTTAATCTGGAGAGTTTTGACTGGCTCTCTTGAAACACTGGACTGCGCTGTCAAGTGTTTGTCTGTCAAGTAAGCAACTTTTTCGCCTGCAGTGCCAAATCTTCATCTCAACCGATGCAGATAGAAACGCTGCTTTCAACTCAGTCCTCTTCTTGTTTCATTTCATGCACAAAGTAGGATAAGGCCTCGGGTGACTACAATTTCTGTTTTTATTTCAACGACAATCCTGCTACAGGCAGTAGCTTGACTGGGGCAATTTTGTCGTGTCACGTCGAGCTTTCAAAATACGACAACGCAAGAAAATTAAAAACCAAACGGAAATACAAAACAAATACACTGCGTTGCTAGCATCTAATACAGCACTTCAGAAACGCATCAATAGTAGTGAATACAGCATCTGAAAAGGAGTTCGACATTTCAGTCGAATTTCTGTTTGCAAACTGGGACATTGCGCAATGCAGGCAGTTAAGCATAAAAGTGATGGTGTTTGAGTGCGTCTCGAATGAGGACAAGGACTGTAGATTCCTCTGCTTCCTGCAAAAGCTTTGACAAAAATACAGAACTGAACAGCAAAAGACAAACAAAGCCATCCTGTTTTCTGATACAAGGGAAATTTTACGGATCGACTGCATTCTTTCCTTCTCTCAACCTTTTCTTTTTCGTTTTTCCTGTGAACGGCCTGGTTTTTCTGGACAGCCTGACAAATGACCGGGACACGACCCCGAAACAGGAGCTGTCTCGGTAAACCGAGAAGCATGGCCGGTGGATTGAAAAACTGCAACAAGGTTGATCATTACCGTAAATAGTATCAACACGGTGTTGCCTACAACTGTCGAAACTACCGAATTATCTCAGCTTACTGTCAGCGCAAATATTACATGAAAACTTTGTCTGGCAATGAGAGTGGCCTCAATTAAAACGACATTGGACGTTGACAGAGATCCATCTCATCCATCCTCGTAAGTGTAGAGGCTCCAAAAATTCAGAAGGGGGTACAACGTTTGTCCACAAAAACATTTCTCATGACCCAAAAGTAGAAATTTCAAAAAAATTTGCGATTTAACTTCTCTAAGCAATATAAAGGCACACCTAATGCAATTTTCACTCCATTAATATCAGAAAAGAGTAAAGTTAAAAACACGATTACAATTTCGATGCAAAATGTTTTTCTATGTTTGAAATGATTTTTCCTGGAAGAAAAATAGTTGAGAAGTCACCACCCTGCTTACCCGCCGATTTCTTCTATACCCGCCTCAACGGTGGCTACGTAATGTCTTTTTCTTTTGTGGTAAGATGTGCGACAAATTGAACCTGGTATTCATGGTTGAAGAAATAATGCACAAGTTAGGTGTCCTTTTAAAAAGTGTGCTGTAAATTTGAATTTTTGTTTTCTTTTGTTTAGTTGTTTACATAGTATCAGCGTTAAAGCCCATATCACGAAAGCAAAAAGATTTGGAAAAACCATGTTAACAAAGATCCTTAAAAAATAGCTTGTGGTTTAAGTGTCCAAATTAAAGAAAAACAACTGTAGTATTACGACGATTGTAATAAAAGCACAGCAATAGATTTGAAAACCTCTGAACCAACAACCAAAACTCAGACGGCATTAACCACCTCTGCAAATTGAAAACGGTTTTGAAAAAACTTGTGTTTGAAAGAGTCAGATAAATGTGATAAACAATTTGTTGTTACAGACCCCTCGATGGCTCCCTCTCCGTAAAAGGCAAAGCATAAAACTATAGGCAAGAGACGCTGGAATTAGTAAGAACAATCGAAAGTGAAAGGGTAAATTGCTTTGACCAAGATTTATAGATGTTTGGATTTTGTTGCAATCATGTATTCGGAAGTTTACGAAAAATGTTGCAGTGTAAAACAATTGTTTAATGAAATACCAACCTCTGTTTCAGAAAATCGTTTCTAAAATTCGTTCCTGTTTTAACTGTGGACACGTTGCCTGGTGGGAATGAGTCAATCTTTTGCCATAAATAAGTAATGCTGGGCCAAGTATGAGTAGATTTTACTGCAATGATCAATCAGGCTTTCCACCATTAACGATATCTGCCACACATATGACAGAGTCATGCGACAAATGTTTTGAACACTGAACATCACATAATTGTCACTGTGTTGTATAGTGCATTGCTCACAACGCTATTGCAATTCATAATTGTGGTCATCTTTTTTTGTAAGGTTAAACTTTAACCAGTACTAAAGTATCAAGATACTAATCACAATAATTTTCAGTGATCTATAATTTCAAGATGATTTACAATTTTTGTTTGTATTGAACTGAAATGCCCCCTTTTAAGATTTAAGAAAAAAACGAATAAATACTTTCCGATTGTCTGATAGAAAGTTGATAGTAAAGATTTAGACTCTTCTTACAATTCATAGGTAGACAATAACTTCACAAAATTTCCCAAAATCTTCGTGAGTTTTGGCTCAGACCCGTACTAAGCATTCTTAAGCTAGGGTCGGTGGATGAGTTTGAAAATGTCCTGGAAGTGTTTTAAATTTGAAAGATTAAAACCGTAACTTAACCTGTTCTGGAATGAATTAATTTTTCAAAAAGAAAATGAACTGCTAATCCATTTGAGAAACACTCTTGCTTTGTTTTCATAAAAGCCTTGGCATTCGTTAAATTTGATAAGATCTATACTGAGTATATGTCAGTACCACTAATGTGGTTGTTCACATATGACTATCAGCAGTTAGCACGTATACGTAAGTATAGCGCTTGAAACATCACTGAAACCAAATTAACCGGACACCAGACGTGTATAAAGATACATTTCTCTGGTAGATATTGTGTGGTTCTCAAAGGGTCCGTAACCCAAAGCAGTTGAACAACACTGCGCCAAACCGAGTGTTGTTGCTTGATGAATGCTGCATTACCAGCAAACAGTAGATATCGGCATAGTTAAGGCTTAATTGTGTGATTAAAATTCGAGAGCTCTTGAACGTATTGTTAACCTCGATTTAATCGGCCAGTGATTGTTAACATGTTGTTACGTCAAAAAGAAACTTACATTCCTGTCGGCGATGACGGCATGCACACAGAGATAGGCCAGGAGCAGCCATCAGCGAAGACGACGCTGCCTCTATTCTGCCAATGAAAGTTATTTTCTTGTGAGTTCTATATATTGCGTATACTAGTGTGACTTGTAGGTTTAGTGCTTTTGTGGACCCGACCTTGTCTGAGGTACATCATCAAGAAGCTGACGAACGTTTGAGCGGAGATATTCCAAGTAAAGGACCTGAATCAAAAATCTACCATTTTTTGCAAATACTATCAAAATGTTGCCGCAGCTGAGTATGCTGAAGGGATCAGCAGTGCAGCTAATGGGGCAGATTTAGGAGCTTGTAGGTGGTCGAAGTCATTGTCAAAACTTGTTGCTGATACTAAAAGTACAAACTTTCGATTCAAGTTACGCTTCACATGCTGTGTGAAAACAAGTTAACGACATCGTACCTCAGCACAGTGTTGTAATTTTCTGAACATTTGCTAAGGTGGACATGCAACATCAGATAAGTTCTGTTTTTATTGTTTGCATGTTTTATAGGTCTTTTGATTCCAATATTTGCAACTGTTAGCGTGGCGTGGAGGGTCAAAATTTTTGGGAGCGATGCTATTCAAAGACAAATTTCTATATAGTTCCACAGACCTTTCAGTTTTAACTTTTAAAGTACTCCGGGAAAACAAGAACTTAGAAGCTTTCTTGCCAAAAGTATCATTTTATTTCTTTAAGAAGAAATGTTTTGGATCTTAAAAAGAAAATCTATGCATACTTGCAAAACTACTCGGGATTTCATGCTTAATGCGCACAAAGGTTTGTTTGCGATGGTATTTTATACAGAAGCTTTAATCCTTGCCAAAATTTTCATCAGATAAAATGCTTTTGTGCAGTTACTGTGGAGCAAGAGGATGAGTGCAAATGATTCATGGTGGCTGAATCGAGTATAGCCCAGGCACGTAGCCAGGAATTTTGATAGGGGGGCAAACAATAGCCAAGTCTGAACATTTGATTATTTAATGCCCCTTGTTTTAAAGCATCATCCTTGAAATGTGCATTTTTCTGGCGCTTGTTTATAAATAACATGTTCAGTCAATTTTTTCATTTTAGTTCGCTGATATAGGAGGCGGGGGTGCAAGGGGTGCAACCGCATCCCCAAAAGTTTTGGTTTGGTGAAAATCCGGGCAAAATCTGAGGAAATGTTTGCAAAATATGTGTAAACCGTCGCAATATTGCTGTACGTGCTTTAATTTTGCAAAAATGGCACCCAAAAAATTATTGTTTTTTTGGAAATCATGCATTAATTTAGTTATTTTCGTGCAATTGAAGGGAAATTTGGGGAAGTTTTGGTGAAATTTGGACAAAAATGGTACTTAAACTGCCTCGATTTGTAAACAATGCGCCCAGTGAAATGCAGTCTTTTTTATGGAGGTCATTTTGTTTGGATTCTTTTTCGGGCAAGTTTGCAGAAATTTGGGCTAAAATTCTTCACACCCCCAAACATTTGTCTGCTCCTACACCTATGTTTCAGTTACATGCGCTTTATCAATGATACAGACATCGATTGCAACTATCTGTAAGTAAAGTCAGTGTCAATGTCCTCAGCACTTCCAAAATGAAAACCATCTTCCTACTCACGTTAGATTTTGCTGCTGAGACAACCGTGGCAGGGAAATGATTTCACGTTTACAGTAGAGTAGGGTGGCAACTAACATTCAATGAAATTTGTAACATTGCACAGGTCGGATTGTGATTACTTGGTCCAAGCTTTTTTTTCGCCGGAAAGTTAATATGCAATCATTGATGAAAACGGTAACGCTCAACATGATTGTGATTAAACCGTTACAATGCAGTTTTAATCGCAACAAATAAATATCTAGATAGAATGTTGTTGTTGCTAAACAGTGTCTATGGCAGAGGTCTCAAACACCCAGTCCGCAAGAGCATTTTTTGTGGCCCGCGATGCTTTTTGGGAAATTTGAGATGATTAACATTTAGGTTATTTGGTTTTTCATCGCTGTTTAAAAGTGCTAGGCTAGCGAGTCAACAAGTTCATTTAAAACGAACGTAGAAAGGGCTAGAGAAAACTTCCCTACAACTTACAAAACCATTCGCCGTAAAAAAAGGCGTGAAAGCTGTTTCTAGTAAGGCTCAGGTACCGCCTTTGTTGCATAATGCGGCCCTAGGGGGACTAGGGTAGACATAATGCGGCCCTGATTGTTTTAAAGTGCTCGTTTCACCCTCGAAGCAATTTGAGTTTGAGATCGCTGGTGTATGGCTTATTTGCGCAATAAAAAAGACTTTGAAACTGGATTTCTTCTCAACCGAAGTTTGAGTTTCAAG
>JGI24159J19872_10011823_pt1 | contig 11426 bp, 6 predicted proteins | sample Ectturendosymbi4_FD_19872 | JGI IMG/M metagenome (IMG submission 19872) | reverse complement strand
CCTGCAGCAAGATCACTGCAGTTCTATTGCTATGCACTGATGATGATAACAGGAGTTATCGAAACGTTTGCAATATGTCATTTGCATCTCCGTTATATTTTATATCGTTTAGTTTTCGTTCCGTTCACCAAAATTGGTCGCATCAAACCTTCGTATGAAGTAGTGGGATGCCTCTAGTAGTGTACAGGAGCAAATCAAAAACAAATTCGTATGGTTACTGCAATTCAAACGAATTTCCGTTCTCACGCATGCATCGACAGCGAATTCTTTCCCACAACGCAAAATTGACGACTAGTTCTCAACCCATTTCAAACTCGTGACACCATTGCAGTGCTGCCCCAGTTTATAACTTTGACGCGATTCCTCTTTAGCATTCACGAATATTTCTTAATATGTGAAAACAGTTAATGTTTAATCTGACAAATTTAAAACATTGTCTTCTGGTGGCTTGACCTTTTTCATCAACGCATTTTGCTTCAATAAAACATATAACCGCATTGCACATATCAAATTTTATACCCAGAGCAAAAGACTTTTACTTACTGCATTACACTGTTCCCTTTACACTAAGTAGCTTCGTCCTTGGAAGGTCTGCATCCTAAATGACCCCTGGTCTTTAGCAGCCTCCGACTCCCTCATGCATTTTTAAAATCGATGCACTTGGAAGTCATCGCAGTACTACATTATAACGATCATGATGGCATCATTCATGCATGTGTCTTATACGCTTGTGTTTCATCAAAGTAAATGTATTAGCGCCATGAGGCATAAATAAACCGCATAGCCTCTGTGCAGTATACTCAAAGTAAATGTATTAGCGCCATGAGGCGTACATACACCGCATAGCCTCTGTAACGCTTGAAAACGGTTTACTGCCTATGTATTTACATGTTGCGCAACTGCTTGCGCACTGAAACAAACATTTGCTTAATGTACATTTTTCTGAGGGAACACTGCCCAGATAGGTCGTGAACCATTTTTGGAGGGGTGGCGAGTAGATTTTTTATGCACACAGCTGTATTACATTTGGTTTGATCGAGTTTTAGATGGGGGTCGTTGGTATAGTGGGTTGCTACAATGGATCGCGGACTCGCGGTATACAAAAGGTTGAAAACTACTGCTATATGCAAATCTGTTGCTTCAAAAAACCATTTAATCTGGTATGATATATGTCAAAAAATACTAAATGCCTAGTTGCACAGGGCAGCTCGGGCTCTAACGGATGAGCCCGAGTAAAGAGCGAGCGAACGAAGTCGAGAGAACGCTTGCTACGAACGATAGTTTTTGATTTAGGTCACCTGCAACAAGAAGGCGAAAGGCCAGACATGGAACGGAAATACTTGAATAATAACAAAGCCCAACGCATAGACCCCAAGTTAACAACCATAATCAGTGAAATGTTTAGTGCCACAAATATACAAAGCAATCAAGCTTGCATTTTACAAGATTATAAATCGTAATCAAAGACTCTGGCTAAGCCCGAGACACCACTCATTCAGTTACTTTGCACAAGTAAGAACTCTATGCCGAGTAAAATATCTTGCCCACAGCGCTTGCCGCTATTGCGAAACGTGAAGAGAGTACGCTTGAGTGGAATGCCTCGACCTTTGGTAACCTACAGTATGATGATGGAGGGAGTGCGTTTTGAATCATACATCAAGACTGCATTAATGTAAGATTTCTGCAAGATTCCATAGCTTGACCGAAATGTCCCGTGACCGAAACGGCCAGACCGAATCGGCCAAACCTAAACGGCTCGGACCGAAACGGCCAGACCGAAAAGTCCTGTTCCGATGCATAACACAGGCCTCCTGACAACAAAACAGAAAACAGTTAATCGTATTGTTTAATTTTCATACCTTACCGCTCATTAGAAACAAACCTAGTGGCTTTTTTCTTACTACTTCTCTGAAACTATCCGCTCATTTCTTGGCACACAGCGAACAGTTGATCGATCAAAGCCGCGCGCAAATCGTTCAAGGGGTTCAAACGGTTCCGATGCCAAATGAAGTAGAGAGTCAGTCAGTCAATTGCACTTTTCGCAAGATGTGGAAAAATACGTGGTTCAACATAAAGATTACGAGGGTTGGCGAAATAACCCCGAGGTCAACACGTCAGCCAACCTTTAAAAAGAACAAAAAGAAAGTCAATCAAAGAGATTATGTTTATCGCAAAGAAATGGAAAAAGAAAAATACACACACACAAAAGTAAAAAATAACCCAAAACACATGTATAACAGATCAAGTGCAAAAAAACTCACAAATATCGAACTGCAACGAACAGCGTCACAAGCAGCGAATTAATTACAAACAAAGAAGGATTTGCTTGCTTCGAATGAAGTAAGTGCGTACACAATGCCGGGAATCAAATATATATGTCAAAGAGGAGCTGTTTATATAATTTTATAAATGTATGGTACGATCTATTTAAGAAGTCTTTAGGAATTTCGTTCCATAGCTTGAAACCTCTGTAAACAGAATGGCGTTGTTGTTTAACTGTTTTGTATAAAAGAATAATTAGTACCTTATTATCCAGTTATCTGTATGAAATTTGTGATATTTTGATGTGTATTCATGTTCATCTGTGGTTTCTTTGGTATCATTTGATGACATATCTTATACATGTATTTAGCCAGTTCGTATTTATATGTTTCTTTAATCTCTAAAATATAAGTAGAAAGATGCACATAGTTTATGGATATTTGTTCATCGATGTGAATGTTACAGACATTGCTTATAGCTCGGTTATTTAACTTGACTAAACAATCTAACTAGATTTATTTGCAGTGCCCAAATAAGAATTGCGTGGTAGAGGTGACAATAAACAATAGAGAAATAAATTTTATGAAGCAGGTCTACATTAATGCAAGGCTGTAACTTGTACAGTGACGGAATGCCACATGCAATCTTTCTACCTACATCAGCAATATGTAGTTCCCAATTTAACCGCGAGTCTATCACAACACCTAGGTATTTTATACTTTCTACTTGTTCCATTGGGATACCACCGCAAGAAGGGTTGATTAGGGAGGTTAAAGGGGAAATAGAGAGTCCAGGTTTAGAGAGGGCGAAGTGGAAGCAGAGAAAGTAGAGGTAAACGGGAAATATAAAGAGGAAAGTCCAGATTTGCATAAATGTGTTGCTGTAAAGGGCACTAGAATAGACAGGGTTTTGTACTCAATTTCTGGTAACCTTGCATCCATGGTTACCTTTGCATTGTTGAACACCAGGAATTTTCGAGTTCTGTACCATCAAACAACAATCTCGCCACAATAGCGCCATAAACATTTAAACATCACAATGCGCTTACAATCGTATAACCGGCCATCTTCAGCATGGTAAACGCAGTGTGAAGCAGAAATAGCAATTCATGATGCATTTAGCAATGTATATTGCTTAATTAGTAACGCTATCTGGAATAAATTAGGGTGAACAATGCTATTTTGAGTAATAACACTTGCAAGCTTTCATAAATCTCAGTTCTTCATGAACTCTCACCCTCGAAAATCGCATTTCAGACCCCGAAAATCTTGTTTCAGACCCCGAAAATCTTGTTTCAGACCCCCAGGTGTCCGGGAACTTCCGGTTAGAAACGGTTGATTTACAGACGAAACTTTAACTGAGAAGTCAGTAAAGACAAACGTTTAGTAAGCATCTTCAAGTGCGTTCATATAACTTCAAGGTTATGTGTCTGGAGAAGAAGATGCATTGCATGTATACACACTTCGTTTTCACTTGTGGAAATTTCTTCTCGAATTTCGAGCTGGATTTTTTGCGACTTGTGGTAGTTTGCGATATTGCAGTTGACATTAGTCAACTAAGGTGAAGCAAACCAGCTGCAGGCTCGAACAAAGTTTACGGCGGAACGGTTGGATCCATGGTGGCGAATTGACGATAGTTAGGATATTTCCTGTCATTGAAAGGCTGCCACTGGCAACGAAAGAGAGAAAAACCGGATTGCTTCGTTGTTACCCCCAGGTACTTACTTCTGTTGCAGATAGCAAATACGGTGTCGATCGAGCGGTGTTGAAATGGGACGAAGAAAAGAACTATTTCAACTTCGAGGGAAACACTTGCCGGACTGGCAAAGTCTGCAATCACTATACACAGGTGAGAGCTTTGTTCACAAGGACAAGTTTGTTGACAGAGTCAGTGCACGGGGTTCGCAGTGATTGACTTGTGAAACAAAGCAGTAAATGTTAAGCAGCTTAAATCTAGCTTCAGCAGCCGTCATGAGTTAATTGGTTAATCCTGCTATGTCCAACCCGCGGCCCAGTCGAAAATTTGTGCGGCCCAAATGAGGTTTTCGCTGTAGTAAAAGTGCCCTACATCCTGGCAACCTGTCCCCATTTTGATAAACTTGAATTTGACATTTTTGATGCAGGTTGTCTTCAGTGCCACTTTATCACGTCTGTTACCTTTGCTGTTAGGATTCGAACGCATTCAATACATTAAGTTAAGCTGAATTTAGTTTGCTAAGATCAAAGTAAGCCATTTAACGTACGGCTCTCATTAATATGTCATTCAATGTGCGATCCTGGTTAAGATAGTGACATACTTTTTGGCTCAGTGAGTCATTTGGGTTGGACATGGCTCGATTAATCGGAGCCGATTTCAAATTTCGATGGACGTTTTGTGCCAATTCCACCTCAGTAAAACAAAATGGCTTAAAAGCCTGCATGTCAGCTGAGTTTTGCTACAGACTCAAACGTACACATTCCACAAAACCATGTGTTAAATTTCAATCTTGCGGGCTTATCTGGTAGCCCACAGCATCAAGCTCTCATCGCATCGCTGGGCAATACCACACTGGAAAGGGTGATAGTCTTCAACGACACAATGGAAAATTACAGGTGAAACGAATTCATCTCTAATGGTCTTGTTTCTGTCAGCTGGTGCAAGGGTCACAGACTTTGTAGTAATATGTTTTCTCCTTAATGCACGTTAAAGCTTCAGCGAAAAATCATTAGCTGCAAAACTCCTGCTATTCTTAATTTTTGCTATACTGTTAGTCATTGGTGGAGCTATACCCTATTTGACAGAAAACTTAAATGTCGCTGTTCACACTCGTCATATCAGATAGGCCTGGACAACATATGCACCGCTGGGACCCGCGTCCCAACCACTTCAGCAAAAAAAGTATGTGGATAAAACGTTTATGCAGAGTGCTAGCTGCACCTGCTGCGGTCAAGTGACATGTTCACAAAAACGTCTAAGAAAAGGAAAATTGTACAACGAAAATATTTTTAAAAGAAAGTCGCGGTCACCTATTCAACTCTGTACCCGAACACTGACAGGGTCAACACCTAATATTTCGCCAACAAGCAACATAATCAGTGGCGAAATGTGAGATTAATGTGGCGTTAAATAATAAGTTTATGCACGGGCCGTGATTGGTACTTTGTAATACTCGGCATTCGATCCTCTCGCAATGTGACAGAAGTTAGTGAGTGTAACAAAGGGCAAGGTGTACCCGCTGCACAATGACGAGCCGAGGTTGGAGAGCCGACGCCTGGCTTAAAAAACGTAACGTGATAATTCCTACGAGTATGATGTATTGTCAACTTCGAAACAGAATTTGAGAATATGTACACTGTATATGGTGTTTCTGTGCAGGCCAACGACAGCGAATGAAAGCAAGTACTCGATTATCTTGCTGTTGGTGCGCTATCACTTTAACTCTGCATTTGCAGTTGAAAACGACTGGATAAATATCTATCGGCTTGTATGTAGCTACAGAGTTGGGGTGTTCCTATCTTGAAATTGGGTGCAGACAAATCACCCCGTTAAAGCAGGTGGGGTAGGAGCACATTTACTTTGTAGCGCACTGCCACGAAAGAAACAGAACGACCAGTTCATTGATGAACAACGCCCATGCACAGCCAAGGATCCTGTTCGAGACCCTGCTTTCGTACCGATTTGGTAGCAGTCCTTCCCGGTTTCAAAGCGCCTGTTTGACCGAGTCCATAAAAGACCAACTCTCCTGACTTGCTAGTTTCGTTGGCAACAGCTAGTTTCGTTCAACCAGCAGTTCGACGTTTCTGATGCGCGCTTAGCCTGGAAGCGTATTGCATATATCGTTATTGTTCAGCTCTCTTTCGTCATTTGACGATTCTTCTGCAGGTGGCATGGGCGAAGTCGCATTTAGTGGGGTGCGGCATTAAACACTGTTCCGGGCCCGTAACATTGCCTGGAGGAAAAGTTCTCACCGGCTCGACGCTCGTCTTCTGCGAGTATTCTCCTGCTGGAAATGTCCGATCAGGCTTCCTCTTCAGTACGAAAATCGCCCAGCCGTACAAGCGCGGACCACCTTGCTCGTAAGCTGCACTTTTCTGAACTTTATCATTTCTGCCGAAGTAGCTGACGTGACTGGCTTTAGTGGTAGTGCAAGATGAAGACATCCCAAACTTCAAAATAATACCTGCCCTCCACCAACTCCGTGGCAACGCATATTTATTATGCATGCTAAGCCCAAGCAGCTATCAAAGAAAAGCTTTAGTCATAAACTTTCAGAAAACAGTCAATGNNGAAGGTAATAGAAATTACCTTCCCCATTNCTGCAATCTGCAACAAGGGGCCACCCTGACTTAAGATTTCAACGGCCACCACTTCTGTGGTCAGAGAAAGCAAGGCAACGTGCACAATCATGCCTTAAGCGGTATGAGTTTTATTGAAATCTTTATGTAGAGAACTGTACATTGAGCTGCATTTACGTATGGGGACTAAACAAACTGCGATCTGATAAACAAGGAACATGAATGCTTCAGAATGCTAGTGACGAATCAGACGAAAGAGCAAGAATGATGTGACAGATAATTTTTAAAAAGAATATTTACGGCAAAAGCGTTTACTCTAAGTGTAGATGTAACCCGATACAGTTACGGTTAAGATTGCGTTTCTTGCTATGGAAAATACGGTGGTTCAACAGTCAACACAACTTCAGAATCACTTCCACGATGCTAAATTTGACTTCTCCGCTTTTTTGAAGGGCTAGCGTAGCCGATGTATTCTCGGCGTCGGTATGCTTTGTTTCGTCTGAGTCCAATGCTTTCATCTGCAATAGAAACCACATGTTTCGAATTGACGCAACTTTTCCCTACACCGACTGACCAATTGCGCTTGATTTACAAAAAAGTATGCTTGCTGCTTAGAAGGACTTCTATCCAAAATTTTGTTACACATCATGTGACTCGGGCAGTGTTAAAGCGCAACCTCCGCTTAAACGGGTTAAACAATTGCCGGGACACACACAAGTTCAGAGATGCCATGCTATACCTACCGGTGTGAAAAAATGATTAATTTATTCCAGTATTAAAATTTTTTCTGAGTGGTAGTTGTGGGTCAGCCGCCACTCTTTCTATCAGAGGTGTGTAATGCTGTTAAAACTGGCCTACGTGTAAACAAGGACGAGAAACCAAAAAGGACCCGCGCTCTTTGTTGATACAAAATTTTTGAAGATTGAAATGAGTTGAGATGTGTATACCTAGATTAATGAGACAGAGGAAAGTTTTCGTGACAAAACATTCGAGAACGAACAAAGAATGCATTCGTTGTAGCATGCGAATAAACATTCTCGTTTGTCGAAATATTACATACTTCCCCCTAAATCTGTGTAAAAATACGACAAGATCATATATTTGTAAAATTCGTACCACTAAAACTTGTTTTTTGTTTTGAAGATGCCTTCTATGTAGGCGAAATATATACTTTGATAAGTTTGCAGTGTCTGATCCCTGGTTGTGAAAGGGTTCTTTTCAATAGATGGTGAATTGCGTGCATTTATACTTTTTTACTATTTTGCGTTTTTCTTAGCCAAAAAGTTGCTGCTACCTTCAGGTAGATTTTTAAAAATTATCTCGGTTTTTCTGCCCATCATTTTTTTTTAAACTGCTTGAATCTCACTTTCTGTTTGCTTTTAAGAGGTACAGAAGGACGTTTGTTATTAACTGCTTGTTCTGCAGGAGTTGTCCCGCTACAGCCAACAAATGCATAGAAAACGTGTGTAGATCTGCAGCTGCCACGGAGAGTCCAGTTGTCAATGTAACCGTTAAAGAAATTACCACAACAGTTGCCATTTCGACGACTTCCACAAAGATTGAGACAAAGAAAACAACAGTGCCTGTGCCAAAATCGACGAAGGCCACAGCGGCTGTTACTAAAGAAGTTCCGAGTACTGCGACAGAGAAGCCAAGAACGAGCAAAACGACATCCGTTCCCGGAAAATCGCTCAGCTGCTATGCTTGCACCAGCACGATATCTCTGGAAGAGTGCGACAAAGAGTTGGATGTTGTCGATTGTGGAAACGAACCTGGCAGCCAAGGCCAAGAACTTGTTTGCCTGACAGAAGTGCTCAAGGGCAAGGTGCGTTGTTTCATAAGCATTCTATACCTTTAGTTAGCGCTGCTTTGTATTTCTAACCAGTACGTACGCAAAAACATTTTTTTAAATACGCAACGTTGCGAATATTTATAAACAAAGTTGCAAATTGTCAGGGTATTTCTTCTGCGTGCCAGAAGCCTGTTCTGTAGCCAACAACACCCATAGTGCAGTAGATCAAACAAATATTTCCTTTGCAATTACTACAAGATCTGCATCACCCTTTCAGTGCTTCTAAAACGTGTCGCAACTTAGTAACAAAATGAAGTCGTCACAATTGACTCTGTTTGAAAGTTAAAGGCTTCGACGTACACGTGCGTTCAAAAACGAAGTAATTATTCTGCATGCATACCGAATTTTGCTTCAATGCTTGAATCTGTAAAATAATTACGAAATGAATTGGATGTTGCGCAGGTTGAACGCCGCTGCTCCACACAAAAATCGTGTGACGAAACAAAGAGCTCGTTGTCTCCATCTCGCGGCGAGAAGGTCGAGTGCTGCTCCACTGATCTGTGCAACATGATGTCAACGACGATACCCGGTAGACCAAAAGATGAAGTAACGACCACAGGCCCAGGAGGTTTCGCTTCGTCTTTGGCAAGCTCAAAAACTTTGATAGTTTTACTTGGAACTATATGCCTTCAAATGATTCTGTGTTGAAAATCATAAATGCCTATTTCATCCAAAAGCAAAAATGCGCTGTTTCCAACGTTTAAACATCTGAACTCTACTTTGGTTTTCTGCTACGTGCACACTGTAAGCTGACGTTTACCAAACACAATTTAGCACTTCGGCTCTGTATTTGGCTTGAGGAATGCGCAAAATACATCCGGGATTCAAGTGACTTTGTCAGCAATCTGCGTGATCGTGCAGAGTGGAAATCTGGTAAAACGTTGAAAATACGTGCAAGTGCTAACCAACTCCATTATACGGTTCGTTGTATTAACTACACTCGTGTACCCCTGGTCAGCGGAGGGACCAGAGGTACATGTTTTTCATGTTTGTTACCTCGCATATTAGTGTTAGTCGCAAATATTTTTGCTCATCAGTTGTATTTATCAAAACATAAGTTCCTGTTAGCAATTGCATTGCTTTTGTATTTTTGGCACAAGATGTTTCTTGGAGCGACGAGTGGCAAGTCAAATATTGACCCATTTATCTGAAGCTGAATCAGATCGTCGTTTAGCATTACTTTTCACCAAACTCTTATCTTTTTGAGCAAAAAGGTTTTATCCCAAAATTGTTTTTCTGTGTTTCGCTATTTTGAATTCGTTAAAACATGCTGACTTACACTTTTTAACCATTTATGATCTAAGTTAGGTGAAGGTCCATAAAAGAATCTGTTTTGTCAAATTGCACCAGTGCGTGTAAAAACATAAAAATATAATCAATGACTCAATTTCAGGCAGGGCTGTTTGACTCGTTGGAATTTAAAATGGTAAAACCGCGAGAGTTAAATAGCAAAACCATAGTAAAGCATATTTGACAAAGCTCACATTAAACATCAGCTTGTTTTAGTTACCCAGGCAAACGTTTTATTCGTGGCTTGGTGAATGTCGTGTGGACAGCTGAGAAAATCCCCTCCGTTTGTTGACAAACGTAAAATAGTACTTTTGCTTTGGCAGATTTGATACCGGCCACAGCAGCTGACAGGCGTTTTTGGAATATTAAATTTTTGTTTAATCCCCGCCACTTTGCTTCGGAAGCTTTCTTTTAAGTTATTTTGATCTTGTCTCTTTCTTGCCAACTGTATCCTGTTGTGAGTGTTTTGTCGTGTTTCGCCCAGTATACGTGTGGCTTAAAACAATTGTTTCTTGCTATTAAAAGTTAGTCAAGTTGTCTGGAATTGGCAAAAACGCAATAGGTTTCTGACAACCATTTTGCTACAACCATCAGTCCTCTGCATCCAAGCCAGTATGCAGCAATGGTTGACAATCTGTGACAAACGTACCTGACGTTTTATGCTTTAGTGATTTGAGTGATGGCTGAAAAAATTCTTTCTATCATGATCTTCCTAAACATAATCTGAATATAATCGATTTGTAAAGTTGAAGACGAGATTAGCCTACGTTCTGGTTTGGTATAGTTCTGCGCAATCGTGGCATCAAGGGCGTACGCAAGGGGGGTGGGGGTTCGGGGTTAAAAAAAACCCTTGAGCGTGAAATTAAAAAAAAATTATTAGCTGCGCAAAGGAGATTATTGTTTTTGCGTACTTTTTGCTCGTTAATTTGTCGACTTAATGCAAATACCACGGAATGAATTTGCATGCAAATTACAAGGAACACTGTAAATGCGCCAAGAAGTTGTAATTACAGGTTTTGCTGTGAACCTAGGTTATCGTGTGCATCCAGAAACCATCTCAGCACTTTTTGCAGACCTTTTGTCCACTGCGCATGTTTAAGATTGTGTTCCGCGATAGTCCACTTCATCCGAAACAATGGTCTTTATTTTGTCATCTATGGCTGAACAGCACAAGTGTTGACCGCATTGGCTACATTACCACTTTCTGTAGCATGATAAAACTGTTGTACGAGCTCAAAAATAGCAGTAGCGCAGCCTGATTTTTTCAAGTGTAAATTGCTCTGACGGAGTGATGAGCAGGGACGTATTTAGGGAGCGCGGGGCCCTAGGCCGTCTAAGGTTTTGGGGCCCCACGCAGGTGTGACCTATGTAGCTATCTTGAAATCTATCTTTTGTTTAACCGACTTCGGTACTACGACTGTTTTAGATCTTCAACAGAAACAAAAGACTTTCGTACATTCTTCTCAAAAACAAATGACAATGCGATCTTTTCTTGGAATTTATAGCTCTTTTGTGTAGTTCAGAAGTTCTCTTCGTTAAACTTACGTGATTTCTAGCGTTTCTGTGGGTTTACGTTTCGGATGTACACATTTTGATGCCGGACCAAGTTGCCGTCATCAAAAATATCGTCTTGTCGATCTGATTAACTGTACGTAAACTCCTTTATTACAGTAATCACGTATTTTATGGACCAAACAAGCACAATCCATTCAGTGGACACAGGGTTTATTTATGCCGATTTTCAGTTG
>JGI24159J19872_10011819_pt1 | contig 11427 bp, 6 predicted proteins | sample Ectturendosymbi4_FD_19872 | JGI IMG/M metagenome (IMG submission 19872) | reverse complement strand
AAACAGGCTCAAATATCGCATTGAGAAAAATTAAAAGTGAATAAATTGTTACTATGTTGTTTATTTTATTGCGTGATTATAAAATTTTGTTTGGTGTCCCCCAAAATTTTTTTATTGCATAAAGTGGTCCGTGATGCAAAAAAGGTTGAAAAACACTGGCCTACAGTAACCCCTGGCAAACGCAAAGCTAACACAATGTGTACATACGAGTATGATGTTTCTGTCACTAGGTATAGTCTAGCCCATAGGTTCTCAAAGTGCTCCGTACGGAGCCCCAGGGCTCCGCGAGAGAAACATCGGGGCTCCGCGAGCTATTCGTTTACTTATTAAAATACTGACTTGGCTAATTTTGCAACTGTCCGAAGAAGCAATATCGGCATTAATAAAATTTGACAACGGTAGCGTCGAAATGTGGCAACATGGCGAGTCATTAAATAAAGCACTTCCAATTTACTCAGGAACATCAATCGGTAAGTAACAATGTCTTTTTTGTTTTTAGAAATTTATTGTGGGGCTCCATAAATTATGGTCAATCTCTTCATGGGCTCCATAACACCAAAAGTTTGAGAATGCCTGGTCTAGCCAAATGGGTGAAAACTTTGCTCCACTGGTGTGATAGCAATGCAGTATTTATTGTTGACGTTTCAAGAGTGTATGCAAACTCTCTTCCTCAAGATGGCAAGAAGCAAAATCAAAGCGTACGCTCACTGCATTTCTGAAAATCTTCAGAGTGTTACACGAACAGAAGGATAAAAATGACTTAGAAATAGGCTACCAACATTTTAAACGATCTCCCAATTCCAAAATATTTGTGGTTAAATACCAATCATTTACGAAATTTTCGATCAGATTGCCTGTCTCAAAATATATCTTGTAAGGAGATAAGACAGATAAAAATTCCAGTAAGATTTTTCTTAAAAATGATTAGAATACAAAATTTCAACTTTATTATTTGAAAGTTTCTGCAAATGTCAAAATTGCTATACAATATTTTGAAAATTTCGGGGGGGGACAAACGCCCCCCTGGTTGCGCGCCTGATGCCGAGTACAATACACTCGGGGATAATGCTCTACACGCGCACACTAACACTAACACTGATCAATAGACTGAAACCGTGGTGCTGCAGAAGCTTGGTATGCTATGCCCGTGTGTGACGTAATAATCGTTTCTACGATAAGTCGAATGTTGCGCGCAGTTGCGGCCGTTGTTATCATAATTCTACACGTTCGTTGTTGATCGTGACCGTGAGTACTCTTGCGCTGCGTGTGAAAGCTACCGAATCTTTCCTAGAGCTTGTCAGCGCATTTTAGAACACAACAGCGTGGAAGTGCAGAAAAAATGCGGATTAGGAGATGGGAAAAGAGCAGATTTTATCCGGTGTTGGCGAAGATCCGGATTAACCGAAGATTTTTATAAAGAATAACGTTAGAAATCATTCGTACCACCAGTTATATCCAGTTTTGGCGAAGATCCGGATTAACCGAGGTTTACTGTACAGTATTTATCTTTGCGAAGAATTCACATAAGATTAAATATTGTAACTCCAAGTGTCGAAACAGAATTTCAGATGCACGACACTCTCCGATTGCAGCATCAAGCGAGGAACCAAATGCTACAACTATTTTATGCAACAAAAGAATCAGTTTCATAAGTCACATTGCAAACATGTTTCTGAACGAATAAAATAAATAGCAATACCGGTGTACAAACGTGAATGGTTGTGCGCGTGTTACTTTTCTTTCAATATATAAAGTAGTCTGGCCCGCGGACGCTGATAAGATCGCGAATTTGGCCCAGCAGCCAAATTGCAACGCAAACATTTGCGGAAGGTTCCGCTGCAGCGAAAACGTTGAAAAACACCGGTCTACACTTTTTCAATGGCATTCAAGTGAAAGTATTGTTCATTGGTTGTATTCCATTTTACTTGTTAGCAATCTTTATTCGTTTTCAATATTTCGTGTAACATTTATCTGCGATTTCTTTCTCCAACGGTAATACACACTTGTACTGCTACATATTGATATCTTTGGGCTATTTTNTTGTGTGCTAGCCATAAATCCACTTTGTCAAAAATGTCGCTTTGCAAAAATTTTGCATTGCGCAAAAAATGAAAAATCGTGAATTGCATNAAGATTTTAGCTTTCGAAAAAATTAAGGTCAGATTTGAATTCAGCACCTTAAAATTAAGTAAGAACAGGTCTTTGCATCAATGCAAAAANTTTTCTTGCTCACCAATGATTTCAACATCAAAGCTACACTAAGTTTGGCTGTTTCCATTATAAAAAAATGAGACAAAGCCAACAACAGCTAATTAACAAACATGAACGTTAAAAACAGGAAAGACCTCACATTTACTCATCAATTTTTATTTTCCCACAAGCACAAGATTTATACCAAGGCAGTCGGTATGGCCGAAATCACCATTACTCGACTCCCAAGACGAATAATATCCAAAGAAAGATTTTAAATAAATGACAGGTTACAAGCAGACTAATAATGTCCTCAACAACACTGCCAGCGCAGGTGGAACGTACGTCCGGCATCCCTTGGAATGCAGTGCAATCCAACATCCAAGTAGCAATTTTACCACGATCTTGAGTTCGTAATAAGCGCGCAAACCGCTTTCTGATCATAAAAAAGAGACATTCCCCCGAGCTAATTGGATGGCCGGGTTACAATGTTCGTTGCAACGCATTCAGAATAGTAATATCAACAAACTTCGCGCCTGAAGAGTTCGACGATACTTTTTAAGACGTGCGTTCAACAAGCAAACAACCATATATCAAAAATCGTGCGCGCACTGGTCGGCAGCTACTTTCCGCGACCGTTTCTAAAGAAATTCGCCGATTCCAGAACTCCTCACATACGAATCCAAGCAAGACGCACCGATATATGATACAAACGATAAAAAAAGAGAAGGAAAAAGTGCAATAACATTGTATAGTTAGTTCGTGAAATAATGTATGCGCTTTGCCGATTTCCAGCCAGCTAAAACTTTCGCAATATTTACAGTAAAAAGCACAATATATAACCTGCCACTGTGTGATACCTGCATTTTCGAACAAGAATCTTCCGGCGGAATGAGGCGCGCTATACGTCACTGCATCTGGAGTTTTTTCCGTGCTGTCCTCGTGCAAAATGGCAAGCGAACTGCAAGCGGTCTTTGCAATCAACGCCGCATACGTTGCAGCGGAAAGGGTTATCGTATCCATGACACCCCATGTGCACAGTAAACATGACGTAATCGCGGAAGGATATAAGACAGTGATCGCATTCGAAATAGTCCGGTTCTTTCGGTGATTTGCCAACAACGTTTGCCTCGCCATTTTGAAGCGCAACTGTAGATTTTTTTGGCACAGCCACTCTCTGCATACTCGGCTGGTATGCAAAACTGCACTGGTCGTCTGAAGACGACGAAGTGCCTTGATACGTGCAATCAGCCTGCTTTGGAGACAAGGACAAAACCGAGTGCGGAGATGATTTTATCACAGCGCTTGTCAGCATGGGGCCATCTCTTGCAGCGCTGCAAGACAACCCGTTATCATCATCGCAAGTTTTATGGCTACTGGATCGTCTTCGTGTCTCAATTCCGGAACGACTGGCAAAAGTCTCGAACTGCTCAGAAGTTTGACGTAGCGGTTGAGGCAAAAGTGAAGACATCGGCTTCGTATGATAATCAGGTTCGGAGGTTTCATATGCGGAGGTCACTTCGCTGAAATCCGAACTTTTCTCCAAAGTCGGAATAAACTTCCGGTTAGAAGCTACCGAACTGCACTGCGGTAAACTAGAGGAAGCAGAACGCTGCAGTGCCGCAGTGGAACTATATGGGACAGCCATTCCAACACCACTCTGGTAACAAACGTCTTCCGTGGACGGCTCATTGTCGACTGCATCGCTGCCCTGGTCGTTCGAAGACTTGTTCGTTTCATCTTGCAACTGTTTCCACTCGACTGGAGAAAGCGATAGCGCGTTGACGCTCTCGTTTCTCGAGCTTTTTTGGCCGTTTGCTGACGCAGATTGTCGGGCGTTGTGATTTCCGAAGCGTGCCGGGAAGATTCGCCTGACAGGCATTCTCTGAATGCCGCCCACCATGGACAAACGCGTCGGTGCCAGATGTTTCCGCCGGCGATGGCTGTTTAAGTTGCTTTTGTCACTGAACGGCCTCGAACAGAACTCGCAGCGAAACGGCTTTTCGCCAGTGTGTCGTCTCATGTGCACACGAAGATTTCCTGGGTAAAACGATGTGAACGAGCACTTCACGCACCGATACAGCTTCTTCGCTTCCAAGTCGTCGACGCAATTGGACGCAGAATGAACAGAGCTAATCCTGATTCCTTCTTGATCTTCATTGTACGAGTCCCCGTCCGTACCAATCACGTCAGGCGGATTCATCGCACACGAGTTTTTAGCACACTAGTTAACAAACAAAATCATCATTTTTGAAATCGACGTGTACACCTGTAAAGAAAAATTGTGCACTTCATCTTAATTCACATGTCAGCAATTGGCCATTAACTGTGTACCAGATAACAAACAGTAACAATAAATTTATAAATTCGACCTGCGGATTGATCGTAACTCAGAAATAATTGAGGAACTTACGTTACATTCAAGACATTAAAGAAAATTCCTGGCCAAACAATCTATGCCAAGGTTAATACAAAAATATTGAAGATCCCAATCATGTACAAGCAATCGTCCCCCCTTGCAGAAATTGTAGAGTGAAAATTTGGCCTGCACTACAACGGTCAGGGTATCACCCAGCTTTGATTCAATTATTTCACGGCATCTTTTTTCAAGGCACTTGTGACTTGGCATACTCTTTCCTAGGGAGGCTACGAAGAGATGTGCCCCGCTAGTTTGTGCATTCACTGTTGTCTCTCATTTTGTGCATGGGGATTAGATCACTCCAGTTTGCCAACCTTTTGTTGCCCTCCCAATACACCAAGCCACTTGACACACCAGTCAGCCAAAGAACTCTGTGATTCAAGACTTTGAACATTTCAGGTCGGAGTTCACCGCTGCCTGAGTTGAGCTGTCGCACTCTAATCTGGCTTTTTGCATTTCCAAGCATGTCATTGAACATTTTTCATATCTGCTTATTGCCAGTTTGAAATTGAGCTGTATTCTAGCTTATCCAAAAGTATTCTATTCAAAAAGTAGCAAGACAATTGGGTAGTTTCTTTCGAAAAACCCAACAATAGGACATGTGCAAACGCAATTTTATGTCGCAAATCCTGTATGGGCATAAGATCAGAAGTATCACGACAAACTAGCATTATCAAACTAAACTCCTATCACTTTTGAACTACATGCAACAATAGCAAACATTTTCCATTTCGTGTTTGCATCCCCCTACATCAACTCATGACAAAAATTGATTATTTTATATGAACTTAGTTTGAAGTCCTTGCTTTAAGCTATGATGTTTCATAACTTGTATGACCAAGTCTGAAACAAGCTTTTCTGGCTTTACTCACCTGCTGCAGTTTTTTAGTTTTACCTCATTCAAGACAAATACATAATAAACTTTTTGGGAGGCCTACTCCTTAGCCAAGTCAATGCTTACATCATAATCGTAAAATGCATTATGTTGCACTGGCAATGCTTTATCAATTATTGAAATGAGCCTTAAATTCCACAGATCACAGAACAGCATCTGTACAAATGTCTTGTTTCCATCAAAAGGTCCTTGACGATACCAGGCTGCAGATGAAAAATTAATACTACACATTGACTGTTTGTGTTTACAGAAATCTTCAGATTGTCTCTCATGTCCAGTCATGGCAATTCTTGTTTTGTTTGTAATGGATTGTTAGTAAATAAATTACTTTCCATACAAGCAGTCAAAGATGCAAATAGGATTTTTTATCACTTTCACAGCACATGCAGCAAATTGTTTGGAATGGACCAAATGTGTTGCATCTCTGGGTAACACGCCATGAATATCGGCCAGGATGCCTTTTCTTTGTGCACAGTTTCCATTCAGTGAATAAAGAAAGATGTCACACATTTTGCCGAATATGATGATTGAGATAACTCTTTATCTTTGACAAACTTCTATATTAAAATAGCAGAATTACACAGCATTTTTCATTAACATGCCTTTATAAAAAGATTTCTCAGGCCTCATGAATATCACACATTGATATCCCAATGGACTGTTTCCAAAATCTTCATATGCTTGTATATACAACAAAAAGGAGACAGCAGAATTTCTCCAGTAAATGTCTGAGTCTGATTCCTGCTGCACTCAAGGTAGCCTTGCATAAGCTACATTCTTCACTCTGTTGAACTGGTGAATTAGGACTTATAAATGTACGAATATATCGTAGACCGGTTCTCAATCTGTCAACACTTTGAGAGCCGTATCATATATTCGTACCTGGATTTCGGCCTACCATATATTCGTACCTGGATTTCGGATTGTAGCTCCTCCGCCGATTGCACTAGAGAGCTGTTCCAAGGGCTCAAACGGATCGGCTAGCCTTCCAGTCTGCACTCTAAAAAAATTTTTTGGTTGGGAGTTGCAGATTTTTTGAGAGTGATGTCATAAGTGAAGTAGTTTTGGGGCCATTTTGGCTCATGTTACCTGGCCTAGGGCCCAACCGCTAGACCAAAGTGTTTCACTTAAGCATTTATTGCAAACTAGGCTCGAGTCCGAGTCTTTTGAGCCTTTGATCGACTTTCTAGCGTTTCTGGGTCAAAAGTTATGATCTAAAATAAACAAATTAATCAATTATCTAACTAGCTAATTACTTTAGTTAGATCATAACTTTTGAACCTGAAACCCCAGCAGGTCATCCCAAGTATCAAAAGACTCGGATTGTAGCCTAGTTCTCAATAAAAACTTCAGTGAAATACTACCGTCTAACGGTTTGGACCCAGGGCCAGTTGAAGTGGGCCAAGGTGACCTAAAAGTCCTCCACTTATGATGTCACTCACAAAAAACCCGCACCCCCCAAGCAAAAAATTTTTTTAGAGTGCAAGCTACAAGACTTGCCACATCTTTTGAGACTTTGATCGGGTTGGTAGCGCTTACCAGACCGGAGAAATTCCCACGCAAAGCCATGTGTGTTTTGGTGTTTTTTTCTCAGAAATCCCCAAAATTGGCTGGACGCCAAAGTGTTAAAAAAAACGTGACGTGTGTGATATTTTTTGGAAATGATTTTTTACCTGCAATGACATATCACAAGAATTCTGTGAAGTAGGTCCACTTCACAGCAAAAACATATCATAAGACTATTACCACAGATCATTTGTTGCCAAAGTTGGCCCATGGGTTAGATCCGGCCAACGAAGGGTTCCAATCCGGCCCATGAGCTTTCCTAGGAATGTTTAGTATTTTAACAATCCGTGCAAAGCAAATGATGTAGTTTAAGATGTAATTACACCAAAAGCATTCTCTGTAATTGAGAACTTTATCCCGATAGGCTTTACAAACCAAAACAAAACAAGCTTTGATCAAAAATCTTAACTACAAAATTTTGGAGTTTACATAGGACCTAACTAGGCCATTCATTTGTAATGTTTCTGAATAACACAGACAAGTAAACGCACGCATAGGCAAGTGTCATAGCTGCTTTTTCTGTGGATATTGCACAATGCACATGGGCTTGGCTCCTATGCTGCTGTAAACTAGCATGCAAAAGTGCAGCGAAATTTGTGATTTGTAGCAGGCATTAGGAGTTCGAAGCATAGACATTACCTGGCAGTTTGCAAATTGTTTAACAGGAATGGGTGCCAATCGCAGGCGAGTTTGTTGGGACCAGTATTTCATAACCTGCGTAGTCTAGTCACAGTGATTGGTGAGGTATACAAGGTTTTTGAAAGTCATAGAAAGTACCAAGGCGAAAAAAGTTAAAGAGCACTGATATATTGTACATGAAGAGGAGTAAGGGTAGACAAAGCAAATAGTAAAACCGGAAGAGAGAAAATGTGCTAAATTTTTCTTTACATACACTACATTAGTCATCAGAATATACCCATGATAAACTTATCCTATTTCCAGAAAAATTTGTGTGTTCTGGTATTGCTGGGCAGTACTATTTATTGTGAAAACCTTTCTGAAAATTGCTGGGAAAAAAAGAAAATCTGATATTGATAATCGTGGTTTTAAAGACAAGTGGACAAAAGATTACTTCTTTATTGAGAATAATGGAAAAAGTTTGTGCCTCATTTGTATGGATACTATTGCTGTTGCAAAAGTGAACAATATCAAACAACATCACAACTCAAAACATGCTTTGCAGTTTGACTTTTTACAAGGAGAAGAAAGAGTTAAAAAAGCTAGTGAGTTCAAGAAAAAACTCTCTTCGCAACAAAGCATATTTGTGAAAACAGATTAAGCATCTGAGAAAGCAACTAAAGCCAGTTGTGTAGTTTCACAAATGATTGCAAAAAGAATGAAACCTTTTTCTGATGCATAATACATTAAGGAGTGTTTGAATGCAGTGGTAGAGGTTGTTTGTCCAGATAAAAAGGGTGTGTTTAACTTCGTGGTACTAAGTGGCAATACAATCACCAGAAGAGTGGAAGACTTATCTTGTAATCTCATGGAACAATTGCATCATGTAGCTAGAAACTTCTAAGCATTTTCCTGAGCTTTGTATGAGAGTACAGATATTGTACACTTATGCATATTTGTACAAGGCATTGATGCTGAGTTTAATGTTAGAAGATATTCTTAGCCTCAGGTCAATGAGAGATACTTGCACAAGCGATGACATTTTTCGTAAATGTAATTCTGTTCTCACAGACGCCAGCTTGTCTTATAAACTTATAGGTGTTGCAACTGATGGTTCACATATTACGATTGGAAATAAAAAAGACTTTCAAGTACGCTTATAAACGAGTTAAAAACCAGAAATCTTCAAGAAATTATTTGGTGTCACTGTATAATTCACCAAGAATCTTTGTGTGCTAAAGCTCTTGGTTTCAATGATGTTATGGATGCCATCATTTCTGCAGTGAAATTAATTTGTGCTCGTGCACTGTACCACAGACAATTTAACCAGCTCATGGAGGAAATCGACGCAAATTACAAAGATGTCTTGTACTTTTCACAAGTTCGCTAGCTAAGCAAGGGTAAAACATTAAACAGAGTGGGATTTAAGACATGAAATTGCATTTTATATGGACTCCAAAGGGAAAGCACATGAGCTTTCTTATGTGGAGTGGTTCTCAAAACTTGCTTTCTTGGTGGATATGATAGAAAAATTGAACTATCTGAATGCACTATTGCCAGCAAAGGGAAAACTCGTTCACAATCTTTTTGGTGAGGTTAAAGCATTTCAAGCAAAGCTAAAACTTTGGCAAAGACAGTTACACCAAAATGTGCTTGATCATGTTCCATGTTTGCAAAGTGCACTTGGAGATGGTAAAAGTGGTGCAAAATATGCTGATGAAATTGTGAAGTTACAGTGTGAATTTGATCGGTGATTTCAAGACTTCCGTAAATTGGAAAATGACATCAAAATGTTTAATGCCTTTGACATTGATGTCAAAGCAGTGCCAACAGATNACCAAATGGAANATATTGAATTGCAGGATGACTTAGATCTGAAGGCAAATTTTCTGTCAAAAGCATTTCTGGAATTTTACAAAGTGTCTACCAAGAATAATATTTCCAAAGATTTCAAAACGTGCTCAAAAATTGATTTACTTGGAAGTACTCATCGCTGCAAACAATTCTTTTCTAAGATGAAATATTGTAAGTCCAAGTGCTGAAACAGAATTTCAAATGAACCTTTGCATGATACTCTTTGTATTACAGCATCAAGCATGGAACCCAATATTACAACTACAGTAGAATTTGTCTAATTCGTCATCGTTTAATTCATCACTTTTTTGTCGGTCCCTAAAGAATTCCTATCTTTTACGTACATTTCTGTTCGTCTAATTTGTCACATCTTTCTGTCCCTGAGAGGCATTTTGTTTGGCTAATCCATCATCTGCAGTTTCGGTTGTGATGTTTAAGCAGTTAACACGTGTGGGAATTCAAACAAATTAAGAATCTTTATCTGAGAATTGTTGCACCTCACAATTTGTTTATCGAATTTATACATGAGGTGCGCAGCACGACCCGACTCCCCATTAAGAGAACGCAGAAAGTCTTAAAAGTTTGTTAAAGATTTCAAACGTGCTAGATTAAATGCAGGAGTCCAGATAGAGTAGAGCAATTAAAGAGTATAATTTTGTAAACAACCATAATGTCATAAAGTTGTATTTTACTGCATATAAAAGCATTATGTATACGAGTTACTATGATAAAGTATACGAGCTGGTATGATAGAGTTTTCACCTGTTTGCATAATTCATCACCTTTTTCTGATCCCCTTGTGGTGACAACTTAGGAAAATTCCACTGTATTATGCAACAAAAGAAGCTGTGACATAAGTCACATTGACAACAAATTATGAACATTGAAAATAAATATCAATGTACAAATGTGACTAATGCTTTGCCTGTTGCTTTTTGCTCATTTTCAATACAGAAAATAGTCTGACCCACGGATGCTGATAATTGTGAATTTTTGCCAGTATCCAAAAAGTTTGGGGACCGCTACCATAGAGGTTACGGTTTCATGTAAAATCTAGAAATTGTAACTATTGCATAGCTAAGACCGTAATTAAAACAAGTACATGACATGTGTGACATCAAAATGTCAAGTGTGTGACGAGTCCAATTTTGCTAGTTTCATCATTGCATAGTAGCAGTGAAGACACATTCAAATTTATTCACCGTCCACCATTCTTGACATGTCACCACTAGATGATGCTGCATATATCATGTGTTCCACATACAAAAACAACTTCAGTGCTAGGTCATTTCACGTCAGCTGATCAAGAAAATTTCAAAAATGCAACCCACCCTCTCAGATTTTTATGAAATTTGATTCCAAATATACCAATTTTTTCAAAATCGGCCAAGTAGAACCGAAGTTATGAGTGTTTAAAGACAGCCACTTTTTGTGTTCACTGAAGTGGAAAATTCATGAAAAATTTGGTGGTCTGACTTCATAGATCTATAACTCGGCTAATACTAACTTTTAGGCCTTGTGGTTTGGATATATTGTAGCATCAGGCATATTTCACCCAATTTAGGACGTACAAGTTCATTGGATATGGGTTTCTATGTGTAACCCATGGGTAAACTATAGGACCCCCTGTGTTCACTCATGCGTAACACCATTTTTGATTGCTTATAACTTTTGTTTTACCAAACCAATCCATATGTGCCATACATCATTTGAAAGGTCTTGATAAGTTCTATTTAGATTACATAAAAAGTTAATGGCTTATAGCATAGTTTTATCTGAAAATAGGCCTATTTTGATAATAAAACAATTAATAAAGACTAAGAAAGCAACAAGTTTGTCACTTCCATTGTTGTTTGTGGTTTTCAGTCACACTTAGTCTGTTGAC
>JGI24159J19872_10011818_pt1 | contig 11429 bp, 4 predicted proteins | sample Ectturendosymbi4_FD_19872 | JGI IMG/M metagenome (IMG submission 19872) | reverse complement strand
CATCCTCTGCGAGTGTGTACATGGGGTGTGGCATCCTCTGCGAGTGTGCACATGGGATGTGGCATCCTCTGCGAGTGTGTACATGGGGTGTGACATCATCTGGGAGTGTGTACATGGGGTGTGACATCATCTGGGAGTGTGTACATGGGGTGTGACATCCTCTGCGAGTGTGCACATGGGGTGTGACATCCTCTGCGAGTGTGTACATGGGGTGTGACATCCTCTGCGAGTGTGCACATGGGGTGTGGCATCCTCTGCGAGTGTGTACATGGGGTGTGGCATCCTCTGCGAGTGTGTACATGGGGTGTGGCATCCTCTGCGAGTGTGCACATGGGGTGTGGCATCCTCTGCGAGTGTGTACATGGGGTGTGGCATCATCTGTGAGTGTGCACATGGGGTGTGGCATCATCTGCGAGTGTGCACATGGGGTGTGGCATCCTCTGCGTCCTGTAAGTATGGCGCTGAGGAAAAAATCGTCGACCATGTTTTCTCCCAATGTGCAATCCACTGACCTCCTCATGGACTGCACGACCTGGCGATTCTGGACAATGAGACAATCGAATGGCTGCTCAACGCTTGCCCCGAGGTCTAGTGCGCCCAAGCAGTGGTTTGACGAACAGGCTCAACAGAAGAAGAAAACGCGGCCCCAACACAAAATAATGTAAGTGCTCACAAAAATTTAGAATAAAAAGCATGAAAATGTTCGTTTTTTTTACGTCACTGTGTTCATTCCAAAAACTTTGATATTTCTTCTTGTTTTTGTGAGAATCAACATACTCTCAAATGATCGTCTACCACATTTTATGCTACTTTCCTAATTATCTTATCTGTTTTGTCCTATTCAAGGTTTTGCATTAAAGTTCTAGCACATGAGCACATGAGCTTCACAAGTTTTGTGGCCTTCTGTGATTATTTCTTAGTCATTCTCTGAACGTCAAAATTAAATTTTTACACAAGGAGTGCTTCCATTCCTAGAGTAGACTATTTTCATTTGTGAACTATTTTCGCATTTCATTTGTTACCCTAGCCAAAACATCAAGCTCCAATGCTTCTGGAAACGTCAGGGCTAGGCGTTATAACTCAAACACGTAAATCAAATAGTCGTGGCTGCTCACATGAAATTAGCATTTTCAGATAAAAATCTCAGAAAAACTTTTGTGTGATAAAAACATAAAACATTTTTCAAAAATATATCAGCGAAAGCCAAGAGCAAAGTTAGCTCTCACTGCCATGACTTTTCTTATTCAAAACGAGCAACACGTATTCGCTCATTTCAATCCCATACTTAAAGCCTGAAGGCACATTCAAATTTAAAAGCAAGCTAATGTTGGTATGCCTCATCAGCCAGAGATTGTGCACCATTTAGCTCTTGGACAGTATGATGAAATGCAATCGAACATTTGAAAGCGTGCTTCGCTACCTCCCAAAGAATTTACAAGCAAACCTGGAAAAATACTAGATTGAAGATTGCAATTTTTGTTTTCTTTTATTGACTCTGATTTTACAAAGCAGCAAATGAAGCAGCTTGGCATTGACTATTTTGGAGCTGAGTCGAATGTTTGGTGCATTTGAAATCTATACTTTTCAAGGTTTTTGAGTAAAGCCTACAATAGATGAGAAAGATATGAAAACGGAAATGTAAACATTACTTAGGAAGACGTTTTGAACTAATAATCAAATAAAGCATCATACAGTGTGTATTAAAGACAAAGGTTTAAAAAGCAGGAAAAAATTGAACGGTGGAAAACAGTTTAGTTTTTAGACTCAGGGAAGCTCAGCATATATAATGAATAAAACAAAATTATTGACTACGCCATTGATAAATCTTGTGACTTCTGAAATACTGTAGTTGGTTATGTTGAATATGCTCAAAAAATGCCAATTGAAATATTTTTAAAAGTTTTTGAAATGTGACTTTCTGGGAAACGTGGACGCATTTATAAAACAAATTTTGTAGCAGAAACAAACCTGGTGTTCGAAATTCTTTATTATTTGCAAACATATCTTAATTGTACAAAAATGTCATTCAGCTGAATCTACCCTCATTACAATTACAACTTGTAGCAGCTGGAAGAAACCCAATTGTTCAAGTGCTGTATCTCGTTGTGTTTTACCCTGAGGCACAGCCAAAACGCCAACAAAACGTTTCTATGACTGCTCTCAATGCAATACGAGGTAGTTGTGGATGTGTGTGGTGATTAGTTGGTACCGTGCTCGTCAACCGTTGGTTGTTGGAGTTATGTAAAGTTACATTCCCGGATCTGTCACAACCAAGTTATGAAGTTCGAGCACAAACCACGGCTTCGCGTATTAACAACTCATTTTCAATCTACAAAACGAAAAGCATGTTTGGATAACTTCTGCCAAAACAGAAAAGTTTCAAAGGTGTGAATACTCATAAAGAGACGACAATCCCTTCTTTTATCGAATTCTGACATGTGGTCAGTTGATTTGGCAACAAATAACATTACAGTAATTTCAAATTCAAACGAAATGTGCAAAAGTCTGCTAGAAATCTGTAACACTTTCAAGCCGCAACTATTGGCGTACCAACACCTCAATGTTTATTTTATTGATTCTAGAACTAATTCGTTTACGTACCCTCGTTTTCCAACTGTCTACATTAACGGAATCATAATTCGACCAGCTGTTTTTCATTAAAATATGTACAAACAAACAAAATTATGAAACGAAACTGTGGAGTTTTGATCGAAGCTGGAATTTCTTCAACTTGTTATCACGCATTCTATTCATATGTTACCGTTTTTGTCAATAGCACTTAAAAAACAATTTCCATATTGTGCGATGTACAGTACTGCATCTAGCTGTTTTACCGTAATTCATGTGCAAGGCCTTAATTTACTCGTATGGCAAACGATATACAGTTATGGCTGCAAAGCTGGCATTCCATTGCATAGTTGGGCTTCATGCCCAGTGTGGAGCTAAATGCTTAAACATTGTGAAAATATCTTTGAATGATAGAAGTTTATTGATCTGTATTCGACGAGGTAGTGTTAGACGAAGAACCAACGCGCCACGTAGGTTTCCAATGCAGGTCGCTGAAAAGCATCAGCTAAGACGTTTGACCCTCTATGGACAAGAATTCGGTTTTGAACCCAAAATTTTTATTCCAAGTGGTTATGTGTCTCTTTTGGAACCCTATCTTGGTATTTGGGGACGTCATCAATTTTTTTGTTTGTTTTTTATTTTATGAAATGTTGCATATCTTTATCACATGTCACTTAACCACAGATTTCACCAACATTTGACTTTCAAAAAACGTGTTGAAAAACAGTGTTACAGTGCCTAAACAGAGTTTCCTCCAAACATTACCATATTACCGAAATAGGAGCAACTCTCATCCTCAAATTACTAAAATAAAGCCAACACTCATTGACATTTTTTCCAGGGAATTACACTTGTCGACAAATATCTATAGCCAATCATTTGCAGATGTTACATCAGTATTTTTACCACTCTGCCAAAAAACGAAAACTGTAGATCTTTTCTTCTCTGTTGCATATCTTCAGGTTTAGGACATGACTTGGATAAAAGGATGAATCAACTAATTTACGAAAGAACTTTGTAAGTGTATCATCATCTTGTTTCTAAGAAACATTACCATTAGCTAATATTCCCTTCAGTCTCCAGAAACAAAATATTTACGAAAGTAATTTATCAAAGTGCACTTATCTCACTTGATAACGTTGACTCACGTGCAACGGACAATGGAGGAAAAACGAGAAGAACTGAAACCAACTTTTCAAATAAAGCAAGTAAATTTTTGACGGTCGTTTGATTTGCGCATGCAACTATATTTTGTTTAAAGCTTTATCGCTCTGTGATCACGAAACGGCAATCACCGTAAATTTACGTACGCCTTTGTTCCGATCTTCACATATGGTCATGAATCTTGGGTTCTGACTGAAGGAACGCTATCCCAAGTACTGTACAACCGACATAAATTGGATTTTTGCGACGATTTCATGGTGTGACGCTTTGCGATAAAGTGCGCAGCTGTAAAATTCATGCGCAGCTGTAAGATTTGTAAAACCCTGAATTTCGAGCCACTTCTTCTCCGAATCGAGATATCACAGCTACTTTTTTCGGCCATTTGTCCAGAATGTCCCAAGAAAGTTTGGCGGAGGCGTGTCCTGCTTGCCAATACCCATGGAAGTGCCCAAGAGGTTGTCCAAGCACCATATGGATTGGCTACATGTCCGATCTTTAGTATCCCGTCTTGGTGTTAAATCAGCAGAACTTCCAGAGATTGCTGAAAATCGTAAAGTGTTTCCAAACGTCCTAAGGCTGCTTCTCCTGGGACCTTCTCCAGATAAAAAGTGTGCATGCAGGGGCGTAACGAGGGGAGGCAAAGTGGAGCATAACTCTCTTGGTGCCAAATCACCACGGTGGCGCCAATCAATGCGATTGGCGCCAAATGACTGCGGGGGGAGCGGAAAATTCCAGAAAATGACACAAGTACAGTACTTTCTTCAATACAGTACATTTGCTTCCGGAAGACCTCAGGTTGAAACATGGGGCGCCCAGCGCTAAACTTGCTTATTGACCCTTGCGCCATGTAGCCGCGTGACCCCTCTGCGGGTATGGAAGTTAATGAATGAATGGATAATGACATTTTGATAGGGTTTATCTGTTGAAAGCAAACTTGGCGACTTTTATATATGATAGTTTTTGATAAACCCGGCCAACGATGTTTTATCTTAGCCGATTCACCCTGAACGGAAGAAAATCGTTTGCAAATACTACGTTGTAGCAACGAACAGTACCAATTGCTCTGTTGGTGATTGTTTGAAAACTGGGGAACCAGATGAAATGAACGAACAAATATCAACTGGTGCAAGTGTGAAAAAAATTCAAAAAGGTAAATAAATCCTCTCTTGATCGTATTTTTATACGTGATAGTAAATTCATGATAGAATTTTTGAAGTGTTTGGTGCAATACAGTGCAGATCCTTGGAGGCATTCATTGGTTCAAAGAGAATGCGAATACCAGTCTCAGTTGGCACAAACCAAAGATAGGGGCTTTTCTTTCAACGTTTGCCAGTTTCGAAATGTGTTGCAGCGCCTGCTCAGTGTTTCAAAAATTTTGTATCACAAGCAAATTGTAACGAAAGTGTGCAAGTGGTTTGCATGCATTACCTTAATTGGAAGAGAGATATTTTTCGTGGTCAGGCCAGACAAATGTAGCACTGACTAAACGATTGCGACACAATCATCAGAACTGTCTTAACGTGACCAAATGGGAATTTGTTTGATTTCACTTGTTAGAAAAGTATGTCACATGTTGATGTTTGCTTTGGCCAATGCACTCAATTGTATAAATAAACAAAACACTTCTTAGGAAATCTCTATCAAATTGGTGTGCAGGAACACTAGGATATTTAGAACTCCGCGGTTCTACATATCCCTTCATTAACATTAGCTACAACTTTGGTACACGAAAAACGGAAGTGCTGAATAGCATTATAATGAATATCACGACCAAAGACAACACAAGAAATGACATATTGCAAACGTTTCGATAACTTCTGTTATCATCATCAGTGCATTGCAAAGTGCAGTGCAGTCATCAGTGCAGTGCATTTTGCAATACTCGAAACGTTTGCAATTATCGAAACGTTTGCAATATGTCATTTGTATCGTTGTCTTTGGCCGTGATATTCATTGTATTAGCTACAACACGTTGAAACTTGCTTTTAAGACTTCATAAGTTGTAAATGATACATCTCAACCCGAATTTTCACTTACAACGGCACTCTTACTTAAGATGTAGAGCAGTTAAACAAATGGCTGCAACTTGTCAAAATTCACTGCTCTTCATTTTGAAACCTGCAAAGAACACATGTTGTGTACGTGATCAACCAGTTTTGAGAATTCATGTTGCTAACTAAGCCTGGGTGCACTTCTGCACAATGAGCTGTTGCGTAACGTATTTTTCAAAAGTTTTGAAACAACTAGAAATTGTGGCAGAAAAGAGTGTCATGTTTTCTGCTGGTCACACAAACTACTGATGCACCCCAATGATGTGTCATGTCTGAAGATGCGGATGACCAGTTGAGTTCTGTCGTTGTTTGATTTTTCAGGTGTAAGGTACCGAATTTTCCTCAAAGGAATGATCTGCGCAGGGGATTCAAGCCGTTTTAACTGTCTAGATTTTACCATTGAAGACATACGATTAACAAAGCGTCTTTTTACGTCTTTATAAAGACATAATCTGCGCGCTTTTCTCTGCTACCCATATTTTCGACTAAGGTTTAAGGATATATCAAATTTGTGTAGCTGATGAATTGATTATTTTACAGGAAAGTCTGTGAAAAGTTTGAAGCATTTAGAAAGAAAGCTGTGATTGGTCGAGAAGGAATAAAGTACCAACTTTTGCATTGCATTTATCANAAGTAATCGTTTTGACGAGCTGAAGTGCAACAATGTATAGAAAAACGATAAAANGCTTGCAGTAACTGTGATTTTGTAGTTTCAAGGGACTTCTGAATAAGTATAAAATTGTCCAAAAATATAAAGAGAAAGTGTTCATGAAAATCAAACAGGATTATTCTGGAGTGGAGTTGATTTTGTTTAGCAAAAATTGGCATTGCAACAGGAAACAACAAATTAGTGCAAAAACGTTATGATATTGGAGGAACCGAAGGGTTATCAAGTCTTTGCCTCTACACTATCAAATAATTTATTACTATCCAGGTTCAACTCGTGGTGTTGCATACGCTTGAGAAAGAGCTGGAATATTATTAATACAGTTACCCAAGAAGTGCTGCGTTGCAACCAACAGAGCGAACAAAAATTACAGCAAGGATTTTTTGCAATGCTCTTTAGTTCATCAAATGCAAGTGATTATATTTATTTCGTGTCGAACTCTGAAAAATCACAAAAAAAACATTTCACGAACACCCTTACTTGGAAATAAACGTATTTGTGGATGTGATAAAATCAAACTGTTTTACAGGGTCAGTAGAAAGGCGCTACATGCTACTTGCTCTTATTGCAGCAACAACAGCAATTGTCACGGGATTATGGCATTTTTCTGCATCTACTCGCCATGGTAAGTTCCGCTCACTTTCGAAATTGTTGAAACTGTCGGGCGTGCAGTCCAAAGTTGCAATTAAAGAATGCAAGCCCTGTATGTCAATACTGGCTCATAACTGCTGATGTGAGAGAAAGTGAATTTTCATTTAATGTGTCTGCTTTTTCCTGTATTTTCACACCAGATGCAGGGTTTTTGTTTTTCTGCAAACATTCATTAAAGAGGAACGACTGCTATTCCTTTCCGATTCACTGCAACAACGTCCAAGGAAAGCTTTGCAAGAAACCCTGAGATGTTAACAAAAATATTTTTGTGTTTTTAAAGGCAAAAACTACATTGTAATCAACTAAAGGACAGCTGTTACATTTAGTAAACCTTTGCCCAACACCGCTGCACATTTTAGTAATATTATGTAAATTTCCTGATCTGTTAGAATTTGTTGTTGGTTGATAAATTTTGGAAATAAATTATTTTATTACAAAGGTAAGTGTGTGGCGGAATCTCTAGGGAAGAGGATTTCTCTGAAAAAATTCTGACGAAAGCCTGGGCGATAGTCTTATTATTTTTGTGACGGCAATTTGGGGCTGACTGAAACCTAAAGTTTGCTTCTGGCCATGGCGGTAGAGGTGAACACTCTTGCCCAAAGAGCGCTACGGCAATTCGCTCCGTGGCTACGGATCGAACTCCCAACCCTCAAGTTGTGAGGCAGACACTGTACCATTGAGCTGATTAACGTCACTGAGTCCCCCATTCATCAGCATGCCGCAATCAGAACCCCAAAAGAGTCTTAAAGCAAGGCGTGGCCAATACATTGGGCAGAATATGCTGCAGTGGTTGTCAAAGCGAAGAAAAAATTCACCTGCTTATCGGATCCACAAACTGAAGCTTCTAGGGACCTGTGGCACAATATTTTGAGGGCCCCAATATTTCGAGGGCCCCACATTATCAATAAAAAAAATTTGTCTCTTGGTGACCCCACAATACTCGTGTTCATCACGAGAAATAACACACTCTGTAACATCAGATGAAAAGGGTAGATATGCAATGCGAAAACGAACACGTTTGTACTGTTATAAACTCAGGAACACAAAAATGTTCTCAGTTTTCCCACCATGATAGACACTTAAACTTCAATATTACTTCGCGTCCTTTTTTCAAGTAGATTCGTGTATCAGCGTGTCAACAGTTTTGTTTCCGTAATAATTCGCTCTCAATACTCACCAGCGACAAATGATTTAAACGACATTGATGACCTGAGTTATTTCTTTATCCACTTCAGTTTCGAAAATGACCTTTCACCACTGGTGTGTGAGCACATCAAACAAAGGTATATACGCGGAATGATAGCAATGTTTGGAAAAAGTGACATCAGGTTTCTTTCCTAAATTGGCGATGCATAAATATTTCGTGTGCCTCATCTCACTGTTTTGCGTCAACACATAACAAAATTAGAGAATTGGAGCAATTCACTTCCAACTGAATGTTTCTCAATATCATCGGAATAAACAACAGCAAGTTTCTCAGATGAAATACGCATGTCATCAATATTCGTTGTACCTCTTCCAAGGATAAAGAGAAATCTGAAGCGATTACTGCGCATCCTGTAAGTATGCGTCCGTTTATCTATGGCCAATATGAGTTGAGAGTGATCCGCGATTGGAAAAATGTATTTATTCTAAAATGATCTCTACAGGAAAGCACACACTCATTGGCGGACGTCAGATCCGAATCATACTCAATCTTTGCGTTATGACACCTGGTTCATCGTCTTTCGGCTTGATAGTCACTTTTTCACCAGTTTTTTTCCCAATTCCTCAGAGTTATCAAATTGTCCTCTTAAATGAAGTAAAAATTCTTTTAGTGACAGTAGCGTTTTAAACAACGGTATTTAGGGATTTGCTTGCGCTTTGCAGTAACTTGGCTTTAGCGTCAAAACGAGGTAGAACGCAATGCCCGTGTTCTGCAATCAAGCCATTTGTGATTGTTTGGAAGATGTTACTAATGCCTGCAGCCTTGGCCTTCGTTTCAGCTTTTTCACTGCTGTCTTCTACAATTTTATCAAGAACTCTCCAAACCAATTGATATCCTATTCGAAATGCATCGTAACATGGGTTATGCCCTACTCTTTTCCTCTGTGCCTGGTATAAGATGCCATAGCGTTATTCTATGGTGTCACATGCCCCTGTAATGTGCTTTTTCCTGTTGCACATCGTCTGTATATTGAATTGAAGGTTGGGCAACAATCATAGTGTGTAGGTAGGCTATAACTGTATTGAATGCCAGCTTTCATGTTGGGCACCTCTTGACTGCAGGGGCCCCGAGGCCCGGTTCTCACAGGCCTCATTGCTATTATGGCACTGCCCATACTTATGTGCTGAAGAGCTCAGTCTGGCCTTGCAAAAGTCAATTTTGTGCAGAATTGGAACCCGCTAGGCTTCATTGCTCCCGGTCAGTGCTGACTTGGGAATAATGATGACTAAATGGTATTCCATATTCTCCAAAGGACAAATCTCTTGAACTGTTTTCCCACCACCCTTTGAAATTCGCCGCCATGCCCATCTCAGGACATCAAATGTAAACGAGCACTTTCAAATGACAATGCTACTGTCCAGGAAATTAGTGTATGAAATATTTTGAGACTATGCATGTGTGTTGTTACATGTTTGACATTTGAAGATCACCATGAAGAGTTTTTAGTTGCAATAAAATTCTTTTCTGCAATTTCAGAACACACCATCAAACAATTTCTGGAAAACGATATTAAAAACAGCGTACGCTGGAGATACCTTGTTCCTCTTCCAATGGAAATGTCCTGTCACAGCTCCAAAGACACTAAACAGGCCGCAATAAGCACTTCGCAATTTTGCGAACTGAATAATCCATTGTTGCCTGATGACTATTCTGAACTCTTTCAAACTGCTCAAAATAATGCCTATCGAGAAGCAGTCGCCAACAACCCTAATGACAAAGACTACATTGCCTTGTATAAAGAAAGAATTGGAAATACGGTTGGAGTGATTGCTGAAGCAGGCATAGGCAAGTCCAAGTTTCTGACATTAACTATGAACTCAACTATGAAAAAAACTATTCGAGGAGAAAAAGCTTTTATTTTCTACATTAAGCTCGGGCAAGTCAACTGGAGCGAAAAAATCTTTGTAATTGATTTCCTTGTGCAACAGCATTCGCTCCAAGAAATTCTCTCACAGGAAATGAGAGCATATCTTTTGAAACGTTTAAAAGAATCCGGTTCTGTGTATTTATTCTTTGACTGTTTAGATGAAATGGATCGTATTTTTCTGAAAACACTTTCGCCGGTTGTAGATATAGAAGAAAAAGCGTATCCCGACCAAATTTTGAAAAACATCTTAGCCGGTGATTTGCTTCCTCGAGCAAAAAAGTTTCTTTCTTCACGCCTAGAAGCGTGGATCCAACTCCATCCAAAGTACAGGCCGCATTTCACTGTACGTTTGTTAGGTTTGAACAAAACATCTCAGGAAACTTTGATAAGACACCTTTGTGCAAATGAATCAGAGTTTACACAAGTTGTCAACCATCTCGCAGCTCATCCCAACATTCGTGAGCTTTGCTACAATCCAATGTATTGCATATTAATAACAACTTACATTCTGCAAAGGAAATGCGACAAAGGGCAGCTGATTACTGTTACTGACCTTTGCGCTGAAGTCGTTTATCAGTGCGTTAAGTCGCGTTATTTTAAAGGTGATCCACAAAGGTTGAAAATGATCACCGCATTGGCAATCAGCGGAATTGCTGGGAAGCATTTTTCATTCAAATGTAATAAATCTGATAAAGATGACCAAACTTTGGAGACATTCATGAAAGTCGAACTTGCCAAAGGTGTTAAATTCGGCGAAAAAATTTTAGAAACTGAAAAACATTATCTCTTCACGCACAGGTTGTGGCAGGAATTTTTTGCTGCTCTCCATCTAATGTATTTTGCTGATTTGAACACTTTTTCACAAATGTTTCCTCTGTACAAAGAAGATCGGTTGCGCCCTGTGGTGAAGTTCATGTTTGGATTTTATTCGCCTGCTGTGAACGAAAAACTGAAATATATTTTTGCTGATATCGACAAACCAGTTTTTCATGAAAAACTGAAAAAGTTGCTTAAACTTGTTCCAATCTTTCTTTCTGGTGTAAATGGATCGTCGAACGTGTTTAATGAAACGTCTTACATCTTTGAAATCTGCAGTTGGGCGTTAGAAGGAAAAAACGCTGTCTTGACAAATCACGTTGCATTGTCATTGCCCAGTTCCTTTAAAATCGTGGGCACCCCAACATCAGTACAAACATCAGCGCTGGCCTTCGTTCTGGAACATAGCAAAAATGTCGTCAACTTTGAGACTATTGC
>JGI24159J19872_10011817_pt1 | contig 11429 bp, 7 predicted proteins | sample Ectturendosymbi4_FD_19872 | JGI IMG/M metagenome (IMG submission 19872) | reverse complement strand
AAAGTCTATTTCGTGGTAGTGTGGAAGAAATTCTGAAAGGACAAGTAATTATCCGAAGTCGGGCTTTTGCAACATTTTCTGCAACTGAGTTCTCGCGAGCCGCAAGAAAAGATCTCGCGGGCCGCATGTGGCCCGCGGGCCATATGTTGTGCAGGCCTGGCTCAAACCATAGGTTCCCAACCTTTTTCGGAGCTGGTACCCTTTTCATAAAAATACAGTGATGTTTGCAACCCTTGTTTTAAAAGGCATAGAAATCACAGAAAAAGTCCCAATTTGCAAAATCTTCATTTTTTAAATTACTAATCATAATACATGCTGACAATGCAACAGAAAATACTCAGTCATATTGTTTAATTTTCATACCTTACTGCCCATTAATAACAAACCTAGTGACGTTTTTGTTGCTGCTTATCTGAAATTATCTGCTCACATCTGGGCACACAATTACTTCGACCCAACTGCAAATTGTTTGATGTATTGTATTTGTATTGTATTGAGCTTTAGCCGCCAGTATAAAACATTATACATTCACAGGTACATCAACAAAAGAATAAACATGGGGCAGGGACACCGAAAAACCTGAAGGTTATGGGTTCAAACGGTTCCGATTTTTTTTAACCTGAGGTATTGAGGAAAATCCAGATTTGCAACAATTTGTTGTTACAAAGGGCACTAAAATGGACAGGGCTTTTGCACTTAATTTCAGGTAATTTTGCATGGTTGAAGAGCAGAAACTTTCTAGAACTGTAGCATCAAACAGCAATTTCGCCATAATTGCAACATAAACATTTAAACATCACAACACACGTGCAATTGCATCACTAGTCATCTCCATCATGGCAACTGCAGCGTGAAGCAGAAATGGTAATGCACACTCAGCGATTTAAGTCATTAAATTAGTAAGGTTAGCTGCACCTGGATCATGTTCTTTTGAGTAACAGCATTTGCAAGCTTTCACAAAACTCAGTTCTTTTGAAAAAAATACATCCAAGAACATGTGAACTCTCACCCTCCACAATCGCATTTTGGACCCCCAGGGGTCCAGGAACCCCCAGTTGGGAACCGCTGGCTTAGACACTTGAATTCAAAGCATATCACTTTTAATTCAAAACCTACAAATAATTTTGATTGTCTGAAGACAGACTGAATGGAACAGAACTGCCAAGATATGGATAAGCTATTCAACAGAGATCATCTGCAGGCATTTCAAACATTTAAAATGTCAATAATACTTTAAGTAACATCTGTTGTACTTGTATTCTGGTGCTGGTGGTGGCAGCTTTAATTGTCAGAGGATGCATTGCCACTATTCTGCTTGTGCAAAGCATTAATCACCAGGTACCAAAGGCAAAAACTTGAAGTAGTGAATACTGTTTTCCTTAACAAAACATTATTACACCATTTTGATATGCGCAAATTGAAATGTCGGTCTGTGATTACAACAGAATGGTCACAAAAAGTATCAGTAAAGTATGCACATTCCTAAAGTGCAAGACAAGCTTCTATTATAATTCAACTGGCGTGCTGGTTAGTTCATATTGGATACTACGCATTTTGAACTGATGTGCAGTAAACTGGTCGTCACACCACCCACAATTTTTACAGCAGTTGTATCTTCATTGGTGTTTTGGAGTATTGTTCACATTGCGGTTGTCAAATATCTGCTTTTACAATATAATTTTTTTATTGGCAGGGTTCTCGTCCTTCCTGGTTCGTACCAGCAGTGTCGTTCGAGCTCTTGGTTAAGCGTCAAATAAAAAGACTTGAAGAGCCTTCCCTGCGTTGTGTTGAACTGGTTCATGAAGAATTACAACGTATTGTGCAAAACTCCAGTGTACAGGTTTGCACTACATGTTTCTGATGGCATGTAAAGTTAATACATTGGAACAATTGGTTGACGTGGTCACAAGGTCGAGAGCTTGGGGTGTTGATGAGACAAGCATGAAACATTGAACAAAATTGTATTGTAAAATGTCCTCAATTGACAACTGTGCTTTGTCAGCTGACATGAAAACGAAAATCACCACTGTGCATCTCTATTAGGTCATGACTTTTAAAGGTACAACGAGACAAAACAGCAGTGTAGCTTCAAAAACACAATATGGAAAAAAGCGCTTGTACTTAAATGGCATAAGAATAGTTAACAGTTTCATCTTTTTTATGAAAATACTTAAATTTCTCGTTTTCCCCTATGTTTTTTTCTTCTGCTTATCCACTTGCTCGGTCAAGATCATTGACCAAAGGAAATTGGGTTTGCGATAACAGACTTGTATAAACCTTGTCAATGTGTAATTGTGATTCAAAGTTGAGGGCAACTATGTTATTCATGCACACATGTTTTTCAACACTCATTTGATGCACTCCTGTCCAGACGGTCTTTTTCAACAAATATTCAATGCACCGATTTTGTCCAAGAAATTTGGCTTGATGCAGTTGCTGGAAACCCTAGGGATTTTTATTAAATCCTCCCATGCCAGACATTTTCCAAAAAATGCAGATTTTTAGGCACCACACTTGTTTAATTGGCATTCAACTAAACACTCAGTACAAACTCATCACTTTCTTGTCAATGAGTTGCTAGGTTATTTTCTGACACTTGATTCTGTTGCCTTGGGTAGTGGTTGTGACAGTTTTTCTTATGATCTGTAAATGTTGTGTTCACTTGGCTGCACCCAGTCAACAGCACCGCTTTCGAACTAAACCTCTAAGGATATTTTGGACAAACGCACTAATATGTTGTTGTGTTATTACTGCAACACACCTGCTTCAGTTAGGATGAAAAAGTGCGTTTGATTTACTTTTTTTTGCTGTTCACATTGTTTAATTTTCCATGAAACACTGGACAAGATTTTTTCTTGCCACTACTGCTGCAGTTGGATTGAGATAGAAGCTTAGTAGGTCCATACATATCATGCTGTTGGGAGCAACATCTGCCTCTAACTTCTTTTGCCACTACAACAAGAGCAACTAGGCCTGGGACGTAGGGTGGTTTGGATAAGCGCAAAATTACATCAGGGGCATTCCATTATGATTCAAAAAATGAATGTAACCCCTACTCTCAGATTTTCATTATTTTCAGATATGTTATTATCTCCAAAAATCTAAGAAAAAAAAACTCTTCGGATTTGGTCCACCGGTTTCCAAGATATGGGTGTTTGAAGTATTGGTCACCACTAGATGGGGCAGAGTGCTCCAAAAAACAAAGTGCTGTTTCTTTTGATCCACTGATGCTAGAGATGTGGGGTCAATACCACCATTTGACAACATCCTGATTTCAAATATGATGTTATTTTTAGTGTGACATTATCAGAAAAAATTATACCCACTTTTTTAAAAGTTTAGTAGCAACTTAAAACATGTCTGAAAACCTGTGTCTGTAACGGCTTATAAAAAAAATTGTTTGTGATGAAGTATGAATAGTCAATTATTCAAAAAACTTAAACCTAAGATACATTATAAGGCTCTGATAGATGTTTTAAACAAACATTTTTTTGCTATTGATAGTTTCACCCTCCACTAACTTGTATTCGTTAGTGATGAGATTTCTTAATCACACAGCTTGGTAATGTGATGACAATCTGTATACAGTAGCCAACCTACCAGTTGCAAAGTTTATTTGCATATTTTTAAAGGCAAAACGTGATCAAACCTATTGTTTTTCATTAAAACACATTGCAAAGGCATAGTTTGGCCATTTAGAAAACAACACCTTGCTTTATTAACAAGGAAAATTTCTAATGCTGTTTGAGCAAGTCACTGGCGCATTTTAAGACAATGTTCAGCACAACAAAAGGTATTTTGAGCTTATTCTGTCATTGAACTGGAATAGGTTAGCTCAAATCAGATTTGAAGTGCTGCAGCAGTTCATTAACTAGTGTGTAGAAAATGTTAGCAAATTTAACAACAATGAAATATAGGTTAGCTAAGTATTTTGTATTTCAAGTTTTGCTGTCAGTTGTTGTACTATATGCTTCGCATCTTCTCTTAGTTATTATACAAAAATGGAAGATTACTTCATTGGAAAAAGAAATGGAAACAAGTGTTACTTAAAGTGGTATATATAGCCATAAACTTGGTTTGAAAGCTGTTTAACTTGGATTACTGCAGAGGAGATGGAACTGGTGAAATGAAGGGTTAAAATTAATGTTAAGGATGAAGATTTATCATTGGTAAATGTTTGCTTTCATTATCACTGTTACTTGCTGAAAGGGTACTCCACAACTTGTGGTCGAAGCTGTAGTACTTTTGGCCACTAAGCACAACCGGTCGTTGAAGAAACAATGAAGCCGTGCGTAAATTTATCTGCTCTAGGACGGTAAAGGAGTCTTTTTAATTGCAGAGTTCTCTGGTTTGCAGAATCCTGAACACCACAGCCAGTGTTATTTAAATTACACTATCTATGAACCGATTTGTAGTTTGCTGATGATTGTCTTCAAAAATGTCAAAATAACAATAATCAATTTTACAATGGTTTTCTGCCCCAGCCGCCAATGTTTCTCAACGTAATTATGTTTTGGACTTGATTGTCGACAGGACTTTGTGCGATTTCCGCGATTACGAGACCGCATTATCGAAGTGATTACCCAGCTTTTGAAGAAAAGGCTCCCAATCACAAATGAAATGGTGAGTTTGAATGGTTAATGCATGCATGACGTTCATCTGTTCAGACGCGTAGCCAGGGTCAGTGGGGGACAATCACTTACGCTTTTAGTCGAACCTGATCAGAGCAATTACCAATTTCCCATGATTAATCAAACGTTGTGTATAATGTACGATTTAGGGAATTCGTGTCATGGCTGACCTTAAAATAGGGTTCAAGCTCCGTGTGGAAATTTGTGATTGTGAAATACAAACTATTTGTCTAACCGCTTGCAATCACTAACCGCAAGTAAAAACAAGTACTGTAGCGCTTTTCACAGCTGTTTCTGGCATACAGCTTCCTGTATCCCACCTAATGCTGATCAGGATTGCGGAGGGTCATTCCGGGGGGATGGATGCCGGTGTCGGAGATGAAAATGCGGAGTCTTGGGGGGTTGTCCAACACTCCGCATTCCATCAGTGCGCCGCACGTGTGTTGTTGTTGTCAGATAAACTGATGAGTTGTTGTGCGGCGGGTATAAATTGGTGTCTCGATTTGAGGCACCATGCATTTGCACTCGATGGACAGGTGAGCGCTGAGTGGAGCAGATGTCCAGGCTCCATGGCACGGCGTGCTAGACACAGTGTGGCTCCATTGCGACGAAGCTCAGCAGGTTGGATGCCTGCGAGGATTGGAAGGTTGTCCTCTGGTGTAGGACGCAGGCATCCAGTCACAATTCGCAAGGCATCGTTGATGGCGGGGTTAATGAGGCATGTATGAGCACTGCAGCACCAGACAGGAGCGCAGTACTCTGCGGTTGAATGGACCAGGGCTACGGTGGCTATTCGCAACATTATTGTCCCAGCACCCCAGCAAGCCGCCTCAGGAGCGCGACGGGTGATGTTAGCTTCTTGCGAAGTAACTCAAGGTGTCGGCGATACGATTGTTTTTATGCATTGAGTTTGAAAACAAATGTAAACCATTGAAATTAAATAAAAGTGGCTTAAAATAGGCGCTTGTGTTAAAAATGACGAGTGTATATGAAGTGAACTAAGATGACGAGTTAAGTGATGTGCGAACGTCACGTATGTATGTTGAGTCATCTCTGGGAGGTAAGTAAAAATCGAAGTAAATGCCTTCGCTTGTCTTTGACATTGTATTTTCGTTTTTTAGGTTTCCAATTTAGTTGCAATTGAACTTGCTTATGTGAACACAAAGCATCCTGACTTCAGCGAGGGAACTTTTGCTCCGGAAGCGCTACTTGCCGGACACCATGTGGCGCACGTGAGTTTTGCTCACTTGTGACTTCTTAAGCAATGCATTGTTCTTCAGTGATACTTGGTTCCGTCCATAAAAAAAGCATTTATGCTAGGACTCTCATCTTCCCAAGTTGACGGATGGTTGATTTGAAGCTGAAGGTCAAACGTTGACGTTTAAAGAGGATTTCGCCAGAAACGCACTGCTTTTCTCCATTGAACCTGAGCTTTTGCTTCAGTCTATTACTTTTGTATAATGTGTTTAAAAATTTGCTTGTCTTTCTCGATAAATTCGAGTGTTTGCAATGTACCTGGCCATGCCGGCCCGTACTAAAATGCTTCACCCCTTTCACTGCCCCGTGGTATTTCGAAAAACATAGAAAAGCTTTGTATAAAGAAGTTTCAGCGAAGTTGCATCTTCATTAAACGTGCATTTACTAAACGTGGAAAGTTACTTGTGTTTCTGAGAAAGTTCTGTTTTTACTCATGTCCAGTCAGCAGCAGACCGCAACAGAGCGTTGCAAGCGAGTGACGACATGCTGCAACGTCATAAGGTGAGAACTGAGTAAATCGGTGTTTATGACAATGGGAACCTAATTTTTTCTATTGCTCAAGGTGTCTCAAGAACCGTGTTCAAAGTGTGTAAAAACGTGTTCAAAGTGTGTAAGAACCGTGCGCGAAACGTGTTGTTGAAAGGAATGTACGTCACTGTTAGTTGCAGCCCGTGTATTTGTGGCCGCAGAATTCCGTTTCTTTCTGGTTCACACTCTATAGATAAGGCCATTCTTTGCACTTAATTATTTTCACACTTAAACGTCTGAATGGGTTTTTAATCCGAACAAATATGTAGAAACACGAGTAAATCATTAATTCTTGGCGCATTGCTGTCACCATCCATTTCTTCCCCACGTTGCTTATGGGCGTTGCTTTCGCAAATACGAAATGTCGAGATTTGTAATTCTCACAGAAAAAAATAAATTTCTTTCGTGAAAGAAGCGTAACTTTCGAGACTTCGCTGGAATCAAGTCACATTTTAAATGAACTTCTACTCCCTCGTTTGATGTCCTCTTAACCCAGCAGCCAATCTGTTAAGTGTCAGATGATCTGTTCGGGCGTTCAAGGATCAACCAGTGTTAGGTTTATGACACCGCTCGCTCGCAGTTGAAATAATAAACGTTCGTAATGGATTAAAGTTAATGTTGACTTCGTGAAAGATAAACTTCAGCGTTTTTCTTTCAAATCGACCTAAAAGACGTATCATGCGTTATGCCCAAGCCCCGCTTGTGTCCTGTATGTTGTTGTTATGCTTTAAAACTAAATAAAGTACTGCACAATTAAATTTTACAAACTTTTGCATTTGTTTGCTCCAGAACAGCACAGTTGAGCCTGGTAAGCGGCTGTCATCCAGCGTACCTTCTCTCGATGCCGCTCTGCCTACTTCGAATGGAACAAACACTTTCCTCGGTGAAGTAGCAGTGTTCGCGTGTGACATTTCCTTGCTTGTGTTTCTTATTTGGAGCCGGATCCAGACATTGCGTATTTACTCATGAATGGACATCCGCCAACAAAAGTTTACCGGTTTGCGGGCGTCTTAATCACTTATCTCAGCACACCACACCATCACTTATCCCAGCACACCACACCATCACTTATCTCAGCACACCACTTCACGGGTTCATGGCCTCTGTGAATTTAACAGCATTATCAAGCTATTGCCCATTTATCAACGGTCGCTTCCTCAAAACCAGCAACAAGATCACTTATTTTTCGGAATAATAACCTATGTCAGACGCATAAGAGCAATTTGTTTCTTTGCTTCTTTTTATGTTTGGAAAAAGTTGTAATGTATTGTGGGCTGTAGTCTCTTTTCCTGACGCATAATAATCAAAGTGGATCTAGATGCAGGGTACTGCGCAGTAAATTAAATGGATTGTCTTGTTTGGTGTGTTTGCGTGGCGTTCTTCTGCGACAAACAAGTTAGTCTTACTCTTCAGCCGCTACAATGCTTGTGTGCAGGATGTTTTAAGTCAGTCACATCGCTACTGTGGTTCACTAGTTTCCTGTCCAAGTGTTACCTCTGGATTTGATTTGAGTGGGAGTGGGAATTGCTCGAATATGTGATAAACACGTCATTCAAGTTACAGGCTGTGCATATATGTTGATTGTTGCGTAATTGGCCTGCCATGTGTAGAGATTGAGATGAAGCAGCATGATTGTGGAAAGGCAGATGAGTATAGACGTGGAGGTGGCATCGCACATCATTCTAGCAAGATGTTTGGAGCTATTAATAAGATTCTTTCTCCTAAACTGAACATTACCTCGTCTAGTCCAATTGACCACTAGACCGTGACTAGCCGCTGAATGCGAGCTCATGTGCTGCACGCCCTTTTCGGATGACCCTCCCGTCAACGGTCTTCTTAGACGTGGCGTTGCTCAACTAACTACAAATTCTAAGTCGTTGATAGACTGTCTATGGAAAAAAATCCTTTCTCAGCCAAGAATCAAACGCTTTAAGATCTTACAGAGTATATATTTCGCCCACGATGTAGGCATCACCAGCTCTTATTCAAAACAAAAGTCGACGATACCATTTTCTTGCAGCATTGAAAAGGTTGTCTTTTTAATCACAAACGAAAAGACCGTATCTTTTCGGCCGATGAAGTCACCAGTTTGCGTCTATTTAAAGTTACGGAGCCCAGGTTTCTTGCTGTGTCACTGAGCCCAGACAAAGGGGTGGGTGGTGCAGACCATCTCAGCTGTTCTATCGTGACTTCAGGCGTCCACAGAAATGTTGGATCAAACCTTATAATGCTGAACATTGAGTTGTCATCTGGTGTTTATTGTGTTTTGACTCGGTTGGGAGGAGATTTTACATTGTAACCAATTTGATTCAGGAGTCAAGTGGGGAGGTTCTGGGGAACCCCGTCCCAACCCCACGTTGCCACCCAAGGCTTCCGAAGCTCCAACTGATTTTTTTCAACATCCAATCAATCCACTTGATGGCGTAAGTAAGCTCTCCAATCAAATATTTCTGCTTTTTCATTTGTGGTAATCATTTGTGGTCACGCATGACATGGCAGGTGTCAAGGAGTCTCAATGAACGGGAGAAGCGTGACGTCACAATCATCCGTCGCCTTATCAATTCATATTTTTTGATCGTGCGTAAAAGTATACAGGACAGGTAAGCGCGTCAGTCCTTATGTGCAAGTGATGCTGGTAATTAAATGCACAAATACAGTTTTGTCGCTTTGCAGTGTTCCGAAAGCTGTAATGCATTTCTTGGTCAACTTCATGAAGGAGCACATACAGAGCGAGCTGGTGAGGCAGTTGTACAAACATGAACAAGTCGATGATCTTCTCACTGAGTCTGAAACCATCGCTCAACGCAGGGGAGAGGCCGCCAAGATGTTAAAGGTACCTTGTTAACCCTGAAAAATCTCCCCTGGCCACGTGTGCTTGACCAAGTGAATCCTGAATATCTAATACCGCTGCATGTGGTGTGGAGAGATGAGCGTGATTGTGGAGGTCGGCAATGGTTGGCAAATTCCACTTGGTGCAAGTTTCGAAACAGGTGGTGGTTGATACTCGTTTCCACCCAGTCGTTCTTTTTCTTGTACACTGATTTAAATTGAGGTGGCACATAATCATAGTCCTGTACCCGCCTCAGACATGTCGCAGTGCCAGCTCTGCCATCTTTAGTTTGATGTCAAAACAAGCAGCCATCGATCACGATTACAATCGCGATTACATTTGTCTTGAAACATCCTCAGAAAGAAAACAAATCCATCTTGCATGGTTTGATGTAAGTTATCTCGCAGCATACGATATGAACGAGTGTAAGCAACGAAATTGCCGACCACTAATGATCAAGCACCATATAAAGAAAAATCACATGCATTGTTTGCTGAGATGTTGATGCAGTCAACAAAGACTTTAAAAGTTGATTTGATTAAACAAAATACTCACGTTTAAAATCTTTGTTACAGTTGATAGCATCAACGCTTCAAATCTTTCATCATTCAAATGACATCTATCAGACTTGAACATTCTTCCAGCAACGCTGAAAAGTCGTTTGTTAGTAATTTTAAAATTGCTGACTATTTCTGCAAACTGCGGGTTACCATGTTTTCAGCTGTGTGATGGCCTTGGATCGTCTGCAAGTGCAGCATAGCATTATGTAACTTTAATTTGAAATGAAATGGACAGTGATCCCAATATAGCTGTGCATCTATCTACTGGACCAAACGTCAATGGTCAACAAAACCTCATCGGCTTCGTTGAGTTTTTTTACCAATATCTGGTGGATCTCTGTTGACATGCTAATTATCAGCGTGTTTTTGGAGTAAATTACCTTCTTTCTCATAAATTAAATTAATTTATGTAAACTGAATAATAATTTTATACATAGCCTACTGCAGCATTTAATAAGTCCACCCGGAATATAGCATCACCTCTCCTCGTAATGTACCATTGTATTATCTTCTGTTGGTGAAGAGTCAACCCGTTTTTAAGTAAAGTTCTTATTTTTGTTACTAAGTGACTAGACCAGGGGTTCCCAACCTGGGGTATATCTACCCCCAGGGGTACATTTTCCTGTCTGGAGGGGTACATTTAAGGTTGGCAATAGCAGATAAAAATATATTTACATATTGTTCATTTCCAAATATTTATACATATATCAGCGAATATTATTTTCAAAATCATTATATGCTTATTGTTAAATATATCCGTGAATAATCATGACAAAATATTTTGTAATAAGAAATTGTAGGGGTACATGTTCATCTGTCAAAATGATGAAGGGGTACATGCTTACCTGGTGAAATACTGCAGGGGTACGTATTCATCTGTCGGAATGCTGAAGGGGTATATGGTAAGAGAAAGGTTGGGAACCCCTGGGATAGAGCATGTAGAGAGTGAAGCTAGAAACACGAATGCCTTGCCCACACACTTTATGATTTAGCAGGTGTTGAGATGTTTCTTAAACTGAGGGCCCCGCTCTCTTGAAATGCTACAGGCCCCGCGCTACCTTAATCCGGCACTGGTCATAGCTGAGAACCATAGAAAATTCCAGCCCTCAACTTTTCAGTGCTCAGCGCAGGGAACTTTTCACACAAATATGCAAAGCGGTCACTTTTACCTATTTAAAGCTTTTGCGCTTATAACAGGCTACCACTAACTCACTCCCTGTGGGCCTACGCGGTTCAACAACAGCTGATAAAGCATTTCAGCATTGAAAAGCACGACTACTGATTACAAAATCTGTTTTCAAGTTAAAAATGGTGGGAGATAACTTTTGAAACTTTTGGTGAGGTTTTTCAATATTTTGCGAAAAACTGCAAAACGTATTCCCTGTAGCCGCTAATCCTGACCAGATGAACAAAAACGGATGCGATTTTTGGATTCAGCGCCCCCCCAAAACCGCCAAATCCGTTACAAACTTAAGTCCCCAAAAATCCTGTACACCGGTGTAATTAATTAATCAAGCATTCACAATCAGTAAGGTAAGATTCGGCGAAAACATATTCTTGCAAATACCTTCAAAATCGTTGACATTAGACAAAAAGCAACGCCCAATTCGGTTTCAGCGACCC
>JGI24159J19872_10011815_pt1 | contig 11430 bp, 6 predicted proteins | sample Ectturendosymbi4_FD_19872 | JGI IMG/M metagenome (IMG submission 19872) | reverse complement strand
CCTTCCGGTTCCTTCAATGCCCTGGCGTCCTTGCACTGATTTGTGTTTTTTCTAGCTGAATATTAATTATCGCCAAATAAAATCAACTCAACTCCTGGACTCAGCATCAACGTGAAAGCAGAAATTTCTGGTTTTGATGCACCAGACAAACCACATATTTGTTCACCTTTTAGATATCCTAAGTTGTTACGTGGAAACTACAGCGTCAAGTTGTTTCATGTCATCGTTGATTAAATGTCCACCAATTTCAGTACCGAATAACAACAGTTGATATTTTCGAGGTTGGCATGCAACACAGACCAACGCCAAAATACAAAGAGTGTCTTGGGCTGAAACCACACCAATGCGGTGATACAATCGCATTGTTTTCAGAAAAAGTCGCGTGGACACTAACAGAATTTAGAAATTCCGTTATACATTTAGCGCCACTAATAAAATACATTTAGCGCCACTAATATAAGTAGAATTTCAGTCAAGTGTTTAACACTGTTTCACATATTTCGACATTGGAATGCTGATGCGAAGAAGAAGATCAGTCTCACTTAGGGTTGCCAGATGTGTTTTGCAAAAATACCGGCCATTTGTCAACAGTCCCAGATCTAAACTATGTCGTAATTCGTAAGCGGCACAGGGAAAACAGAGACAATGAGTATAAAACGTTCTGTTTTGTCTGTTTTTATCAACCTGCGTTAAGCAGGGTGTGTGTGTTTATACTATGGACTTCGTGTCTGTTCACAAACAAATAAATTTAATTAAATGTTACGCCACAATATTTGCCCGTATTTTGGATGGCTCATTACATTTCGGCTTGTTTCTGTCTTCTTACAGAATATACGAAAGCAGGCAACTCATATTCATGTACGGTAACTTATAATAACTGATGAGTAACGATAACATAAAGTCAAACTGAAGTAAATGCAAAGACGTCGTGAACACGCTGTACCTGCTGTCATTTGACCGGCCGTCAAACCAACAGATCTTATTTATTCCGGCATGCAATTAAACAAGCACGGCGCTCACAATAATTGACAAGCTTAAAAAGGTACACGTCCATCAACACGGTGTGTATGTACCGTGACAATTGCACCAAGGATTGCATCAACAGCAGCGAATAAACTTCGCTGAAGGGATCTGTACTGACAAGATTCATTGGTAGAGTCATTATAATTGGAGAAATTCGGACGTTTGTCCTTTTCAAAGATACGGCAAATTTTTTATTTTCAGAATACCGGCTTCGGGCGCTGATTTTCAAAATACCAGCTTTTTACCGGCCTCTACTAAATTACCAGTAAAATACCGGCCAGGCCGGTGAAATACCGGCCATCTGGCAACCCTAATCTCACTATAGTCCAGATTATGAAGTAAAGGTGTGACACTGTTCAAAAGATGCAGAGGCAGTCGGGATGACACCATCAAATCCACAGTGAATACCTCCAAATTCAAGGTCTAGTCTCCCTGATAAAGTCAATTTCCAATTGTGTGTATTCTACTACGAACCCCCCAAACAAGCTTTAAGGCACCCCCAATGCTGTTGATCTGACGATGGATCTGCTTCTATCCAGGCCAGCAAACACAAGTCAGAAACAGCCTATAACCCATTTAAAACCATGAATCTCAGCCAACCTCACAGATACCAGGGAAAAAGTTAAAATTTGCATTGTTTTTCTGCTTTTCTACTCAAATTTGTGTGATTTACGCGGAATGATCTAGCCTCGGGTCTCCAAACTTTTTTGTCCAAGGGCCACATAAGGTAATACAGAACATGTCGAGGGCCGGACGTCTTACGTAATGTGATTGTTTCGGGGCATGCTATCTTCTACCAAATCAACAAATTTTCCTAAATATATTATTTTTTTATCAATGACAAAATTTCTTCGCGAGTCGTAGTTTGGAGACCCCTGATCTAGCCAATAAGCTTCCTTTTCAGCCTTGCCTCAGGCCCCCCACCCTAAGTCCACCACTGCGTCTGGAACAGCCTTTTTCTCTTCTTTTATCTCAACTTGATGGGACTATTCTGTGGAGCGCTCCTTTTGCTCCTGGCATGGTGATAGGCAGGACCACGAAAGCCATTTTAGTGGTGGCTTTGGTTTATTTCGGCCATAACTCCGCAACAAATTGCACTAGAGAGTCACCTAAGGGCTCATAAGACGCGGATCTTTGTTTAGTTCAGTGGTTCTTAACCTGGGGTAAATTTACCCTGCGGTTAAATTTCATCTTCCAAGGGCGTAAATTTACTGAACCATAAATTGCAGCAAATGTAAGTTTTCATAAATCATTCTAAACTCTAGGCTACGAGTTGGTTAATTTCTTATTTTACAAAAATGAGCACCACTGAGTGTCTCGGCGTAAATCCGGTAATTTTGTTTGGTATAAGGGGGTAAGATATGTAAAAAAGGTTGAGAACCACTGCTGGTTTCTTTTTTAAAATCGGATGAATTGACTCTTGGATTTTTTATCACAGGCCCCAAAACGTCATTGTGACTGCCTCGTGACGTCACACTGTCCCCCAAAAATCCAAATCCGAAAGAACCCAATTTTTTTAATCGAAAGTACCAGACCTTCTGCATGTTCTGATGTTTGGATTAGCACGCTAGCACCAGCGGCTGGAGAGTTATGGCCGAAACCGCACGAGCCACTAAACTGGCTTTCGAGGTCCTCGGGCTTAAAGTGCCAGAACGACCAAAAACTCCAATCTGGATACCAAAACTGACGGAAATTGTTTTTTGACAATAAAACAATAATTGCAATCTTTTTTCCACATTAAAAAAATACATTAGCAACTCTTACCAACTATTTTTGAAAGCAGTGAGGAAAATTCGGCAAACAGCAATTTCGTGCATTAAAAGTTCGCCCAAACTGCTAAATTTGGCGGCAAGTAACGTGTTAATTAAAGATATTAATTACATCCTTCATTACACTTCTTTGAAGTAAATGTACAGATAGTTTATATGCAAAGTAAAAAAATGCGGATTTCGCCCAAAACTGGGTGGCACCCAACGCAACTCTGGAGAAAAAAACGCCAGGCACCCAGTGTTAAGTGTCTCCAGAGGTCCTTAAAGCAAGATTGTTGTGTTCGTTTGCAATGCGCTAAGAGAGTGAAATGGCAATTTTCACCAATCGGTTCATGGACATTGCTGCACTCTGCAATCCATCGCACCGATTACAGCAATTGATACTCGAGAAAAGTAATCCTACCTTGAGCGCCCCAAGGTATTACATGACGACAATGCTGAAATCAGAGAATAACTGCGAGGCATCGGTTGGAATTTTTAGTCGACTTGTTTTGAACAAACTGCGTTGCCGGAAATTTGCTTTTGTAAACTAAGCGTCTTCTAATTTCTTTGGAACTACTATCATTAACAGTTTAGCTTTGTTTCCACATTGGTTGGGAAGAAAAATATAATCATTTTTCTGCACATTTCTTCAAACTCGAATTTCGCAAAAAGAATATTTACTGCAATCACAAACCGAGAATAAAGTAACAACATCCAATGTATTTTCATTCCTATAGTAGAGCAACAATACATTTTATTCACGAAAAAGCACCAAAGTCCTGTGGCATGTTTATTTTATTATGCTGAGAAACAAATAGCTGACAAGTTCACAACGCATTTTGCCTGATTTCAGACGAACAAAACGACCTGATGAGATACGCTTCAGGATTTGAAAAATAAGTAAAACTTCTGGTATTTTTCTACCTGTTTTCGTAAAAATCATGTTGCAACACATACAAAATTATTCAGTTGGTTTGTAAAGTCCCTAAAATTGCATTTAGGCTTTTTGCTAAAAAACTAGTCAAAGGGTATTTTCAGAAAAGATGACAGTACATACAAAAATTATGGGGCAATAAGAGTTTTGTGCCATAAGTTTGGTTAATGATTTCTTCATATACTTTTAGCGCATTGTTTTAATCAACTTTGACCATGGCACATTTCATTACTAGGTACTTATTGGTTTTATGCAGAAATTATTGCCTCTATTTCAAAGGTATTATTTGGTTCAAATTAATCGCGGTACCTCTTCCTTACAGATTACAAGCAAGCAGTAACAAACTGCATGTAAAGGCATCTCTCTATCTTAAAACCGTTGCCAAACCATTAGCATTTTTATGCCTTGATTGTTGGTGTTGTGTTGAGCTTGTTATCAAATTAATTTAAGAAAATCAGATATGACAGTCAGAAATAGCGACCTGAGCGTCCAGTGCAGGGGTGGCCAGCCTTTTGCACGTCATGCGCCAATTTTTTCAAACACGAGTATCGATGCGCCATACCATCGGTTATTTCTTGTAACGATGTTATTCACATAAATACCGATTTAACACGTAAGATCTTCAAATGCAAATGGAATATCTGGTAAAGCTACGAATAAACTTAACATTTACTTACTTTGTAATGAGACGTCCGATTTTGTTTTCATTTCATCAGTTTTTCAGCGTCTCGAGTTAAAGTTTTTTTCTGAGAACAGCACAGAATTCTTCAGATTTAAATCAGTCAGGCGCGACCTCGTTTTGCTTTTAATCAATTTCATGGACGAAAATGCTTGTTCGCATGCGTTCGTCGTTCCAAAACGACATAAAACTCTGAGCGAATTTTATTGATGTTGGGAAAGTTTCACATTGTAAGGATCGCCAGAAACTGAAATTTCAGAGTCGCGGGGTCTGATATTGGATTTCGTTTCAACTCAATGCATGACTCCCGTTTCTATCTTACTTGGAATTTTCATTGTCTTTTGTTCATGAAGTGAGAATGGGGTTATAAATGCAAATATGCAGACTTCTTCTTTAGCAAAATCACAAAAGCAACTGTTAGTTGAGTTTTGAAGTGACTTGGTCTTTTCAGTGCATTTTCTCAAATTGCCATTGGCTCCACATTTATAACTGCGAGATGAACAGTTTTAACTTCCTTGAATGCAATAATATTATTTACTAAAGTTAGGGAACAATTTGTTCTACACCTGCAGTTTCATATTCAGATGATTGAGATGGTCACCAACATCAACTAAAAATTCCATATCAACAAGCCAGATGCTATCACATAGACGAGATCAGGTAGCTCGTTTTCCTCTTCCAGAAAATCACGAATAGCTTGTTTTACGATGAAGTCTGGCAACTTGTCATAAGGGATCTGTACGAAACAAAAAATCGATAAAAATACTGGAGGGGTTTAACATCTTGATTTATTAGGATCGCAGAGAGTGCAATGCGCCACTTGGAATCACCCAATGCGCCAAATTTGGCACATGCGCCATATAGATTGGCCATCCCTGGCCTGATATAGCGCGATAACGAACACTGAAAGGCATTGTCGTGCGGGTACGAGCGAAACGCTTGGAAACGTTTGGACGTTTCTTTAACCATTTCAAGCGGTACTCGCATGGAATTGAGCGGTATTCATTTGTGTAACTCACGCGCAAGGCGCGTGAAAGTGAGCACAAGCTTTGTTTGATTTGCGCGACTTCTGAGGGGTTTCTTCAAATTCAAGGTGGAAACAAAGCTAAACAGCGAACGATAGTAGTTCCAAAGAAATTAGAAGACGCCTTGCTTGCAGAACCAAATATCTGGCATCGCAGTTTGTTCAAAACAATTCGAATAAAAATCCCGAGCACTTTCGGCACGTAAGCAGTATTCCGATTCCTCGCAGTCATTCTCAGATTTCCGCAGTGTCATCATGCAATACCTTGAGGCGCTCAGTGTGCTTTCATCGAGTATTAATTGTAATCGATGCGACGTATAGCAGAGTGCGGCAATATCCATTAAGTGGTTGCTGAAAATTGCCATTTCACTCTCTCAGCGCATTGCAAGGTACACAACAAAGAAAGCATGCTCACGTTCTACATGATAAATTGCATTCGAAAACTTGTTCCACCACCCACTAGTTCCACCACCCACTTCACTAATTAACGTTGTTGACTCTGACTCATTTAATTGGGCGTTGTCACTGTTCATGTATTTTCGTTCCATGTCTGGTCTTTCGCGTTCATGTCGCAGGTGACCTGAACAAAAAAATGTCGAGCGTAGCAAGCGTTCTCCCGACCTCGTTGGCTCGCGCTTTACTCGGGCTTATCGGTTAGAGCCCGAGCTTCCTTCGTCAATTACGTATTTTTAAAAATATAATTCAAATGAGATTGAATGTTTTTTTGAAGCAATGGATTTGCATAGAACATAGGATTTGAATTCAAATCCAATAGACGGTTTCCAATCAAAATAATTTCAAACGAACGATAAGTTGTCCAGTAACTCGGGCTGATGTGAATGAGCCTAGTACGCAGAGGACGGGCTGGCGTTGTCATTGCTCTGTGACGTACGCTACGCAACAATCGACGAGTTCTCATAAGAACTTCTAATTCATTGTTACGTAACTAACGTCACATAGTAACCACAGTGCCAGAATGAGAGCAAATGGAATTTTCAGTGATGCAAACCTTGAACGGTTGCATTCAGTCAATACAAATCGCGTGATGAGCCCGAGTGACAATGTTGATCTGCAGTCGCCGCCTGGTCACCACATTTATTGATACAAACAATGGAATACAGAATGATTTATTTCTTGCAGCTTGTCTTTGCCCGATCACGCTGATTATTTCCAAATAATTCATTTTTCAATCAAGATTTACGGTTGATCCTAGTCCCAGGATGCATCTGCTTTGTTTTATTGGAGTGCTGAGTGTTCACTTGCTCCAAAATTTCTTATCCTACTCTTTAAACAGAGGTAAAGGGAAACTGTGAAAAAGAGTACGGTTTTTACACGGTTTGTGTAAGGTTTGTATACCCGCGGTGTTAATAACAAATGTTACTAACAAAAAGAATGTAAGTGTAATGTGTGTCAAAACCCTGAAATGTCCAAAGTCCAAAAGAAACATGTTTACATGAACTTCTACAGAGTTACTTTTGGTAAATATCATGGCCGTGAATATCTTGGACATATAAGTGAAACTGGCTCACGTTGCCAACAAATTATTAAAAGTGAGTTTTCCTTAAAATGAAATTAAGCGTTAAACTGGTGCTTTTTGTTATGACTTTGAGATTGGGTTGGCTCAGTTCAACAATTCCTGGAAAGATCCATAAATATGTAGACAATATAGCAGTTTTCAAGGCTTCTATACAATGAAGCTGTCATGTGGCAAAGAAAACCGGATGTTTCTTGTACACGGTGGTTTCATTTAGTTTGCTTTTTAAACGCAGTTGAGTTGATATTATTTAGCGATAATTGACATTGCAATAACAAACAACAATTGTTGTTTCTATTAGTACAAGGACGCCAGGGCATCGTTAAAGTATCATATTCTGAAACAAACCAAAGCAATTAATAAGATTAAGCAGGTGGGAAAGTTGATAGCGGTTGAACGTTTTCTTATTTGACGTCAGAAAATGCTGCTAAAATCAAATAAAATTTATTTCCAGCTTGTGAAGACGTACGTAGGCTACAGTAACATCATTTTGAAAATGAAAAATGTAAGAAAAAAATGTATTCTTCTTGTAACTGACTGTATTAAAAAGTGAGTGATCGTTTATGTTGATACATTGATCTACTTGATAGAAAACATCTTTTGCAAAGTATCACAGTATCACAGCGTTTGCTGAAATCTATATGCTGCAGACACAACATGCAATAATATTAAATAAATTAAAATCAGAATACTGATAACGAACACAAACTAAAGCCGAAGATAAACTTAGTCGCAAGCAGCTGAGCTTGAACTTTACTCGGTGTTGAGCAAAATGCACGAAAAATCAGTGAAACAGTCAAGTGTTTGTTGCCCGATGCATTTTGTACATGTTGACGCTTCTGAAAATGAAATGAAACAATAAAACAGATACAACTCAGCAGGGAATTTGTTTTTAACACTGATTTTAAAAGCTGGTAACTCCAATTTGCAGATGCATAAGGTAATACTCCTTCTGTTTCGCTGCTGTTGATTTTGCAACATACAATTGCAACATACTTATCACCAGCGTGAACAGTTATTAAAAACCTATAATAAATTAAACTAAGATGTCAACTAAAAACAAAACAAACAGATTGTGATTACTAATCATAAATCTTTATTATATATGAATAAAATATTCAACAGATTACGGCGCAATTTATTTAATTCTTTATATAAATATAAACTGCTAAAAGTTTATTTGCTCAAACGATTTCCGATTTACGGAAATTTAGCTTGATCTTGGAGGAAGCAAAAATTCAACATCCAATAATTTAAATGAATTCACATAGATGTTTCGAAAAGCAACTGATTTTATTGTAAACNAAGGTTAATCAATTGAATACAAAGCGTTATCAGTAACGAATGCCAGGAAAGTTGCAGTCTTTTCCAGTGACTGAAAAAATTTGTTTTTTNAAAGGTTTAGTATGAATTCATTTAATTAATTGGTCTTTATGTTGTTATTTCTTGTACGCTTTTGCAAGAGTTTGAAGCTTCATATCTGTTCCATAACGTGAGCTGGTGCGCATAAAAGTCTAAAAACCGTTGTGCGGAACCTGACTTGTTCTCAAGCGATTATTGTTATACGACAGACTTTGTTTTTTGATCAGGCACTTGNTCTTGGAATGTAAGCGGTAATTGCAAAAGTGCAAGTCACGGAGATCATCCCGCCACTCACATAACAGGCGCAACTCCTAAAAACCGCATGACATTGAAGAATCGTTGGATTTAGCAAGAAAAAGGTTTTCNTTCTGATTCCGTAAGAACCGCTGAAGAAAAGTTGAANCTTCATCGTGATTCAATCAAACATTNCTAAAAGTATAAGTATGAGGCTGCAGACACAGTTGATCACATTTTGTCCTTGGATGCGGAAAGATANACGTTCCTTGCTGAAGACTAACAACCAATTGCAGCCAAAATGAAGATTGCAACCATTCTGGTTTTGTGTGTTGTGCTTGTGTGTATNGTCAACGTCGCTNATGCAAGTAGAGGTGGATATGGCTATGGAGGATATGGTGANGNCAACGGATATGACGACAATTATAGATACGGCGACAGGTATGGGTACGGCGACAGATATGGATACGGCGACAGATATGGATACCGCAACAATCGTTATGGCCATGGCTACTACGGAGGCTATTACGGAAATGGATACAGGGGATACGGCTACGGGTATGGACGTTAACTTGGTAAGTGCCACTCTTTGTTTGACAATCAAACAGCGAAATTGTACGATCAGCCAGACGGACAGTTCGTATTTATTTGCATGGCCAACGAAAAGACCCGGAGGTCATAGGTCAGCTGATCATGGTCAGTCATTTTGTTTGCTCAGCTGCGACAGCAGCGATAGACGAAACACAGACGTAACTTCGGAAAGATAACGACACAAACATCGTAGGTAAAAGGTTCTAATGCAAAGTTATGGAACTGACCCTGTGAAATATTGCACGAATTATAATTTTTGTAATGTTTTGCTTCGACGTATTATTATAAACGTAATTTCCTTTAGGTTAGAGGACATGAAGACTACAGACGAAGTGTATGAAATGATCTCTGAAAACCAAGAAACGTCCTGGATTTTTCACCAACTTGTGCTGTTAACATTTGTTCATATTTTTTCTGAATAAAAGGTGTCGATGACAAAAAATGTTTAACTTGTAGCACTCGGAGTGGTTTATTGTGTTGTCGACTTGTTGTTAAAGATACTTACCCAGGTGTTTCCCTGAGGAGTGGTTTGCTGTGGTGTCGTCCCTGCTCAAGTCTACTTGAAAATGTGCACCGTCGGTAGCGTTGCCCTGACAAGGCAAATATCGTTCCCACCATAACCGGGGCTTACACAAACGTTTTAGGAGCACAGTCATGTTTTTCAAAACTCAGCAATTGTTATGAAGCTCACCTGACCATAAAAAGTAACTTGTTATGTGTCGCAAAACTTTTATTATTTCTAAACCATACATATATCTCTACTAAAACTCGGATACTACGAATCGAAACGACGCGAAAATGCCTGAAAATGTTTGAAATAGCGCCAGTATCCCTTCTTGACGGTTTGTACATGAGCCATATCGTGATGTATTCTAAGCTGGCGGAAGTACATGCCAAAAATAGTAGGTTGAGAAACGAAAATGTGGAAATTTTTGTGAGGTTTTGCGCATGAGGTCTATTCACTCGAAATGTGCACATTCTACGACGACAATACTTGGAAATCTGCGGCACAGTATTGATCACAAAAAAGTTAAAGCAATTTCATTTCACAAATGTTGCGATGGCAGCACATGTTCTGAGTTAACACACGTGTTTCTAAGTCACACCAGGGTTTGTTTTGACAGACACATTTTGTGTTGCACACAAGTCTATTCACCCAAAATGGGCATGTAGGGTTTCCTTGGTGTAGGAACCAATATGGAGGTTTGGGGTGTTGCCCAGCGTAGAAGTTGCTTGCGGGGAATCCTGTCGTTGCATACAGAGATGCTGGTTTCCCCAAACGCTACTAACGAGGCAGCCTAGTCGTTGTATCATACAATGTATGAGTATTGTTCTAACTCCCGACTAAAACTGCCTGACATTTTTAGTTGCCAAGCCGAAGCAACGCGTTTGGCTCTCACCACTTGATAGTTCGTTTCACAGATTTCCTGGTGCACAATCTTTATTTACAATAAGGGCTTCTAATTAGCAGTAGCAGAAATAGCTTTACGATGGCGCGACAGCAGAAACAGCCAACGTGGTCCGTGCGCTAGCGATACAAAACTCGACTCTCTGAAACGTGGTGGCCACGCCGAAAACTTCGAAAGCAATGCGAAATTGAGGTTACTGCGCGGACGCAGTGGAGCGCGCACAAACGAAATCCCTTTACGCGAATGACAAGTTGATACAAACCACACCTCACGCACGGAATACAATCACGAGTAGGAAACGGCAATTCGTAATGCGAAAAGTTAAATCCACTGTAGGCGCATTCTGTTAATAGGCGTACGGGAAGGCATTTTACTGGGGGGGGGCGGAAAAAAATTTGCCCTGAAAATAACAATTTGCCCTGGAAATAAAGAGAATGCCCCAGAACTGACTTCTTTAATTTAATCCGAATCGGGCCTAAAACCCCTTGTAAAGCTGTTCTATATAGTTGAATTCGTTTATAACGGCCTCGTATGTAACGTCAATTCGCCTATAACGTTGCATTTTGTTCGGTGACGATGCCATCTTCTACATCGGGGGTTCCCAAACATTCCCCGTCCGTGTACCCCTTCAGCATGTCGATAGATGAGCGTGTAACCCTAATCGTGGGCCCCGGAAGGATTTTTTCCAGGAAGGAGTCAATAGTGGATTTTCTAGGGGTGGGCCAAAATTATTTTTGCAGGGCCGGCCAAAAGCGGCAAAATTACATTTTCACCACTCGAAACTAAGCAAACAACCTTTTTTTGCAAAAATTGATGGGAAAATGTCAAATTTCAAAATCTTGGTGCGGCCTTGGCCTCCACTTCCGATGCCCATGCCCCTGAAACTTCT
>JGI24159J19872_10011814_pt1 | contig 11430 bp, 9 predicted proteins | sample Ectturendosymbi4_FD_19872 | JGI IMG/M metagenome (IMG submission 19872) | reverse complement strand
CAAAGTGACTAAGCAATCGCTATCGAGAATTGGTTGCAGCGTTTTGTCAAATATGCCAAAAACAATGTGGATGAATTCCTGAAACGGTTGTTGTTTTCAGTGAGATTCGCACCAAATTTGTCACACGAATTTCAAAACATTGACATTAGATGAAGTGACTCGCGCTTAAGATGTTTTTTTTATCTGTGATCCAAGTGCAATTGGGAACAGGACAGCGTAAGTCCGGGTCAAGACGGGTTAAGTCTTATCCGCCAAATTACCTCTATCCGATAACCTTACGCAGGACCTAGGTCTTTCGGTCCGATCGCTTTTTTGCTGTTTTTGGCAACTGCAGCCATTCATCTTGCTGCCGATATTCGCAATCACGCTGGGGATGCTTGCTGATCGTTGGATGACCTTCGGCTGTGGCTTTAGTTTAAACCGTGTGTTTTTGCCTTGATCGGACAGAGTTTGCCAATTATCTTTAAGGCCTTGTTTTTTTAACGAAGCTGGACTAGTTGGTTTGCTTGGAACAAGTCCAGGTTGAAAATGCGCTATGGCCGCAATACTGGATTGTAATGCTTCCTTTTTCAAGAGGTAGCTGAGTTGATGTTTAAAAACCGCTTTGCAACTTTAGTCGTCCACCCTTGCTTGTCTATAGTGCTTGCTTAGACTTTGTACGCCATTGCACGAAAATTAAGTTTATAATATCAGTGTACACCAATAAGTTTGGCAGTGCAAGTGGAACGCAATGAACTGTTAGCTTTCTTGAACAAGATCATAACCAGCACAGAACGAGCAAAAAACATCACTAGTGAAGCATGTCGTCAAATTGAAGAAAATAAACTGATATGTGCACATTGCCGTGTTTTACTGGTCTTGCAAGCAAATTGAATTGTTGTCTTTTAGCGTTGTAAACAAACGTGGTCGCTAATCCAGCGTGAAAGTTGGAAACAATGACTGCAGTAAACGACCCGATAGATTAAAATCTTCGCCAAGGTGCAGTTCACTCTCTTCTCACCGTGACTGGATCTGTATATAGGTGGACTAAAAAAGTTTGATGCCAGTAGAACGTGACATAAGTTTGCCGTTAGAATCTCGAATGCAAAAGATCGTTTTAATACTACCTGTGTTTAAATCCGGCTGATGAGGTACGCAGGAAAAATGTGTGCTACCGTTAATAGGATCACTCCACAAAATGTTTTAGATAAAATAATAACTAAAAGGCGCTCACTCACCCTTGCCACATGTGTTCATAAATTGTGAACACTTCCTTTTCATTCCCTGCAGATTGTTATGGGTTCTTCTTTTGAGCCAGTTCTTCGAACCACTGCTAGGTTCTTATGGGTGTTTTATGATGTATTTTTCAAATGGCTGCGTCTGAACGTTTAGTTTTCAAAACATTTCCATTACTTTTTAACCTAATCTTTGTGGGCCATCTTAGTTTGCAAAATTTCCTCTTCCTTTGAGTATTCTATCTGGAGCATTGCTACTTGTGTTCTTGCTGTACGTTTCGATAATTTTGATGAGTCCCTGACAAGACAGTCTGTCAGTTGTCGAACATCGAAGATTTACTCAGATCATTAATTCATATCTACTGTATGTACTCATTCGTTTGTTTACATACAAACATACACAGTTTGGTAAACGTAATATAAAAATCTAATTCGTTGAGTCAAGGAAACGCCAATTCGTTGAAGGAAAATCGAGTGATCCTGCTTTTTGTCACACTTGGTGCGCATTGGTCATTTCCGAGGCAGTTTAATTGTGCGCAGTCCTAGTAAATCTCAATAGGTTTTGAGGAAAAGGGCGCCCGAGATCCATATAAGCTCATGAAGAAGATTTTTGCTTCCATGTTTCTCGCGCCAGTGCGCTGAAAACTGCGGAAGCATGACAGGTGCTTGCGGCAAACACAGTTGCGCTGTTATATCGGGCTGATCGGCCAAAGATTGCTTCGAAACATGCACCTCGGGAAAAGTAAGTGTCAACTGCAGCAAAGTTTTTGCACGTCGCTGCCCCTGTTGGTTCCGCGGAACTGATGCGGTTTTGGACGAAGCGGATAAACAGCAAGTGCACGCGGAGCGATTGATGTTTATCTCTCGTTTCTCGTGAAGTGGAAATTGTTTCATTTTTATCATGATTCGATAAAAGCGCTCGTTTCAGTGGAGACCGATCGCGATCGCCATGTTAAGTTTAGTTGATCTCTTCATCACGTCGCATGCAGCTGTGCACCATGAACACGAAAAGAGAGCTTTTCGAAACCGCAGATGCGTGCTGCGACAACATAAGGAAATGCTACGAGCAGTACCTGATTTCATCAAAAGCTCTGTGTCCTGACCAGCGCGGAAACGAGGCCTCATTGCATGTTTTTCTGGTTGTCCATCGCATCGAGATTGCAAAACAATTAACGACCCAACGCTTGGAACTAAACCAATCGTTTGCTGGGACAGTTTATGACATTTTTCAGGGTTTCTTTGATCGACGAGAAGATCGAGGTCGCTGTGCAGAGGATGCAGTCGGTCATCGAACTAGCTCGCGTCATTCGCGACAGGAAGACGATACCCACGAAGGTAAGATGCGGTAAAATGCTCCGGTTCATCAGTGACAAAATGTTCCGAAATCGTTGATGCAGTCGCGAGTCCTGTCCGTTTGACGGCCATTTTTACCAAGGTTGCACACAGGAGGATTTGTTCAAAAATCCCTAAATTTGTGGTGGTGCAGCATAAAATCGGAGTGCCAATGATAAATGTTAAAAATAGAACCAAAAATGATTCGCAAAATAAACTGATAGTTCATTTCACACATTTTCATGCTCTTCCGAAAATACTTAAAAAATCCCTAACAAGGGTCAAACATTCTAATCTAGGGGCAAAATCCATAAAAGTGAGAGCACTGCCAATAAGCGAAGGAGTGATTGCATTTTTCGAATGTGATACGTTCTCGGGTCCTGGCAGGTGTCTGTTTAAGAAATCTTGAGATGCGAGCGCATGAGGTAAGAAAAGCACGCCAGTTCGGTATCTTCGCTGATAAATTCTCTTGTAGTATTATGGCAGGGTTTTTTTAAAGGAAAATGTTAGGTGCCCGGTATGGATCTGTAGGGACCCGATTTCTCTGATTCTAGGGACCCGAATCGGGTCCCTAAAACGCCTTAAAAAAATTGATTATAGAATGATTTTCAGGTAGGTTGCAGAATGGAAAATTGGGAAACGAAAGGCATTTCAGCATGTGATATAGTATGCAGTCGTGGTATAGTATGCAGTCATTAATCTTCATTGGTCTAACCATTCTATTTGAATAAGATTTCAGGGCTGAATATGCGCAGAGTCACGTGAAATTGATTTCTGATTGATTAGACTTCGCCGCCTGGAGAAAACAGATACGTGCAAGTCTGAATCATCGCAGGGCCATGAAAGCAGGGTCCAGTCGCCTGGTCCTCAAAACCTTGCAGCAAACCTTGAGCTTTTAATTGTCAAAACCAAAAAAGTAAAAGCGTTCTATCTTTCAAATTGGACGCAGTCGAATCTATCAGCAAAATTTTTTAAACCCGTTCCATCGTTATGTTCAAACAATCCCTGCAGCGGTCATATCAGTTGACGGCGCGCTGCGATTTTGCCAGGTGGCACCGTCAATTGCCGGCAGCAAAACTTGCACACTTCCTCAGCGCAGGTCCTACTTCTGTATCGCTGCTGCGATTCCAGCCGGCCCTTCCCGGCTTACAATCGTAAGCTCTCGAAACCGGGGCTGAGTCATCCGCCCACGCGATCGGAGCATTCGATTGGACACTGTCTCCTCAGCGGTTGCCACGTTGCGCCCGGTCAAAACATCCTGCTCGGCAAGCGCTCGTCGTGTCGTGATACTCATGCGGTGCATGTGCGCAATCAATTTAATGAAAGGGGCAGAGCAGTGCGGTCGTCGACACCTGAATGACTTCTGCAGCCCTCATCGCATACATTTGAGACGTTCGCGTTTGAAAGCGAATTGAAATATTTCCACTTTCGGAGTCGCTGCCATACCTACAAGAATTGTCGGATTTTGTGCCAGCAGACAAAGTTCATTTGTAGTTCGCTGATGACTAATGCTGGCTGCTGTTTGCATTGCCTCCAGAAATAAATTGATCGCATGTAACTTTCTGCATTTTCCTCTTGCGTTTCGTCTGGTTATTGCTGCGCTGCTGCTTAAAACTGGCCATCAGCTTTTCCCACGCCGAAATATTTGTTGCGGTTGGGTGACTTTCTACATGTAGTGTCGCGTAGTTGGGATTCAGCGGCATACACAGGAAGGCATGATTCGAAGCAGTTAGATTGATGTCCTTTTTCAAGCTTGTGTAAATGTGAGCCCGTTCTGTTTGCGTCATGCTGCGACTACCAGTTCAGCTGTATGTGGAAACAACCGACTAAAAGATTTAGACTAGCTGGCGAGACTTATTGCAAACAGTACTACTGGTCTTCAAATTCCAATAAACGGAAGTGCAACTTTCAAACGTCCTTGATAGTTTTTCTAATCAAAATACAACTATGCGTTCGAATTACGGGCATTCCTTCCACAAATCGAATCACGGTTGCCAAAGCGGGTGATAACGCAAAGCTTTTAGACACACACAGGAAACAAACGACGGAGATTTGGGAATTGAAAGTTGTGACTGTCATTATAACGCAAACCAAAAGGGCAAATTGGTCACGAAGAGGCAAAACACCGAAACTCATGCTTTTTTGCGGGTCACGTATCAACAGGTTTTTGAAAGTTAGTTTCTTCGCTCGCTTTGATTGGTTTGAATGCGCAACCCTCACGTCTCGGTAAACAAAACGGCTCCGTCAAATCGATGACGAGGCAGATGGCCTTGAAGTATGGTGTGCAGGAGCATGACGTGTTCATCGCTCTCAAATATTTGTATCCACCATTCCATTGCCGAGTCTGGGTGACAGAGGGAGAGGGATACACAACGGGGTTGGCGTCTTTGCTAACCACCTCCTCACTCAAGTGTGCTTTTAAAAAATTGAAAATTTTCTGGAAACACTATGTCGTGTCTCAATTTTTACAGCGCTAATACTCCAAAAGTTATGTGATTTTAGTCTAGCTTTATTTACAAAAGCTGGTTCCCATCGCTAGTAGAGTCAGTTGGTTTTGACTGTGTTTAGTCATCTGTTTTTTACTATTTTTTAAAATGTTGCATTTGGAAAACTTTTACCTGTAATAAGTATCTTCATGATGTAGCATCAAATGGCATGAGATCTTACGTTCCTAGCGCATGAAACAAATATAAGTACAGTNAATGTTGCACACTACAGGCAAATCAACACAACGCTGTAGACCCTTTTCGCTCACTGCGATGCTATAGGTTTATAGCAAAGNTGGCCTGAGTTCACATTTTCAGACACCCACTAGGCTCCGGTTTCAAAATTTTTGAATCCGAGTCCGGGTCCGAATATTTTTAACATTTGTGAATCCGACTCCTGTTCAGACTCCGGCTGCCATCGATGCAGCCGAAAATCAGCAATGTTTTCACTTAANGAAATGACATATGTATAAAGACCATGCAGACTCCTGTTGCTACCGAAAATGAAAAGTTAATCNGGGTCCGGTTTTTCAAAATTTTGACTCTGGGTTCGAAAAAAACGCGGAATCCTGCCGGAATCCACTCTGGATCCGTGATCACCTCTGGTTTGCAGNCANAATTACCCCTTATGGGAGNGACAGATAGAGAATGAGGTAACGTGAAACAAGCGTAATGTTATTATCAAATATCTTTGAAGCTGGTTTGAATCAACGGAAACATTTTCCAGGAATCTATTTCGCCATTCTTTGTTTCGTTCACAGTACCCTCTACCTGAGCTGGTTGTTGTACACAAGGACCCCCGCCACCTCGCTGACGTCGCCAGCCTGGAGCGGTATATCAAGGAGGAATTGAACATACGCACCCTCACCATGTCGTCGGAGAAAGACAAATATGGCATAAGTTTAAGGGCAGAGCCTGATCACGTCGTGCTGGGGAAACGTTTGAAAGGTAAATGCATTTTACCGTCTAAACATACTATGTCAGTGGTTCCCAACCTTTTGAGTGCCATGGAACCCTTTGACGATTTGGCGGAAAACTGTGGACCCCTTTGACAAAACCAGTTAATACTGTTACCTACAAGCTATCTCTACTACAAAATGCTCTCGTTGCGCCAGAAATCATTAATGTTTGCGCGGAAAAAATCATTGTTTCGTGGAAGTCATCACATAACAAATTGATATTGTTGCCTAACAATCGAAATGCCTAGCGAATGGAATTTTGTGTGAAGAGCGTTGCTAAGGGTGGGATAATTGCAGCTTGCGTACGTTTAACAAAGTGAATGAACATGTGGTGGTTCATGTAAGTCTGATCTTGTGCTGCGCTGCAGCCTGGATTCCAGAGTTACCCTCGATTTGCTGTCTTTTGTTAACCAGACCACAACGGCGGGTAGTTTGGTATTTCGTTATTTTTCTTTCATCTTATACAAAAAGCCATCATGGACCTGTAAAAATCTGTCTGTGGACCCCTGGTGGTCCATGGACCCCCGGTTGGGAACCACTGTACTATGTCTTCCGCTCTTCTGCATGCATTTAACGAATTAGTCGCCACGGTCGTGCTACACGCACGAAATGCTTTCACAGTTGGTCATCTACACAGCCGCCGACTCCGAGGACCATACCAACAGTTCTGGCTGTGAACACACTTTCACGCACGAGGACGTGTTGGGTGTTTTGTGCCGAATTGTATCATTTCAACATTTCTTCAGCTGTAGCAAAGGTATCCGGCAGCTCGACGATGATTTCTGCCTAACATTCAAAGCAGTGTAACACTGCGACGCAGAGGCGCGCGCTTTCCCGGGNGATGAAATGCTTACTTTTTGCCGTCAGTGTTCCTGGGTGATTTGNCAGCGATGCAGAACGTCTGACCTCATCAATTATTGCATTTTATCAGCAGCGTCGACATGCTCCGCATTTTGTTAATTCTGCATGCTTCGTTTCCCCGCGTCCATGACGCTTTACCGTCGGACCGAAGCCTTCACTGTCCGGATCCAATCCACTGTCCGCAGCGTGCAACGTGCTGCAATGCCGCGTCAGCACCGGCTCGCCTTATTTGGCGATGACATGCATGCGGACCGGATTATAGATTGCGATCTCAGTACATCGGCTCAGTGCTGACACCGGTGTCGCGGCCTGTCGCGACAAGGCCCTGCTGGACCGTGCGAGGAGCAAATGTGTCCGTTGTGCACCGACCGTCTCGTCTTTGCTGGCAGCACAGGTGCTCCGTCAAAAGTTTCTTGCGCTGCGGCAACATTGTGACATGAGCTGGGTTTTCTTTTTCGCTGAAACATTTCGGTCATTTTTTGCTGAGACTCTTTGGTCAGTGAAGCATTTCGGTCATTTGTCTCACAAGTGTATTAAAACTCAACATAAGAGTGTTTTTAGCCTATATTTTCAAACATTCTGACCGAAATGACTTAACTTTATTCGGTCATTTCAAAAATGTTTCGGTCTGTGACCGAAAACAAGCAGGACATAAGTGGAGACGCTTTATTATGTGTATTACCTGCATTCAATGAGCGTTATTGTTTTTCTTATTTCTCTTACGATCCTCGCGTATACGCAAATGGATTTTTTCCGTTTTCCGCACTGTGCGCGCAGGTAGTCATGGTGTTGCAAAAATTTATTTGTTTGTGATTACCTTTCCACAACTGGAGTTGAAAACCGTTTCAATCGAAACTTTAAATTTTAATGATGAGTTTCAGAAAAAATAACTACTATTAATTTCCTTTGGGAGCTCCCATGACGGACTCTTGCGAAATAGATGCTCTTTCAATCTCTACCACCATCATCCTCGTCTTTACCTTACTTACAGTCAAACCCACACCAGTGGAACCAGTGTTGGCTTTTTCATCCACGGTACTATTTGTCACAAAATCAGAAACAGCGTGAATGATGAGATTATGCATTGATTTTCATGCGTCAATGTTATAAAAATCAGAAAAAATATGCTTAACTTAATCAGTAATTCACTCGTGAATTACGCATTGATCAACAGTAGTAATTTCAAAATGATATTGGGTTTTTGTCGCGCAAATCACGGTTACAGGCACTTCAAAACCCGAAAAAATCTCGGGTTTTCCCGCTTTTTTCTCAACCAACCGAATCCCGGGATTTAAAATTTTATCCCAAATTGGAGACACTTTGGCTGTGTGCCATATGCAAAATTTGTTCATGTTCACTTAATACATGCAAAAATTTCTGTGAAAAATCAGTGTTGTTTTCTATTGTTACGGAACTTGCGTTCTATGGGCAGTAGATAGCTCGCCTTGCAATCCTCTTGCTAACGCCACCTCCTGTTACACATAAAATATTCTGCTCTGTCTGTCTCTCTGTTAAGCTGTTTCCGTCGATTTTCTTAAAACTCTTCAAGCGGCATTGGTTGATTGCGTTTTGGGAACATTATAAACTGGACAGCATCGAGTTGGTGCTTGGATGGTTCACCCTGTGCATCAAATGGAAACATCGCACGATCCACAGCGAAACGGTGTCGACCAATTCATGGCTGAGGCTTTGCGTGAAACAAGGTTGAAATGCGATGAAATGATTTTTGTTTTTAGCTAGGTCTTGGCTCAATTATCCATCCTGTGTCTAACTTTAAAAAAAAATTCAAAAGACCACATAAACCGCCATAATGAACCATTTTCGACGCACATCAACTAGTGGATTTTTGCAGATTCAGCTTTTAAATAGCAGAAGCAAGCCAGCTCTAATTATAAACTAACGTTGTTCATTGCGACAGTGAAGGCTAGGCTATTGCAGGCTAATAAGATGTTTCGCCGCCATGATTACGTCATTCTCGCTGCAACGGCTATCCTGATCTCACGACAGCCGCATTTGTTTAGCTTATCTTCGCACTTGATTCTTATTTTGAACAAATTCCGCTGGAGCCGCAGCATCCTTGTGGGCATGCAATGTTAATGCTTGTTATTCGTGGATGCAGAGCAGCGCTCCTGATCAATGACTGGCTTAAAAACGCGCACATATTTGCGGCTGGTGATGTTCGTTGCTGTCGTCGCACAACCTACTGACACCCGCCGCTCGCCGACGATTTTTCCGCGAAATGTTTTGTTTGCGATCGAGTCGGTCACCTTGAACTGAAACGCATCGCTACTGTCAGAACCGAAGTGCGTACTTGAACATAAGTTGGCAACAATGGACTCCATGGCGATGTTGCGCCGTGCCAAACATATTTTGGTGGATTTTTCAGGTGTTTTTGTTGAGAAAATGGCGACCGGTGCCTTTGTTATCCATTCGAATCTGCATCACTGGCAATCGCAACTCATATGCGCGAACACTTTTTGTGCTTGTAGTTACACTCAGTGTTTTCAATGTGTTTTGAGGAACCGAAACTTATTTCAAATTTGCCAACGTTCTCTCAAAATATAGTAGAATCTTACTGCATAACCACCTCTAAACTACAGTAAAACATCACTTTTTGACCGTGTCGGTATTCAGATGAAATAGTGGCGGTCTCTCAAAATGTCTTAACGGTCACCAAGTTAAAACATTAACAAAACCCTGGTTGTACTGCAAGCTTAAGTTCAAAATTTCTTACCTGAATAAACTTTGTCACGCTTCGAATGCATACCTTTTATGAAAAGGCTGCGTGTAGAAGACTGGTTGGTGTATTGCGCGCATTTGTTTCAAAGCAGGGTTCCCAACCACGCGGGCCGCATATGACCCGCAAGGGCATTTTGTGCGGCCCGCGATGTTTTTTAGGAAGTTTCAAATAATTAATATTTAAGCCATTTAGTTTATCCACCAACGTTTAAAAGTGCTGGGCTAGCTAGCGAGTCAACAAGTTTCTTTTAAACGAACGTAGAGAAAGCTAGAGATGATTTCCCTATAACTCACNNTNCTGCAGGAAATACGATGTAAAGGNTGTTTCTGGCAAGGTTCAGGTACCGCCATTGTCGCATCAGCGCGCGTTTTTTTGTAAGCTCTCAGTGGGCCCTCAGAGCAACCTGAGTTCAAGACCGCTGTGTTGAAGACTCTTTCATGCAAACGCCAATTGTTGTCGATATATACGAGCGAGACCACTTCATACAATTAGTGCTTGATTTGTTTGCAGTTGCAATTCACATAGGCCTCGCAGTTTCAAATTTTACTTTGTTGCTATTCGTTTCGCTTCAAGCGCGATTTCGGGTAGATCCGGTGTCAAGCGAAATTTCTGACCTATCATTATTTGTTAGTTATTTTTCTTCTCAAAGTAAAGGAACAAAGTTTGGCGATTTACTTTTTTGATGTGTGTTGAGTAAATTAAAACTTTTTGGTTGCATGTCAGATACCCACAACAAGCTATTGTACGTGGACAACTATAACCACAGACAAATATTGGACTTAGTCGTAGACCTCAATTATTTCTCTTTTTCAAACCCTAACCCGACACACTTACCTAAACACCAAACTCTGAGGCAGCTGCGTCCAACCCGCGGGCCGCATGCAGCCCAGTCGAAGGTTTTGTGCGACCCACTTTAGGTTTTCGCTGTAGTAAAAGTATCCTACGTACTGACAACCTGTTCTTATTTTGATAATCTTGAATTTGGCATTTTTGATACAGGTGGTCCTCAGTGCCACTTTATCACACCTGTTACCATTGCAGTTACGATTCGAACGCTTTCAGTACATTAGCTTAAGCTTAATTTAGTTTGCTAAGATAAAAATAAGCCGTTCAGTGTGCGGCCCTCATTAATATGTCATTCAATGTGTGGCCCAGGTTGAGATAGTGATATAATTTTAGGCTCAGTAGGCCATTTGGGTTGGACATAGCTGCCCTAAGCACTAATCATCGGTTTACGCAGCGTGTTGATATGTAGAATATTACTCTGTGCGCGCGCACATGGCGTCGAGTCAAATTTCGCTTGACACTGGTTTGTTTTCCACAGTAACTAATAACGGCATTGCATTCAGGTGCTTCCTTCGTGGCGCGTACCTCAACTTCATTGACGGTGTTGCTTCACCATGTGCATGTTGCCAAAATCCTGAAACAGTGTTTAACTAAATTTTTGACAAAAACCAACCTGTCCCCTGAGGCGCTTATGATCGAGCAAACTAGTTTTTCAGAGTACATGTGTGAGCAGTGAGCAATGGTATTTCTAAAATCACCCATCAAGTTAAATTTACGCAAGACTTCAACAGCTCAAACAGTAAATCTTGCTTTGCATGCTTCACACACATTCAACTCATGCTGCGCAATGGAAGCTACAAGCGAAGTTGTTGCAGAGTACATGCGCTTTGCAACTGCACCAGGAATCTGCCGCAGCGGCCACGTTTAGGAAAAATTCTCACAAGGTTGTGGTCGATGTACAGCAGGCCTGCACAACATACGGCCCGCGGGCCACATGCGGCCCGCGAGATCTTTTCTTGCGGCCCGCGAGAACTCGGTTGCAGAAAATGTTG
>JGI24159J19872_10011813_pt1 | contig 11431 bp, 10 predicted proteins | sample Ectturendosymbi4_FD_19872 | JGI IMG/M metagenome (IMG submission 19872) | reverse complement strand
TTCAAGTTCATGGAGCGAGTAAAAACTATGGTGAGAAGTTAAATGCTCAGGTAGTTAGTGAGAGAAGTGGAACTTTCCTGTCTCTTTTTTTGCGTCTGGGGCGATTGGCCTAGGCCGATCTTTCGGTGCCCTCCCAGAACACCAGGCCGCTGGACACAAACGATCAAGCCAGAAAACGTCCCCAGCCACAAAACTAAAGAACCGAGACGTGGCGCTTCGTATAAGCGGCTCAACATCAGTTTGCAAGAAAACTGGCACAAAATCGCTGAAAAGCGCCGCATTTGGCGATGTTCAAACAAAAACAAAGTACACAAAGCTGGAATGTGCGATCTCACGTTGGTTTTGCTGGTGAAGGTGGTTCCCCTGGGGCCGGTGGCTTCTTATTGGCCCTTGTCCGTCGAATCGACTCAAGCTGATGAAGTCAGAAAGAGAAACAATGATTAACATAAGGTAGAAAGTTGAATTCAGTACAATGTCGTCAGCATAAACAGACGCCAGACCACAATCTGACGTTGTCTTCAGGGAAAGAAAGAAGCAGCGCTTGACAACAACAGCGCAGTAGCAAACCCACACAGATCAACACATTTCAGCACCGATTTTCGTTTCGCTAAACCAGGGGTTCCCAACCTTTCTCTTACCATAAACCCCTCCAGCATTCCAACAGATGAGCATGTACACCTTCAGTATTTCAACAGATAAGCATGTACCCCTAAAACGTCTTAGGACAAAATATTCTATCATGATTATTCAAAGATATATTTGAAAATAAGCAAGTAATGATTTTTAAAAATTATTATTCACTGATGTATGTACAAATATTTGGAAATAAATTATATGCAAATATTTTTCTCTTCTGTTGTTAATCTTAAATGTACCCCTTCGGATAGGCAAATGTACCCCTGGGTGCACATGGACCCCAGGTTGGGAACCCCTGCGCTAAACCAACTGCGTCTGCCACTAATGCATTCACTACCTTTCGTCTCGCGTCGTCGAACAGCGATATGAGACTTTCTCTCGCAGACAAGATCGGACTGCCAGTCGTGGCCAGGCTCCTCGCGTAGTAGTAGATAGCGTCGAGACGGCGTCTGGTCCGGACCGCGAGCACGGCCAGCTGGTTGTAGGGGCGGCCGTTTCGGGGCTCGAGGGTCCGGGCCTGAATGTAGAAGCTGCGAGAAGCGGGAATTGTCACGTTGGCGCAACCAGCGGGGGGGGCAAAAGGGCGGATGTCATCATAGCTACCTTGGAAATTTTGACAGCGACACATCGTTCGTCAGTTAGGTGTGTTTCTGTGACACAGCGATAAAGCACACGAGCAGGCACTTCAATACTTGATGACACAGCGTGGTTCTATTGAGACTTTTTTCTGGCTCTTTGCTGTGATATCTCGTTGAAGTGTGTCGCAAGTGTGGGGAAACACACAGCTTGGTAAACAACACACACTGTCTCGATACAATCACCGTTCGGCCGGAACACGGTTATGGAAACAACACACTGTCGCGATCCAACACCGGCACAGACGCATCGTGGCAAGTAACTTGATCGCCAAAACCTTTCCAGAAAAAGTCAGTATGATACAAGAGCAGGTTTTTTTAAGGTGTTTTAGGGACCCGGTTCGGGCCCTTAGAATTGAAAATCGGGTCCCTAATATCAGAGAAATTATCATCCGGTCCCTAGAACCAGAGAAATCGGGCCCCAACGTGTCCATACCGGGTAACATTTTCCTTTAAAAAAAACTGTACAAGAGACAAGAGTGAAACCGTTATCCACTTATTGCAAGCAATCACAGCGCGTTTCAGACGTCTGGTTCAGTAGATATGAACACAAACTTACTGCCGAGCTTTGCCGAAGTTCAGCGTCGCGTTGGCATTTTCCTTATACCTGGCTATGTCACCCAGGCATATGAGGACTTTCTGGCAAGTGACCATGGCCAGTTTTGTCTAAAGTGTAAACAAGAAACGCAATTGATAAATAACGGTAAAAACATTTCAAATCAATGAATTTTAAACGGTAAAAGGCAGAGTCAAATTATTCTTTTAAATTGCGTAAGAGTGCTTGGAAGGAAACAAGTCAACTTTCCAAACGATCAATCACAAACCAACCCTCTTCCCAACTTGTCTGCTGATATTTCGAGCGCAGCTCACACTCCTGACCATCTCCGCGACGCTGAACGAGTGAGTTTGCTGCAGGTTCGTCAGCAAGGTGTCGTAGAATGCTGAAGCCTGGAAAGTCCCGTAAGCGATACTGTGCGTAGAAAACTTTTAACTGGATAATAAGCAGCGACAGAACGCGTCTGGACCTGACAGGCACGCGTTTAAAACTAACTTCTTTTAAAATAAAGAAATCGCTCACTTGGTCTAATATCAGAATAAGAAGGTTCTTCAATTCGCTCTTCTCGTCTTCGGTGCACAGCGTCATTTGATCTCGTAGTTTTTCTATTACCTGAAAACGATGGTACAATGTAAAGCACTGGATTAAATTTCAGAAAATGAATAACGAAACACAACAGCAGGTGAACTTCCACTACTAGTAAAACATTCCAAGTTTGCCAGCGCCTGAGTCCTGCGTAATGACGGACCAAGTTTCACGCCAAAGAAAATGACCTTTGACCCGTAACTTTCAGTGCCCGCTACGCAGCTTTTGATTTCCTAGGCTTATTTTTCTGAAACACTGTATTTTCAGAAAAGTACCATTGCAAAGAATATTTCATATTCCAACATAAACAGCCCTCAGATTTTTTTTTAGCAAAATCCCAACCACCAGTCATTCCAACGCCCTCTGTCAGTCAATGCTGAGTAACACTGGGATCAACTTACCTGATAATAGACACTCTTCCACATGCACTGCTCAACGTTGTGCTTGGAAGCAAGCTCAATGTCGGTGAGTATCAGTGACTCGTAGATCCTTTTCAGCTTGCTCCTGGAAAATGAAAATAACTACTGTTTCATGACAAAAAAACGTCAAACACAAAAATTTTTAAATAGTGTTGAAAAATTGCTATCTGTGAACGATGCTGTTAAATTTGCAAGAAAAATGCGACGCAGTCTATCAACCAGGGTTGCGGAGTCGGAGGTAAAATATCCGACTCCAACTGTGACCTTTCCAAAATTTCNGACTCCNCCTTCTTAACACAAAGGGAATGAAATGTGGCTGTTAAAANCAATGGAGATCGTGGTACACAGCAAGAAATTTGTTTCAACAAAATTTTCAAAAGAAATTGTACATTTCAACAGGAATTCTCAATTTAGGAGTGTGATGTAAAAAATGATCCAATTGGGCATCCGGAGACGGAGTCCGACAAAAAAATTTGACCCCAACTCCCAGTGTTGTGAGAAACCCGACTCCACCCAAAACCCTCCGACTTCTTGCGACTCCGACTTCGCAACCCTGCTAATAACACCTCGTCTACTGGTGAACACTGCCCCGCTCCCCCCCAAAACGCGGCCAACTGACCTCAACGTTTGCACGAGATCGACTGAGCTCTGGACAGTGAAGTTGATGCAGGACATGTGTGACGTCAGCGACGACTCGACCTTTTCCGCTTCGCTGATCAAGTTCACGCATGACGAGCGGTGAATCTTGTTCATGTGTGACGATATGATGTCATCGTGCGACGCGGGGCTACCTGACCTGACGACCGGCGACGTCACGGCCTGTGATAATCAACAGGTGATGACGCAAAGAGACAGTGGGCAGTGCTTATCATCGGCTGAACGTCCGCAGCAACGTCCACGTGTCCTGTGACGTAGCGTGACGCAAACTTTTACCACATGTTTGCTGTCGCATTCGTGTAGTGGTGAGAGCAATTGTCTTCGGAGGTAACTACAGGTTTAATGGCGACAAGCGGCAGTTTAGTACTTCAACGTTGAGCCACGCCCTCAACAAACGAAAACTATTCCGAGAACGCACTTATAGCAAACCAGAACTATGGATTCTATTTGAATAAGAGTTGATGATGCCTACTCACTAGGCGAAATATATACTCAGTAATATTTTAGTGTCTGATTCTTTGCTGCGAGAGGATTTTTTTCGATAGACACTGTTCCGACAACAGCACTGAGACAATGCAAAAATAACACCAAAAATACCCCACCTCGGACTGAATCGACGGGTGCCCAGCGTTAGGGGATCGTCCTGAATAGTGTTTGGGGGGTGACTGGGGATGTGTGGGCGGATAACTGGTTCGCAGTGGTGGCGCCGNGCCATAGGAGGGTTGTTCGAATCTGATAAAATAATAATCCACTTGCAACATAAACATGAGCTTTCGAATCGTTCCGATCAAAAACCGCAAGCTGAACGTACAAGTCAACCATGTTTGCACGTCAGCAGCTAAGCACTTGCTTTCCACACATCACGTGAATACCGTTTGCAACCAGTGCGCTGAATGCAGCTTAGCTGTAACGGAATGCGAGCTGTGCAATCGCAACTAACCTCGCATCCGTCGAAATCACAACTAACCTCGCATCCATCGAAATCGCAACTCACCTCGCATTCATCGAAATCGCAACTAACCTCGCATCCATCGAAATCGCAACTCACCTCGCATCATTCGAGCTCAGACCCACAGCAGCCGGATGGAGCAAACCAACAGCGGAGGGTAAGTACGGGTTACTGTCATCAAAGGTGCCCTGCAAACGAAACATTGCCTGAGGATTTTCTGACAATTCGAAACGAACTCAACACAAGGCTGATTTTCAAAATGCATTTGAAAAGAAAACTACAATGTAAATACAATCTCCAACACACCATGTAACTGCCGCCAGCAGCCCGGTTGGAGTTCCTGTTTTCTCGCACTCTTCGACTGGCTGTGACATAAATGGGCGTGTCCGGGTTGCTCGGGTCATAGAGTTGCTTCCTGCAGTCCTTCGAAGAGAAAANGCAGATTTTTGACAAAATTTCAAANGCATTACGNAGTCGTGACAGATCGGCAAAACACAGGTCATTCTACCTGTAGTCAAGCACAGACACACTAAGTACTAACCACAAAAGTTTTTTCATTCATATCATGTTCGTGCTGAAAAGAGCTTCAAATAGGTATATTTTTTTCAGATCAACCCACTAGTATTGAAATTTTGCTCCCTGCCATGCGCGACTGACATATTAGATTCGGCGTTTCTGTGACTCCTTTACCGCACCAACTTGCACGAAAATTTTTTTCAAAGCTTTTTTTTCTGCTCCAACATTACATTTCACTATTTTCTAAGATGGCCTTCAACCTTTCATACGCATGAAAGTAGGTATTCACAGGAAACCGGCCGTTTCCTACCCAGATTAAAATTCTGGCTTGGCCAAAAATAGAACCCTGGCCAAGCCAGAATAAACCACAAGCATGACGTGGCGCATATCCGCCCAAAACACACCGATCCCGAGTTGAAACAGTGGTATCCGAGCGATGGCAATGCGGTCCACATGGTGCCGAGCTTTACTGAAATTCATACTAAATTACGAAATGCTGCCATCAGCCTCAGCCGGAGAGGAGGGTCCCCAAAACCTTAGGGCTTAGTCAGCAAGCACCAGGCCGCGGCCTGGTGCCGGTCCGTGAAGAAATTGCTACCGGGCCGCGCGGAACCAAGGCCAAATCGGTCCAAAAGTGACTGGAACGACTGGTAAGAAACACACTGCAGGTGCCATTGATTTATCAAAATCCCTACAGGTCGGGGCATCTTATTGCGGCAAAGTAAGTCAGGATATCTCACTGAATCAGTACCATGATGATTTATGAGTTGTAATAAATTTGCATGTGCCAAACATNCATTATATTATTGAGGGCCGGTCCGTANAGTAATCCGAGGCTGAAACTGGTCCGGAGTACGAAAAAGATTGTCGACCCCTGCCCTAAGTCACAAAACGCTNTGCTTTTTCGACAATCCCACTCAAAAACGAGAGCATGATTACAACCGAACTTTATCGGNCGTTAAAACAAAACTGAAATTGCCGCTGTATGGCCATCAGGGCTAGAACAGCAAGTATAAAGAGATGAAAACGGACGGAAACTTGCTGCACTGCAAGTAAAGTCAAGAAGTTTTGCGGCTGTTTTCTCAACAAAAGCAAAGTTACTGTCGGAATTATTGTTACACCTTAAACGTATATTGAACCAAAATATGAAATTATTTTTCTTTATCTTGTTTTCCGTTTGAAGCGACCAGACATGTGAATACCCGCCTCTCATGTCAGTGGCACACGAACCAATCGTTGGGTGCCAACTCACTCACCAACTCAGACCTTCCGCCCGACCCGGAATCTTTCGAGAAATCTTCGCTTGCGACGAGTTCCTGGAATAGAGAGAGCTATCTTTTATTTTGTTAAAAACAAAAAATGGGAGCAGCAGACTGTAGTTTGTTGACGCAAGGACCGGATCGCTAATAGATTGAAACAAACGGCGTCTCGCTTCACCGACGATAACATTCGAGAACCACTGCGTGTAAACCTTCTTTGACAGTGTTTATAAAGATGAAAATACGTTATAGATCACAAAAAAAACAGAGAGAACAAAAGCGATGCTTCCGGTCGCTAAGTCTGTGGATACGTTTTAACGCAAACACCTGATGGGGACAGGTGATCTGAGGAAAAAACGAAATCGTATTCTTACGTGCAGCACACGCCCTACGCGACCGTGCAGCACACGCCCTCGGGAATAAAAAAGCCACGAGCCACATTTCTTATGCACAGAACACACTGAGACAAAACCTTGTTAAAATCTTTAGATTTACGCAGAAGAACACATGCGCATGCGCGTCAGTCGAGGTCGAAATCAAACAACTTGCGGGCGGAGTCAAGATTGAGCAGCCGCTGTGCACGCGCGGCTCGTCAGGCACGAGCGCGTGCATTTGCAGTCGTAAATCTCGCGCGCACCTCCTTTCCGTCGCGTCGATCCCGGTCCCTGAGGAATTCCTGGAAGTTGTTGTTCGATTGGAGGCGGAAGATCGACTGTCCGTTCCCGACCTGCGCGAGAACATTGCCCTGCATCGGTGCATGGTCGTTTGCTGGACATGAAAAAAGGCCAGGCGGCTTAAAAATGGAACCCTATGCAGCACACTCAGATGTGTTTTCAAACAGGCTGAGCGCTTATGTCAGGTTGTGCCAGCCAGCGCACGAGCAACAGGCAAGCACAAGGGATCACTTCATAACAGCACAGTCTGCAACACTTCATAACAGCACAGTCTACAACACAAAACGTGTGTGTTCCAAGCAACAACACAGAAAACGCATGGAACTATCACTAGATGGCGATTGAAAATGGACAGAAACGCAGACTGCTAGCGAGACTCAGTCTTATTCAGTCACTTTACCACAACTTCTTTGTTTCCGACAAAATATAAACGACCAAACATGTGGCTGCAACACAGACGCGGAGTTGGCGTCGCGCGCGACTCACCCCATACGACGATGTCTCGGGGTCCGACGCGAAATCCTCGTCATCTCCGTTGTCAACAAAACGCTGCTCCTGCAAAACAATCGCACACACCGATGACAAACTCAATCGACGGCGAAAGAAAAATTTTAGTCACGCATGAGTGCCAACCTCGTATATGCAAAAGCAGCACCACGCTTAATTCCTGCATGCATAGCGCGAATATACATCCCAGGGCTTCGGAGCCGGAATCAAATATTTTTGCAACGCTACCCGGAGTCGGATATTTTCGTCGCTCGGAGTCAGAGTCGGAATCAAAAAAAAATTAAGTGACTCCTACTCCTGCAGGGCAGGTTAAGCATTCAAATTTAAAACCGACTATGCAGCGGCATTGGATGTCGTCACAATGCAATGACGATGCTACGCTTCCAGGCATCCCGCCGTTACTCCGGAGCTCTTGCCCGAGCGAAGGTCATTGCGATGTGCCACGTATTATGAATATGATGCAGACATCTTAATGTTCCTGACACGCCCAACTTTTGTAGACTACAAGTTTTTCACACTGTTAAATATTCAGTGCCTTGCTTGGTGTATCATTCCATCCGTGTGCATTTGTTGATTGTGTACAAGCTGTGGCTGTAAAACTGCGCTCACAGATGTGTGTCTTGCTCACGCTGTGACGTTGCTACCAGATACAACCGTGATACATGAGTTTTCCCGCAGACGATGACAGAACTGTGCCTCATACTGTGCTGTCACTTCTTGCAAGCAAAACTTGAACGACAAAATCATCGTCGCTAAGGGTAAAATGTGGAAAACAACTTTGTTTTCTCATCGTCGCTAAGGCCAAAATGTGGGAAGTTTTTCCACACTTTACCCTTAGCGACGGCGAGAAGCATTACGTTTGCCGCTGCAGAACTGCTGGGAAAAAAGCCTTGTGAGTTGTGACTCAATGTTAGCTATAGATCAACAAAGTAAGCATGGACCGTCAAGAATAAGTAATTCGATGTGACATCTGAAGAGAAAACACGTAGACCAGCTGTCCCCAAACGGGAGTTCCCTGATCCCTGGGGGTTCGAAATGCAATTTCGAGAGTAAGAGTTTGTATGCTCTTGGGTGTACTTTCTTCAAAATAACCCAGATTTTTAAACTTTGCAAGTGCTATCACTGGAAAGAACATTATCCAGCCAAAGAATTCCAGCTGACGTCGCTAATTTAAATTTCAAATTGCTTGATGCATGCGTTGTTATTTCTGCTTCACACAGCGCCCCGCACGCTGAAGATGGCCGGTGATGTCATTTACTGCTTTTGTCTATTCTACTACATTTTGCAAAAACATATTTGTACGAAACTAGATTTTCGTCTCACCTTCATTTGAAAAACAAGTATCGGAACCATTTGAACCCCTCGGACGATTTGAGCGTGGCTTTGAGTAATTGCGTACCAAGGTATGAGTGGAAAATTTCAGAGATGCAGCAACAAAAAGTCACTAGGTTTGTTTCTCATGAGCAATAAGGTATGAAAGATAAACAGTATGATGGAGCATTTTCTGTAGTTTTGTCAGTACGCCTACGCATTACGACTAGCAATATGAAGATACTGCTAAATCGGACTGTTTTCGTGATTTCTACGCTTTAAAACGAGGAGGTGCGAATGTTCAAGTGAAACANTGCAATTGTCATGAGTGCATTTAAAATTCGCCGAGGAATAATTGATTTGGTTGTCCACTACTCCGTTCCANAAAAATATTTTTCCATAACTGCACTTCGAAGTTTGAACGTCTGAACGANGAGATGGTACGAAAGTTTTCCATTTCTTTGCACAAAGATTGTATTAGAAGTTTAGTAATAGAAATGGCAAAAAATACAGAAACCAGCACTCCAAAAAACTTGCTGGAAAATGTATGCATGCGCAACTGAAAGGATGCAGGAAGATTCAGCTCAGGGCACTTTTTTGAAGAACGGAAACATCTGTTATGGTGGCTGTCACAACAGAAGACCAGCAGCGTGGCGGAAAGTATGACAAGCTCTATGGAGCGGAGAGAAGCAAGGTTGTTCAAGAATAACATTTAGCTAGCTGCTGTTTATTACGATCCGCAGAATAGGATGATGCTAACAAAGAGTCGGCAGGTCAGTGCAGAAAAATCCTTCTGATAGAGCTTTCAAGATACGTGGGTTTGGTGAAGACCAGGAAAAAACGATGAGTTTAATTCGCTTGTGTCCTCATCGTCAACCAATTCCGATGATGTTCAACTCAAAATTGAAGAAGATATCAGCAAGTTGGAAAAATGAAAGTGCAGTCGCTTCGAATCAGTGAAGCATTGTAATATTCTGTTGCAACTGCCAGATTTTAAATTACTTAAATCTTCTATTCTCTGCATGAAGTGGTAAATATTGGTCTTTAGGGAAAAACGTGTTTTACCAGGCCGTACAATGCTACCCTGCAATCGTTCAAGAGATTACAGCCATTATCACTAGTCCTTCATCAACGCTGAGCGGCTCTTTTCCGCTTAGTAGTAAAGTCAGACTTGCGAGCGTCGCTTTTTGCACATTTTACTTCACGATTTCACGATTTCTGCGAACAGAAATTAAGTTTTGATTGATTTAAAATTGATAGAGTCTTTCAAAAATTCGTGTATAGCTTCTGAGTTTCCAGGTGCAAGAAACGCAATGGTTAATTCTTGAGAGATTTGCGAACTGATTGCATCTGCTGCTCTGCATTTCAAAATTTATACATAGCGCAGCTTTCTCTCTTTCGCTGCATCTGTCACAAGCTGCTTTTTTCGCTGAGACATTTCTGTCATTTTTTGCCGAGACATTTTGGTCACTGAGACTTTTCGGTCATTTGTCTCACAGTTGTGTTAAAACTAGCCGTAACAGTGTTCATTAGCCTACATTTTCAGACATTCTGACCGAAATAACTTAATTATTTTTAGTCGTTTCAAAAATATTTCGGTCTATGACCGAAAAAAGCAGGTCACAAGTATTTTCACATAATCTGTTACTTGACTTTAAGAAACTTTGATCGAGGGATTTAAACCACAATGTCTGATAATAACAATTATCTGTAGCGCAAAAATACGTATAATTTTTACATATCAACTGGAGTGCAAGAATACGTGTATTTGTACAGTAACCGCAAGTATTGCTTTTAAGCATGACAATGTTTACATGTTAAAATCCCTGCTACCATTGCTATGCTGTTTTGTGTATGCTATTTCAGGCTGCTCGCGTATACAATGTAAAATAAAAGTAAAAATTACCCATTTCAATTCACACCTACTTTTAAGTGTTCGTAAACGTATATTTAGCAGCAGTTTCATAATTGCAGGTTTGCAACTTCAAAGTTTAGAAAGATGCTATCGATTTCACAAATTTTCCGGAAAAAATGCTTTCTAGTATGATATAATTTCAAAATTACCCGCAATTGGGGGTTAAAAATTTTTAAGCCGCTTGGAGTCGAAAAAAATTTCCGACACTGAAGCTTTGGTGCAATCTCTGCGGTGGTCCAGCCACAAGTGCTCTAAGTGCTTCTGGTACAACGAAGAATTTTGTGGTTTTCGCAGCAATGACTACCGTTGCCTAAAGCAACCGCGCCATGCAAATCCCTCGTTTCGCCGGCTGTAGAACACAACACGGTGATGCCGGCTTTATTTTGAGCGGGCGCAATTTTACAGGACACCTCACGCTTGAAGCAAAAACAAGAAGTGTGCAAACCTTTACCATAGTTCCCTTATCTGGCGAAATCAACCAATGACAGCCAGTCCAGCAACCGCATGTCAAAACGAAGGGGTGCAGATGGGGCGACCTTACGACACAAACTTACATCGCACGAAAATTCCTCCATCATATCGCTTCTCAGTTTGCGTTCATAATGATGTGAGTGCAAGAATTCGGCGTCGTGGTAGTTGTCCCATTCCAGGTCTTCTTCTGAGTTCCTTGAGGAAAGCAAGGAGCGTCACAGGGCTTGGCATAAGGTAATGCTTAAAGCGCCGCAACGGTTCCAACGTTGAAATCGTTCTTGCTGCGAGACCCTGCCTATGTTGTTTCATTGCAACACCTGGACGATGAACTTAAGATGCCA
>JGI24159J19872_10011811_pt1 | contig 11432 bp, 13 predicted proteins | sample Ectturendosymbi4_FD_19872 | JGI IMG/M metagenome (IMG submission 19872) | reverse complement strand
GTTGTAATTTGAAATAAATAGCTTTTTAATCAAAGTCACAATTGAAATTTTCATGGGTACACATCTTTTTGGGTCACCCTGTATATTGCATGAATATGCTTCTGAGTTTACCTCAACACCTAAATGTGAATTATTTTGCAAATTCTGTAACTGCTTAGTGAAAAGTGACAAAAGTTTTATGGTGGAAGCACACTGCCGCAATGCAAAGCATCAGCGAGGTTCGTTTCTTGAAACTGAAAGTAGCCAGACATTGCTAAAACATTCTATACCAGGTTTTGCAGATTAACTACTTTTTGTTTCATTTTAGCAGAACAAAGCTTTCGGTTTATTTTCTAATACTTAATATGAATATGCTTTGCATTCTGCATTTCAATTGAAAACGCAGAAAATTGGTAGGTCAAAATAAAGTCAAAATTTGTAAATTATAAAGTCAAAAATTTAAGTTTTTAGGTCAAAAAATTTTGGTTGCCCTATTCATAACACATCAATAGTCACGCTGTCCCCTTAAAATTGCTTCGCGGACCCAAAAGGGACCACGAACCCCACTTTGAGAACCACTGGTTTAAATTATAAAGATCATTTCGAGCTGTTAGTTGTTGCGTTGTTTATGCTGCGACATGCGGTGCATCCGGTGGGTCTCGTCCCGAACGGGTTTTGTGCCCATAAGCCTCATTAGAACATTTACGAAATACACCGCTATACACAATCGCTGTCTTTCGCAAATATATTCGCAAAATGCTATAACCTGCGACCATCGTTAAGATAACTGTCAACCACATCGCTTATCTTTGCCTTGTAAACACCTGCTAGTGTTACATGTGCTGCATTCACTCCGCCTTGCACATAGACGTAGCCAGGGGGGCCCAAATATTTAGCATATCTAGTCATTTTGTGCTTTGAAAAGCGGCGTCCCAAACAAAAATACTGTTGCTCGCCTGAAGTCAAACATTGTGGTCCCCCAATTTTTCCCCAAAAAATTTTGGGCTGGCTGCGCCACTGTTGCATGCCCCTCCCCCTCAGCGCGAGCACCGCAGCAAAGCTATGGATGGTGTCAGCGTTGCATTGTTGCGTTGCAGGAAAAATCCACAGCACTGTTCGTCAGAGGTTCGACGCCGGCGACAAAGAGGTTCGCGACGCCATGCAGGAGTTTGCGAGCTACGCGGAACAAGCCCGGTGTGCAAAGCTTGCTCGGTGCTTTGTTTCTGCCACGAATTGGTGCAGGGCAACGTGATGTTGGCAGATGCACCCGTTTAACATTGACTTGGTCACGTGGCTCAATTTGCTCTTGTTGCTTTATTGCAGCTGGACTGGTGCGCATGGTTATGTTATGCTTCGTATCGTTTTGTGTCTAATTGCCTCGATTGTTATTGCAATTTCTTAATTAAGTTCTTCAAATGTCGCCCACATATTCTGCCATAGCAATGTTCAGTGTTGCCCCTTTGCTGCATATTGCACAGCAAAATATCTTGCATCGCGATATCATTAACTTTGATTTTGGCATTTATGAAAAATCGCGAAAACGCTTTTTTTGCAAACAAGCATGCCAACTGCTCTTTTTTGAATTTCCAACTGCATTCAACAAAACACGACGCCATTCTCATTATGGTTTAACCTCAAAAGAACGCATCTGGTTGCATCAAAATTTGCGCCCTTGTGTTTCCGGCAACCAGTTTGCTTCTGGCTTTTGCCGTCAACACCTCGCTACAGTGGAGCTGTGCAAGATTTTTAACTGCCCGCATTTCTGTCAGGGAAGCAATACTGACGGGAGACTGGGACGGCGTCGCTTCTCTCATGGACAAAAACTTCAACCTTCGACGCATGGTTTACACAGAGGAATGCATAGGAGCACGAAACCTCGAAATGATTGAGACTGCCCGGCAGTTTTCTTCATGTGCGAAGTTTACTGGAAGCGGAGGCGCCGTTGTCGGAATATGTCCGGATGACCAGGACCAGATGGTACGGCGGGTTGATTACGAAACTTGTTTTTTTTAATCTTTTTGTCGAGTAGTGTTAGTATGACGAAGTTGTCTTGCAGGTACACAGCCTAATGCTGATGACGCAAGGCAGTGCTTATTGAAAATAGCGCGAAGATATTTTCTTGCTGATACAATGTGACAAGGCTGCAGAGTACTTTGCAGCAAGTGTAACAAACTTGACACATTCTGGCGCTGTTTCGCGTCGATGTAGAAAATATGACTTGCTGCCGTTTCGCGTTTTTGAAACTCGGCGCGCCTTAATCAGGTTTGAATTTTATTCTCTTTTTTGAAGCTACACGTCGTTTTTGTCATTCTTTTTATTTTAGGAAAAAATGAGAAGAACGTTGCAATCGAAAGGTTTTGTCGTCTGCGACATCGTCCCTCATCCCGCTTGCAATTGAGCGTGAAGCCTGTGATCTTACTTATTTATCAAACAAATGATCGTGTTGAACATTTACAATTGTGTTTTTCTGCTTCTAGTCCTGTTCGTCGGCCTTCATTCACCTTGGACTGCGCTCTGCTGAGAGAGCAGTTACCTTTGATGGCGTGCGAGTGATTTGAAACTAATGATATTCCCCAACGTGGTTGTGTGTTCATGCGGATTGTTAAGACTAGCAGCAAACACGCGCAAAAGATAATGTTCGTGTAGTTTCTTGCTGAGGCTACACGACACGTGATCGCCGGCCCAACGTCTGCTCCGTTTTGCTCAATCGCGTTCGTTCAAGTCTGCGAGATGGTTTGTTTTCGCTCTAACCTCTTGCGTTCAATTTCCCTGATGCAATTTGCTACAAATTTCTTCGTTTATCTCGTGTTTGGAACGGTTGCACGTATCCTTATTCTATGGCGCTGCTGCATTTATAAGTGGTTGTGTGTGTGCCTTTTTTTTATCTTTTCTGTTAGAAGATGTGAACTGTGTTTTGATTTGAACAGCTTCTGTAATGCGCTTTTGCATTGGAGTTTGTTCAGCGTCGGACAGCTCTACCAACTTCCGCCTCTGTAACTTCTATCCCAGCGCATAGTGGTGCTTGTATTCCCGTGCGAGGCGCTGTCTGTTTTCAACACTTCCGCTTTTTGTTGCAATGAAGTAACCGGCTGTACACCATTTTTATGCACCCACACGTGCCGGTCTTTTCACTGCCATTTTATATATTTTCGCGTAGATAATTTTGCATTCTGACGTATTTTTCTACTGCTATCTTCTGTATGCTTTTCAATCAAGTGTTGCTGTCAAAAGTACATTCTTCGCTTATCTCAATAATTGTGAAGCGTGCTTGCACTTGTGTGCGCATACCATGATCACCGAATCTAAGTTTAATGCAGCAAGTTTTTGTACAGAAGCCCTGGCGTCGTAGGAGCTGTTTAGTGTTGCTGGTCGTTAGACTAGATCTGTTGCTGTGCTGCGTTCTTCGTGCGACTCCATTCCTTGCTTTTCGTGGAGTGACTTTCGTCGTTGACCTTTGACATGTCTGTGGAAAGTGGGAACTCGAGCAAGGACGACGCCTTCGCGCGATACATGACCGAGGTAAGGTTCTGTGTGAACTAAGCTGATTTGCACAATGCTCCTCGGGTCTGTTGCTTGCTCTCTGGTCAAGTAACTTATCCTGCGGCCAGGCCCGTAGCCAGATTTTTAGGTTTGGGGGGATAAAATACATTTTTAGAGGGGAAAGATTTTTGTGTTCATTGTATGTTTAAAACTGATTTTTTCCGGGCACGACACAATTTGGAGGGACACAAAATATTTGGGGGCACTGCCCCGAATGCCCCCCCCCCGTAGCTACGTGCCTTCTTGCGGCGAGCTTGAAAGGTCTGCACTTCTTAGATGCACGACATAGTTGTATATCAGCGACCTTGTGACTTGTCTCCCTTAATTTTCAATGGAAAGCTATGAGACTGCCGGAGAGGCGAAGACGTACGCTTCCGTCGCTTCTGCTGTCGTTACGCAGTGCCTTTGCAAAGCTTGTTCTAGTGTTTGAAGAAGATAAACGTTTTTGGAAGGCGGCAGCAGTTTTAGATCAAAATGCACGGGATGGATTGAGAGCAAAAGGCCTTATGGCCGTTCCCCAACTCACTTGGTTTGAGTGTTGTCAGACTCCATCGACGAGTGTTGCGTCTCTAAATACAGTAAAAAACTATTTTTGAAACTTGCGACATCGGACACACCTTATCGCACATCATCTGTCGCATTCGTGCTCGGCCTGTATCGATTCCAACAACTTGATATGTTGCGTTTTTTGCTTCGAGCTTTCGTTTCAAATTGCGTCTTGCCGTTGTCAAGGCAACCTTCGCCGATGCTCTTCAAATCCGATCATGCGATCGAGGTTGTCTGTGAAGTTGCGCTGTGAGCAAAACGACGTGTTTCTGTGTCAGGTTCGCCAGATCGAAAAGGCGGACGCGGTGTTGACATCCAAGGAACAGATAGAGCGACTCAACCGACCCGGCTCGAAGTATTTCAACTTGAACCCGTTTGACGTCTTGCAGGTTGGCCGCTTATTGTTTTCTGTAAGGACAAGCATCCTTTAGATCTGTTTTCAAACATTGCTGTTTCGCATGGTTCATATCTTTCGATCCGTTTCCAGATATTGCTGTCTCATGTAGTTCAGATCTTTGGATCTGTTTTCCAAATATTGCTATTTCGTGTAGTTTAATTTGAAAAATTAAACAAGGTGTTGAGCGGTATGTTTTATATCAATGATTTTTTAAGCTTGCTATTGTTTGGTATTATTACGGTATAAACTTGCTGTTAGTTATAGTAATAAGCAAGCTTCCGTACGTTTCAGCTGGTTGCTCAACACGAGTTTTTGAAAGGACTACTGTTTCCCTTATAAGATGGACAGCTTACACGGGCAGCAGATTTCTATAATTTTGTCTTTTTCGCAACGTTCACCTGCGCTGAACAGGCAGTCGTTGTCTTACCTTTCTGTTGCAAAATGTAGATTGAACCGGAAACTCCTGAAACGGAAGTGAAGCAGAAATATCGCAAACTTTCAATCCTGGTCCATCCGGATAAGAATCGCGAGGATGAAGAGCGCGCAAAGAAAGCTTTTGACGGTGAGTCGGGATTGACCATAAACGTGATGCAGTTACGAGTAATGCTTTAGTTCAGGGGTCTCCAAACTTTCTTGCCTGAGGGCCACATAAGCAATTACACAACAGTTCGAGGGCCGGACATCTTACGTAATGTGATTATTTCGGCATATGTTACATTCTACCAAAATTTTTTTTCGTAAAATTATTTTTTCATTGTTTACAAACTGTCTGTGCGGCCGGGTGAAAGGTCTTCGCGGGCCGGATTTGGCCCGTGGGCCGTAGTCTGGAGACCCCTGCTTTAGTTCCTTGCGGGAAGAATGGTGCAAAGTAAAGGTTTCCTCTCTATTGTATGCTTGGCGCGTACCTTGGTACAGTGCAAGTTGGCTTTAGCGCACAGTTTCGGCAAAATGCTTCCCTTTATGACGTCTTCCACTTTCGCGCGCTTCTCGGCAGCGGTGAAGAAAGCTTGGGAGACGCTGAACAACGAGAAGGACCGGAACGAATGCCTGGGAGTCGTCGAGGACGCGAAGAACCGGCTGGAAGCGAAATTGAAGAGCAAACGAAAGAAGCTGAAGAAGGAAGGGAAGCCAACTGACATACCTGAAGACGATACCGAAATTGTAAGGAAGTCTCGACTGCGGTTGCTTCTGATGATAACTATCGGTCAGTGACGTGTACCTTGTTGATTGGGTGGGTGGTGCTTTACGTATCACTGCCTTCGCAGTACGCAGCGGAACTTCACAAGGAAACATGCAAGTTGTTCGCCGACCTTGCCATCGTTCGCCAAGAGATGGAAATGAGAGAGATGAACGAGCGAAAAAAGCAACGCCAGGAAGAGATTGCAGCCGAAGAAAAACAGAAGCTACAGAAGGAATGGAACAAAAATTACGAGGTTTGTATCAAGATGGAGATTCCGCTCGGTGGTGGCAAATGGGTGGCCGTGGCGAACTTGTTTTCAAATAAATTTGAGCTTGGTTTTAGTTGCGGGGAAAACTCCAAAACGCGACTGAAAGTGGCTGACTGGTCTGCAGTACGCTCGAAATTTCGTTGAGTGTCAGGTGAGTTTCTTCGAACCTTTCAGCCTTTCACATTGCTGAACTTAAAATGCGTAGGTAATTTTCACGGACGTCTACGACTGATTTAACCGGCACATCAAATTTATAAACATTTCGTTCGAGAAGTGCTGTAGTTGTCTGCAGGGTTACGGAGTCGGAGGTAAAATATCCGACTCCAACTCCGACTTTTCCATAATTTCCGTCCCCGACTCCGACCTTTCCAAATTTCTCCACTCCATAACATAAAGGGAATGAAATTTGGCTGTTACTATCAATGGAAATCGTGGTGCACAGCAAGAAATCTGTTTCAACAAAAGTTTCAAAAGAAATTGTACCATTTCAACAGGAATTGCCAACTTAGGAGTGTGATGTAAAAAATGAACCAATTGGACAAACGGAGTCGGACAAAAAAAATCCGACCCTACCTAAAAACCTCCGACTCCGCAACCCTGGTTACCTACGCGCTGGACAGCCAGTGAAGAGGCACATTTCATCCTTAGGCTTGCCGCCCGCCAGCCAAGACCTCTTATTCTATTCATGGACGGCTTGTTGACCGAAAGTGCGTGGGGATGCCCTTCTGATTTTTATATCTGTGTCTATTGGAATGATTATGCGTTGTTTGCCTTGACGCATACAAGTTTCCGCAAGGTTTACAAACGTCGACTTTTGCTTCGATACCTCCTTTAGAGGTGGCGAGTACTGTACTGAAGAGTCCGCCTCTCACTTGAAAGGTTGGGTGTTTGATCCACGGCCACTGAGTTAATCGCTGAAGCGCTTCTTGAGCAAAAGCGATCACCTCAACCGCCCCGGCAAGAAGCAAATTTCAGACTTCGGCCTGCCGCCAATTGCCCTCACCAAAACCGTAAATTGAATTTCCTTGACTTGTCATTTGCCTTCGAAGACCGGATATCGCACGAGCGGATTTTAATGCGTTTTGTTTTCTCGTCAGGAAAGTCGCGAAGGACGGGTGAGCAGCTGGCAGAACTTCCAGAGCGGCAAATCGGGAAAGAAACGGAAGTCGAGCAAGCCGATGAAGTCGTTCCGACCACCCAAAGTCAAAATGGAGGAGAGATGAGGTCGTGAACTCGAGCGTCACTCTGACGCGACGATTTACGTCAGGAACGAACCGACGGCATCGACCCCGCGCGCGAGTCGAACCTTGGCGCAAATCTGCTGGGAGGCGATGAAGCGATGCGACGATGGTCACTGTCGCCTCCGGTTTTTTCGGCACTTGATTGTAACGTGAAGCTGTCGGATTCCTTCCCAAAGATCTACGGGCGGTCGTGCGATTAATCCCCTTGTTGTTGTCACCGCCGTTTAAGAAAGTTAGCTTCGCACAACTTCGATGAACAGTAGTCACAACGCTGTTGGTTGTAGGACGCAAACAGTCTGCTAGATTTTCTCAACGCAGGCTTTATTTCATTTTTGCCAGCTCCAGCTTTTACTCATTTGCTTTTCGTGTTTGTTTCATCATATTTTTTTCAATAAAATGTCTAAAGTTTGTTGGCAGTGTCAGTTTTTAATTGAGCGCTAGTTGATAGCTCACAAACAAATACATGTAGTATTTCTGTGGGATCGAATGGCAGAATCCAGCAATCTACTATATTTGATGTACTTCCTTTGCAAATTAGTGGCACCAACCAAGCCGTTGGCAACACTAACCGCAAAACTCAAGAGTCGCACAACTCCGATTAAATGTCTTGTGATCTGCAGGAAAACAGTTACGGAGATATCTTATCGATTGCCAGGGTGTTGTTGCCTGTATGTACGAACTCTTCTGCTTGTAAGTGTAGACTTTTTCATTCACCCATGATCTTTTCTCTCTACAAGGGTTGACCTGATTGTGTTCGTAGAAAACTTTTTTCGCCAACTCGGACCCTTGTGCATGTGTTTCTCGGGGTCGATTGGGTTCATGTAACGGATAGAAGCTATGAGGGTTAAACGATGGTTGCAGATCCATGCGCGTTTCAGTATCCTGAACATTTTGTACACCCTTCTAATATATATGAAGGTCTCATCAGCAGGATTCTTGTTACGTTGTCGTTTGTTTCTCTGTTGTGGTTATTCATGTTGCCAGTTTTATTTTTGCAATGTGCTGCGCGTGTTTATATTAGAAAACGCCACAAGGCGAGCAGTAAATGCAAGACTGATCTTTCTTACCCTGTTCGAAAAGATTGTTTTGTATGGTCGTTTTGGACATAGTTGATTTTTATTTTAAACATTCGAAATATTTGGCTTTCCTGCCATGGGCACCATAGCCTGTGTATGAAGATAAGCTACAGTTGCTGATGTTGTTTTGCAGACATATTATGTTGCTAGGTAACTGCTGACCAGCATCAAACACTTTTATCTTCGTGCTGGGTTCAGTGTGGACCTTTGCTATGTTATCCAGCGGTCTTTTTACTGACAGCCTATGTTTCATACAGGAGAGGCGTCCTGTAGCCTGTTTTCTTACAAGTTGTAAAATACTGAATTGATCATCCCATGACGGAAAAATATCCTCCTGCTCTGCGAATATCACAGTTGGACGCGCTCGAACTCGACAGGAGCCTCGTGGAGTTGCTCACGTCACAATTGCAATTATGCCTGAAACACAAGGTGTTGGGAAAAAATGTGTCGAGTGTGGAACCGCACCTGCGCGCGCTCCTGTGCGGTGCCTTGCTGTACAAAACGCTATGGAAGTCAGGAGTGACAGTGGGCCAGAAGCTTCTGTCTCTGCGGTATGTATCAAACTTCTCCAGACAACAATTGCCTTGGCAAGGATCTAAAATGTACTCGTATTTTAAAGGTACGCGAGCGGTGACGACTTCGGACCTCTGCCTCCGAAAAAGTGCGCTGCGATCGTGCTGTCGCTGTTTTTCACGCAGTGCTGGAATTTCTTCTCCGGGTATCTTTCGAAGTTGCGCGGTTTCAATTCCGTAGAAGGCGTGCTCACCAAGTACCACGCTTTAATCTCTTTGGTAAACTGGCTCGTCTTCCTGCGACAAGGTCATTACCCGACCTTAACAGAACGGCTGCTGGGTAAGCTGAAGCTAATTTAACCTTGCCGTTCATCTGCTCTCGAGGATATCTTGCGTTGTTTTCGCACCAGGTGTTCGGACAGTATTCTCCGAACAAACGTTCGAACGTTCCATCACCTTCGACTTCATGGAGCGCGAGATTTTGTGGCATGGTTACGCGAACTCGGCGATGTACCTCGCTTCGCTGGTGAACTTCAACAAAATGTGGTGCAAAGTGCGAAAATTTATCTCCCAGTCCAAGAGTTTGGCGTCTGGTCAAGGTAACCTTAGCCTGGTGCATTCTCCAGGGCAAAGGACTGTCTTTGATCCTAGTTTAATTTTTCTTCCGTTGTGTACTTAAGCATTTAATGGGCGGAACTTATGAGTGGCATCTTTGGTGCAGTGCGCTACCAGCCTATTTGACGGATGAAGTCAACGCTCATTGATAAGTATGTAGCTGACAATTGAACGTTTTAGGTTTGCTGTTAAGCTTTCGAGGAATCAGCCGACAGGGCTCTGCTTTCTTTTTGGGATGGTTCAATTTTGCACATATCTGTGTGCAAGTAGCTGGTCTCCGCATATACGACGGGTTTGAATCCAGCCACTTTTCGTCGACGATACGTATTCTTCCGTGAAATCGAGTTCCTATAAAAAATTGCTGATGGATTCAGACGCTTCACCTGTGTGGAGCGTAGTTGCATGAATACAGATTGTGCAAATTTGAACCAAAACACAAAGAAAGCAGAGCCCATTTGTGGACATATTTTCCGACAAAAAGTTTTTGTCGACGCTATTGAGATTTCGCGCAACTAAAACAGGTATGGGCGTCGGAAAGAGGGGCCTGGGCTTTCACTGGATTTTAAAAATTCAGCAAAAAAGTTGTGTTTTTGGTTTCGGGCGGTAAAAAATAAATTTCAACCATTTTGCCCCCCCCTAGAAAATTTTTGCAAACTTCCCTAGTGCCCTCCCCCCTGGAAAAACTCTTTCCGACGCCCACCAAAACAGAGGTACGGCCAGTAGTTTTTATGAAAGCATCCGTGCCTTCCGTTACCCAAAGCTTCGCGACAATGTGTTGCAGACGACACTCCCGACCGCAGCATGTGCGCCTTCTGCGAGCACACGCCATGCTCTCCATGCATAGCTGCATGCGAGCGGCACACTTTCTGCTACTACTGCGCGGCTGTTGCCCTCGCGTTAGATGAGCGCGCCACCTGTCCGGCATGCGATATGGAAATGTCCGTCGTTCGATCTCTGCCCTGCTCCGTACAACTGAGAACGATTGCTTGATTGCAACATGGAACAACGTCTTGTGCTGATTTTTACTTTTTCGAATTGTTATCTGTCGCTTCCAACGCCTATGCACGTCGCACTGTGGATCAATACTTTTTTTGAAAGAAATTTCTGAAGTTGTGTATCGTAAGCTGCTAAAATATCAGTAGTGTTATATATATATATAAAAAAACGTTTCAAGTCAGTTTTATTGGTGGTGACTGTGTTCGTGCATACTTTGCTCAGAAACATTTATTCTTAATCACTTGTACACACGCTACCTTTTCGGCCTCGGGCAGCACCCGTGAGCATCGGATCTAACTCCCAGGGTTGCCATAGTGGCAAATTTATCACCAGATTCCGGAAATCTGGCGAATTATGAAAGCATTTGGCTACAAATATCTTATTTTGGCGATGGTATATGCTTACATATTCACATGCAGGGTTACTATTTTTAAGGTTGTTGATGTTTTGAAAATTCGTGACAAATGAAAGTGTGATAGTTTTGAAAGAAGCATGGTATTAAACACTTCATATTAAATATGTTTGGAAAATATTGAAACTGATTATTTACAGATACAGTAGGAATTTGCTTAATTCGTCACCTCAAGGGAATTAGAAAAAAGTGACGAATTAGGCGAACAGGTTAAAACTCTATCATAGAAGCTCGTATACTTCATCATAGTAACTTGTACACATAGTGCTCTTATTTGCAGTAAAATACAAATTTATGACGTTATGGTTGAATACAACAATTAATTCCTGTACTCTGTCTGGACTCCATTTAATCTAGCACCTTTTGAATCTTTAACAAGCTGCAAAGACATTCCACTTTCTCTCAATGGGGAGTCGGGTCGCGCTTCCCACCTCGTGTATAAATTCGATAAACAAATTGTGAGGTGCAATGATTCTTAGATAAAGATCCTTACTTTTTTTGAATTCCCTCACGTACTAGCTGCTTAGACATCAAAAGAGGAACTGCAAATGACGTATTAGCCGAACAAAACGCTTCTAAGGGACAGAAATAGGTGACGAATTAAGCAAATTGACGAATTAGACGATGGCGAATTAAACGAACAGAAATGTACACAAAAGATAAGAATTCT
>JGI24159J19872_10011808_pt1 | contig 11433 bp, 4 predicted proteins | sample Ectturendosymbi4_FD_19872 | JGI IMG/M metagenome (IMG submission 19872) | reverse complement strand
TCCTCCCAATGTTGGTCATGTGCAAACACCGTTTCTGTAATGTGCGCTGATGTATAGCTAACCACTTTTTGTGCTCTTGTGTCTATGATATGGACCATGAGACGGCAATAAAATATCATTTTTATTGTTATTATACACTTTCGGATAGTTTTCGGATACGGATAGTATGGTTTCAACCAAAACAGGATTCGGATCCGATACGGATATAATTTTTCAAAAACAGGATAGAATCGAATAGTAAAATCCACTATCCGATCATCTCTGATACCTTCTTTTCACCTGCTATCAAGGCCTTCTCGAGAGAAGTTTTCTTTAGGAGGCCTTGCTGCTATTCGACGAGACATTCGCGCAGCCTTGTATTTTTGTAGTTGTGAGCTGCACTGACGTAGCACTGAGTGTGTTCTACTCCCCTGTTTTAACACGTTGCTGGATAGTTTTTGCAGTTATGAATTGGTCTGTCTTAGAAGACCGCTGATGTGTTCATTACGGTGACATAATGTAGACTGCAACAACGAGTAAAGAGTGCGTGTAGAATATTATGCACAGGGTCGCCGGAGAATGGAGACATGACGGGGGCATTTCCCCTTCTGACCTTTCAAAGGGCAACGGTGGTGGAGATGCCTTTTCATAGGTGTAGGAGCAGGCAAACTTTTGGGGATGCGAAAGATTTTTGCCCCAATTTCCCAAACTTGCCGAAAAGTTTTTTATGCAAACTTGTCTACAAATTTTCTCCCGCAAAGATATGAAGACCTTTTTTTGGTGTGACCTCGAAATAAGGTCTTCATGAGCTTTTCTGTAAACCTTGGGAGTCAGTTTTTGAAGACAAGCAACGTTGGGCGCCATTTTTACCCGGATTATCAGGGCTTTTACTCAGATTTTCATCACATCAAAACTTTTACGGGTGCGCTTGTACCCCCTGCATCCCAACCTCCAACAACACTGCTTTTCATAACGGTATCATAGGTAATTTCATGGTTTATCAAGATCGACTTGAAACTAATTTATTGCAGCTATTCGGGCACCCAGAAAATTCAAAATGGTTTTCTATAATTTCTGTTATTACTTTTGAGGTAAACATTGTTGATGACCAGAAACAAACATAACTGGTAACGATTTTTTGTTTCTTATAAGTTTCCATTACCCTCAACTGTTTTAATGATCCCCGTGCCCTGCCGCTTCTCCGGCGTCCCTGAATATGCAAGTTGAGTGAACAAACTTCGCCAAAACGTTGGTTGCAAACGTGAATATGACGTAATATTGTGACGTCACAAGCATTGTATATCCAGTAACACTGACTACCATACGCCACTGCTCAATACTAGAATTTGGTAGGGGGGCATCAAATCAAGCAGTCGCCCCGGGCATCACCAGACCTCTGCACGCCACTGTCAGTACCGCCAAATAAATCTGTCTATCTATCCGCTAAACGCGGCCACTTCAAAGCGGTCCCCGAGCCAAATTAATTGCCCCTCCCTGCAGTAGGTAATTTAAATTAGAACAAGCATAGTATCAATGAAAATGTACAACACTAACGGTGTTAAGAGAGCTTCTGGAAATTAGTCAGCAAAGATAGCTTTCCCAAACTGAAAGACTTCGCACTAAAAATGCGCTCGAAGTTTGTAAACACATGCGTGTGTGAGAGTACATTTTCTTCAATGAACAAGTCACGTCGAAAACAGAAATCGCAGGGCAGGCGAAACACTGTACGATGGTCTGCGACTTGCGAACACTGGTATGGATAAGGAACGATAGTGTTAAAGAAGCCTCGACCACAAGCATCCCACTGATAGAGATTTGTAATGAATTGCTATTTGCTGTTGTGCAATATTTCAATCAGAGACAACCACGATATCAATATTGTGCAGCAAACACGCTGCGAGTCTCTTTTTCCCGATGTTCAAATGCAATTAAAAATGCACTTTTGCGTTCCGTTTTTGCGTCCATGTATGTATCACAATTATGGTGCAATTTCAGGAAGCAGGGCCGGAGCTAGGGGGGTGCCAGGGGGGGCCACTGCCCCCCCAAAATTTTGCCTGGTCCCCCCAAAATTTTGCGCGTGACGTCATGCCACTGCATTGAAATTATTTAAAGCTATAAGACACAGACCATTGACAGCTCCCCTTGTTGCAAAACTGGCCCCCCAAATCAAAATGTCTGGCTCCGCCCCTGTCAGGAAGTCATGCATGCAGAGATTGCGTGTGGGCTATAATTTTGGATGCAGAGCTCTATAGAACCTGCATAGGAGAGCAAGTGTTAGTAGCCATCAGGTTCAATGTAACATTCCTACCTTTGAGGTCCTGTTAAGAAAAAATACGTAACTGTGTCTTGAAAGATGCAGAAAGTCTAGCAACATATGGTGGCATGCTTTGATGCAGTCTGATTGTTTGTAGGCTATTCGTCCCTATTCTTTGAACACTACAATCGCATTTTACTTTGTGACTGAGTGCTCGAACAATGCAGTGTCTGTTTGATTGATGGCGCGTGATGTCACAACGCATTCTCATTTTACCTGGACTCGAATAGTTTAGGAATTGGCGCCCTACTCTGTGCAGTAGTGTTGTATCAAGTGCTACGGGTTAGCTGACAATAGTGTTAAGAATCTGTAACCCTGTGCCTGTGGTTCAGCCTTCAACGCAGTTGGAAAAAGCGTGTGTAACCCTGTGATTGTGCCGACTCCAATTCCGTTGTAACTTTCTATTTAGTCTGTTCTTATCGATCTGCGTTATGCAGAGAGTGTGTTTATACTATGGACTTAGTGTCTGCTGACAAATAAAATCGAATCAGTGGCGCTCTCACTTATCTCCCCTTTTTTAGTTTTAAATGTTCTAAATCTGTTGTTTCATGCATAATTTTGTTGGAAGTGGTCACAATTTTTAAAAATGACCCGCAGGTACAATGTAGTTGGACCACGCTGCCTTATGTAATGAGTTATTATAATACGTATAGGCTAGCTGTAGAAGCCATCATTATTATTGAGAAATAATATATATTCCAAGTAGGCATGAAGTAAAATTTCAGTAACCACAAAACGCCCTCGAAAAAATTAAGTGATCTGTGAACCCCAGATCGCGTACCTGAATTTTTATAACAAAGCTGTGCTGTTGTACAACAGCTGGTCTCCGATGCCATTTTTGCATAAACAAGTTTGACATTTTGATGGACGAGCAAGCAGCAGGATTGCCAGCCCAAAATTTTTCGGGGCCAAATGCTTTGACTTTATGCGAGGAACAGGACTTTGTTTGGGGACACTGCTTCTCAAAACACAAAATTACAAGATATGCTAGCTAGGAACTTTGGGGGTATTCCCTCCTGGCTACGCATTTGCGAGCAAATTCGTAAGTACGTCCCATGAGAGTATTCGCTGATGAGACAACCTGAGTCGATGCGGGTGGCTCATTGTTAACCTCGGTTGCACCTGTAAAAGGAATTTTGGCAAGAGCCACCTTGCGGGCCTCCTACGGAAATCGTGCTTTTGAAAAAAAATACACTTCGGAATACAACTTTGTTTTTTCGGGTCAGATAAGCTTGAAAATAATTGCTGTTGAAAAATGCGCCTATGCTGCTAAAACGTTGATGGTCACTTTGGCAGTTGTCATCCATACAGTCAGCTTCTTCAAGTTACCTGAGCGGGGGTCACCTGTTGGGAACCCACTGCCATCTTGGCAGTACCCCCCTTTACTCAACACAGGCATATTTCGATAGGACTGCTCGAGAGAACGCTTCGAAAATATCAGCTGCTACTGAGCGGATCAGGTTCATAAGCGTGTTTTAAAAAAGTGTTCTGCCCAACCACAAACCAGCCCGCACGACCGGGCAGGTTCGGCATAACGCGCGTACCAATGACCACAACACCTCGATGTGGCCCTGAAAGATCTTTCAAAAGCGTTGCAAAGGCATTCTCTTGGTACTTGTATACAGTTCTGAACTCATACCATCATGCACCGCATCTTCTGCACAAATGTTATACTCACACATACCGGGCGGAGCTAGGGGGGTGCCACTTCCCCCCCCAAATTTTTCAGGTCTCTTTCTGAAAGTCCTACACAGACCATTGACAGCTCCCCTAGTTGCAAAACTGGCCCTCCAGTGGCCCCACCAAATGAAGATGTCTGGCTCCGCACCTGCGCCCATCTGACACACATTGCGACACAGATTCTTATTTTCAAAAAATTCGCAACGAAGCCTCAATTTCGTATTGACAATACTCCTGAACACCTGTCAACATCTTCCTTGTTTTTTAACATCACCTGGCGTATCACTCTTTTCATGACGTTTCGCGGTCACGTGACAAATCAATAAATTACAAATCACCGTCCTCGCAGTACAGGGATGCCTTGCTACTCACGAAGGGTTTCTTGTTCACTCAAGCTGAGGAAGGCAACAGAGCAAAGCGCGGCATTATTGCGACCGGACGCAGCTTTTCTGCATTGCTCGATAAAAGGGGATTTATCCCTGCTAATGATGACGCCATCAGCGGGAAAATTACATTTCGCGTTACTATGGTTTCACGTTGGAGAACAAAATCAATTGACAGGGCAACCCGCTTCTATAGTTAATGGCACACTGGTGTGATATGGTGGGTGCCGAGAAAAATGTTGCCACCTCGAAGGGTGCGATGGTCGTGCTGGGCAGCAATCAATCACCTCCAAATGTTCCTGGGTCCGACAGCGCGCGTTAAGACGCAACCGACACGTCACAGATGTTGAACAACTTCTTTCCTAAAGCTTTATTCCCAAACCACATCATTGCTCGTATGCAAGACGTTAAAAATGGCGCGGCGAATCACAACGCAGTAAAAGGGGCGTGCGCGCATTACGAGGGGGCAAAACTGCAGGGTTTCAAGTCGAAAGACGTCAGGTCGTGAGAAAAACGCGTCGGCAATGGACTGCCGCCTGCATCGCAGTCGTGTGCTCTCTCTGCATTACTTATCAATTGCACAACAAGAAGAGCTCGCTCGAACGCCGGTTGCGTTCGAAATGAAGTCCAAGTTTCCTCACAGACCAGAAATCACTGCTAAGGTACAAACTCGATACGTACTTGAGGGGGACAATGGCCTGACGTCAACTGGAACAAGGCTTAAGTCTTCGCGATACTTTTGCCACAAAAAGAACTTCAGTATTCCCGGAGGAAGCACTGGTTGCCGTAGTGCCTTTGCGAGGCTTTGATTTCACTCTTTTCGCTTTGCGAAACAAACGCGCTAGGGCGCAGGGTGCTTTTGCGTCGACGCTCCAAAACGTAAGACTCGCACGTCATAGGCGGTTGCTATTTTCGTTCAAGTAACAGTTCACCAAATACGAGCACTTGACGAAGACGCCCGAAAAAAGGGTCAACATGGGCTTGAACACGGACAGTGTTGGGTTTTGGCCACTAACAAGAGAAGCCCTTTGTCCCAGAACGAGGCACAGATTAATGGTAAAGGGGAAAAAAAGACGGCTATGTCGTATATACACACACACACAACATGCGCTCGACCGACGGCCGCCAACCCTGGCGTCGCGCGACGCAAACAGCAACCATCGACGGACAGAAAGACAACAAACCGATAACACCACCATTCCGCACACGCATGGAGCGAGCAGTCGCTTCCCGCACACATTTCAACACGAACGCTTAGAGATAATTTTTTTTTCGAAATCGAGCGACTGAAAAGAAGTAGTAGTAGGAAGCGAGGCGGACCGCGCAACAGTAACGGCCTCGGTTCGCGCGGCCGAGTTTCGCGCCCAGCAACCCGCTCTTTGATCGACTGACTTGGGCGAGTGCCGCGCTAGAACAGGAGCGTGCTCATTCCGCCCACTTCAGCTTGCTCTTTGACGAAAATCTCGAAGTATTGGTAGATGATGGTCACTGCCAGCAGGATGCCCGTTCCGGAGCCGATGGCGCCGATGAAGTCGGCCATGACCGACAAGGCCCCGATGCAGAGACCCCCGAAAGCGGCAGCGGTTGGGATGTACCTGCGGAGAACGGAGAAGCGTTGTTGTGATTCGATGTTGACGCCAACGTTGATGGATGCAAGGGAATGAACACAGTCCAGAAAAGTGTAGTTTAAAAAAAACTTACTGTTTCGACCATGAGCAGCTATTTAGGCACGCCCGTAACCAGGGGGTGGGCAACCGGACAATTGCCCCCCAAAATTTTCAAAAACATGCTTAGTTGTTAGGAACAACAAGTTACAGCCATTTTGCCCCGCCCGAAAATATCAGCTCGTGGCGACCATAACGTTCAGCCCATGAAATGAAGTATAGGCATTTTAAAATCTTGCACGCAAAGATTGCAACTTAACCAGAAACTTTCGAACATGGCTTCAGATGGTGATGCAACTTAAGATACAGCGCCTATGACCACTGCAGCATTTCTAGCACATACCTGTTCAGCTCGTGGATCATCGACTTTTCTCTGTGCCCGCGCATGACCATCTGCTGCTCCTTCAGTTGCTTGGCGACGTCTTTGGCGGCCGATCCTGACACTTCGATCCACGTCTGCAAATATCAGTGCGAATGTGCAAATACTTGTCTTGTCAAACACAGAATGCTTCCATACTGACATAAGCAAAACCCAGTGGTTTATATCGACGGAAGCCCGGTATCGCTTGCAAGTTGGCGGAACTGCCAATTTTGGGCGACTCCTTGAGAACGAACGAATCATTCACTTTGTCGAACATTCTCAAAGCAATGGGAACCTTCGTTCTCAAAGCGAAAACGCGTCTAATGACAGTAATTTTATCAAGATTGAGCACTGCTGCAAAAGGTCACGACTTCTGTCTTAAGCCGAACCGCACTTTCTATTGGTGGCCACAGGAGTGAGAAACATCCCTAGCGTCGGTAGTTAATAGAAAGGCTTGAGGACAGTTGGCACGCGTTGCCTTCAACATTTGTCAACAATACGCTTTTTTCAACATTTCTTAACAGAATCGTTACTTTATTTCAACGAAACTGTCTGGGTTTAAGATTTTTGCAGAACATGCGGCAGTTGCGTCAGGCTGTTTCAGCAGAAAGTTAAGTGAATGTATGACCGTGGGTTTGCCAAACCCTCGTCAAATGCGGTGATCACGTGAAACCTACGTGAGCATGCGTCGGAGCGCTTTCCACGCTTCAGTACCTTCACTTTTGTGTGATATGTTAAAAGGTGCGCTTGCGGTCAAAGGGAGTGAGTTCACGCCACGCTGACCCAACGTTATGGTTAGTGTGAGGTGGCTTACGCTGTATTGGCCATAAAGCGCCAGGTGGCTGTAAAGAGCTGAAACTCACAGAGCGCATGCTTCCACGGTCTTGTTAGCAGTATACAAAAGAAGTTCTTCACGCCCATAAGTTTTTTTATGAGTAATTCAGTTCTGACATATGAAATCTACACTACCCCCTTTTCATCAAAAATCGTGTGATATTAGAGTACAAAGTAACTTTGTTAGTGCTCCAACTGCTCAATGAGAGTTATATTTTCAGTGTAGTTTGTGTGATTTGAAGGAAACTATATACATATTTTTTGAAAACCGGGTTTAAAACTCCCGACGCTATCATTAACGTGACAAAAACTGAACGTTAGTATTCCAGGGTAACCTTGGGGCACTGCTTTCCGCAAATTGGTGACTTGCGTTATTTTAACGCAAGAAAAGATGTTTCTATGTGGATAACGACCTCATTCGAGTTACACAAAAAAAATTCTGCATCACTTGAACTACACATTTGAACACAGGTTGTTGCAAGCCTTTTTTTGCCGGTCACAGACCGAAATGTTTTTGAAATGACCGAAAAAATTTCAGTCTTTTCGGCCAGAATGTTTCAAAATATAGGCTAAAGAACATTATTATGGCGAGTTTTAACACAACAGTGACACAAATGACCAAAATGTCTCAGCAAGAAACGACCGAAATGTTTTAGCGAAAAAAAACAAGTTTCAAGCATTGAGTGCGAGAAAATAATTTGCAACTGGATTTCCAATTCTGTCTCGCACATTACAGAGCAAGTGGGTTGTATCGTGCCAGCGTATTGCACCCTTTGGACGCTAGAGCAGCTCAAGGGACGCGTCACTCTGCCACTGCACGCACTTTCAGCGTATGCGTCGCGCCGGTGGCTACCTTCGCGCACAATACGCTCAAACGTGGACGGATCGATTGGGACGTCGCTTTTTACTTCGGCGCAGGTACTGGACCAAAGCAAGGCCTTCTATAGAGAGATATCACAGAGGCCTTGACTGAACCAAGAAACCGCGCGCTCACCTTAGAGAAGAAGGCGCACGAGCCGAGCATGAACACGACGTAGAGGAGCGCGTGGATCGGGTCGGCCAGCATGGCGCCGAACGACTCGGGCGGCGACAGGTAGTAGCACAGACCGCCGGTCGGGTAGGATCGGGCAGGGCCGCTGCCGTCAACATTCTGAAGATGAAAAAATGCCCTTTGTTTACAAAGAGACGTCGATACTGATAAACAACAAACCGCGGGCATTTTTCAGAAACTTCACAGCGAATGCGCTTCTTTGCAATCCTGATCACTGCCCACTTGTGCCAAAGCTACACAAGGCGTGTCGGCGCTTTCGCAACACATACACCAGGGGTTCCCAACCTTACTCTGACCATGTACCCCTTCAGCAGTTTGGCAGATGAGCATGAACCGCTAAAACTCCTTATGCCAAAACCTCAGTAAAACAATAAAAATCCACTGAATTTTGTTAGAACTTTCAGCTTTTAGGAACAATGAAGGTGGACTCTGTTTTTCTGTCTCAAAGTTAAGTTGTTCTTGCCGTACAGAAATGTACCCCCTCCAATAGGCAAATGTACATGTAGCCCAGGTTAGGAACCCCCTGACCTACACCACGGGGCTCCCATTCACGAACACTCAATGAGTACCAAGATAATAAAAAATTTTATCAAGTCATTAAAAATATATTCTCAAAATGTCATCAGACGTCAAAAGTTTCTGTGAGTTTGCCACTGGGTGCCGAATTTTTTTTCTTTTCGGTAGGATGACTTAAGCTTGAAGATGTTGGGAACCACTGACCTACAATATACAGGGTTCCCACACATTTTTAAAAATCATTTTCCATACTACATTTAAAAAGTTCAATAGCATTACTTCTCTTCATTTTCAGAAATTTAAATCATGAAACTCAATTTTGCACATTGCATAAATAATGAACTACTTTGCTTTCAGTAAAATTCTGCTCAGATACTTCAAATTTCTTTTCCATTTAGAATTTCCATACTTTCTCAATACCTATGTACGATTTGGCCAAATTCAATACTTTTTCAATACTTTAAATACCGCGTGGGAACCCTGTATAATTCACAAATAAATATTAAGGCTTACTCTATATGCTACACTTTTAAGCCAGCCAAGGCTTTCAACTTACATCCCAGGCGCCGAGCAGACTTATGATGAAGTTTCCGTGGAACCGGTGATGAAGCATCTGTGAGATGATGTAAAGGTTGGAGACGAGGGCAGATTGCAGAATGATGGGAATGTTTGAAGTATAGAAAAGCTTGATCGGGTAGCTGCTTTGCTGGCCACGGTAGCGCGCCGATTTGATTGGTAGATCCACACGGAAGCCCTGGTGAACACATCACAAAAACAGCTTTGGAACAATGGTTATTGCTTCAAAACAGTTAACTTTAGGAAGATCAACACTGCAACCAACGAAGTTAGTACAAATTCGAGCACACTGTTACGACAAAACAAACGTTTGTGATGCACATGCAACACATACATTGAAAGTGTTTCGCACAGCGAAGACGCGATGATAGCAACTTCATGGATGTACAAAAAAAAAAGAAAATGGGTTTTCCGTGTTCACCACAACGGCCCATACAACAAACAAGCAAAGATCGGTTCGAAGTCTCAAACTGAAACAACAGCTACGACGGACGAACTGTCCGGCCTACGACTTTCAGGTAGTATTTCATAATGTAGGATTCGATAGAAAGGGAACTGTCCTTATACTGCAGTATGTGACATTCGAAAAAATATATAACTAAAAGATCAATCAGATACAGAAATAGGATAGGCTAGTTCGTACTTAATACTACAGTACACGCACCTGGAAATATATAACCACAGCAAACACGAAAACAGTGGCCATGAGATTCATCAAGTTAGGAAGGTTCTGCCTGTAGAACGCTTCACGCAATCCTTTTACTTTGTCGCCCCGGGTGGCAAGCAGGTGGAACAAAGCAATTACAGCACCTTCGAATTCCGTTCCTACAAAAATACCACACACGTTGATGTAAAATGCTTGATTACGAAAAAAGACATCCGGCGATAGCGATAATGGTTGCAATCAACAAAAAGCAATTTAATTTCAAACCCATTTTGACACCATAAAACTTGTCAATGACAGCCTAAACTTGGGATAGTTGTCCTTCCATCTACTTTCAGCTTTGGTCTGTGACACTCCAACATCTCTTTTTGCAACACCATTTAAAGGTATCCAATCGCTTAAGACAAAAATTCCTACCTTTTCCGGTGTTCACCGTAGCTGGACTAAAAGCTTTCCAAACAATTGTTTCACAAATGTTGGTTGCAATGAAGAGTGATATACCAGAGCCAAGCCCATAACCCTTTTGCAGCAGTTCATCGAGAAGCAGCACAATCAAGCTGGCAACAAATAACTGAAAAAAATGAAACACGCGTCAGGTCGTTGATGCCAACAGCATATAACACCTTCCGTCTTCTTGCTATTACAGAATTGAAAGCTTTGTGTTTGCAATCTACTGAAATTTGTCGTTGCTAATTCGTCAGTACATAACAGCTGATACCTGGATTATGATGAGCAGACAAATTCCAGCCCCCATTTCTGATGGTTCTCCATACATACCGGTCATCACATACACCACAGCTTGGCCGATGGTGATTACCATACCAAACAATTTTTGTGCTCCATTAAATAAGGCCCTGGAAAACAAAACAGAAAACGCCTTAGCACATTTTTATTGCTAAGAACGAATTTGACACGTTGCAATATTGGCAGCAGAGCCGTTAAGTGCAAGACTGTAGCAGATAACATTATTATTATTTCCAAACATAGTCGATGCCCTGCTACTCATGCAGGAGAAGTGTACCGCAAACGTTCGATCTGGCAACGTCACTCTGTACGTCATATCAGCATCGTTGTTTGAATAACAGGGTTGTCAATTTTCTTGTTTATGGCAAGCCCAGGTTTGCTAGGGTTTCAAGACGCTGTTGTTGCCTTCTTAATTTTAAGCATGAAAACAATAGGCCAAACAACAATCAGCATACTCTAGCACAGTGGTTCCCAATGTGGGCGGTACTGCCCTGGGGGTGGTGAAGCAGAAATGGGCGGTTGGGGGGCGATAGGAGACCCAGTTAGTAACACGTAGTTACTAACTTTCAAATGTCATAAAAAAACAGTATGATCAACAAACATGTATGCATGTAATTTGTAAACAAAAACTTAGTGTTTTGGAAACAAAACAGAGGTGAAATGCTAG
>JGI24159J19872_10011806_pt1 | contig 11433 bp, 7 predicted proteins | sample Ectturendosymbi4_FD_19872 | JGI IMG/M metagenome (IMG submission 19872) | reverse complement strand
ATGTGTGGTTGTAATTTGAAATAAATAGCTTTTTAATCAAAGTCACAATTGAAATTTTCATGGATACACATCTTTTTGGGTCACCCTGTACTTTTGATCACAGTCACCACAGCGTCTTGGCGGTCAAAAGGGTGGATGGGATCTTCCCAATTCGCTGATTGTTCTCGTGGAATTTCAAAACATCCCGATCTTGTTCCCTCTCATGCATCTCTGTAGTTCTTAAGTCGCGTTAAAATGGTAACGCCGCTGAAGTTCTGGTCTTCAACGGTTTCTCAGTGCTATTAAAGCGTTCTCGTGAAAAGTTGCTTATTCCGGCGTATAACCGTTGCACCTTAAGTCGGTTAACCACCGGAATTAGCTACTTCCAGCAGTAATTCCGGCGGAATTAGCTACGTTGAACGCGTTTCTTTTCTTTCTTTATGACTGCATCCAGCGTTAAACAATACTTGTGATACAAACGTACTCAAGGATTTTCTCCGTTTCCCCTTTCTCACCTGATTCTGTAAATCGAAAGTAGTGAAAAAAGTCTAAATCTTTTTTTGAAAAAAACAAAAAACAAAAAGAATGTGACAAATCAAATTTTTAACCATGAGCTGCTTGTGAAGGTGCAATCGAATGGGGTGTTGCTCGGGGAATCACCGTTTAATTTTTACGTGGTAATGTGCCGGTATGTACATATGAATGCGGATTTTTCAAAATGCTGTTGTCAGGACGTTCGTAAATTTCTTCGCGTGCTTCAACGTGCCAACAGATTTTTTGCCATGTAGGCTTTGTAGGGTGAGTGCGCTACTCCAGAGCAAGCACAGTCAACTCTCCTGCGAGTGGATGAAAACCCATGGCTGGTGCAGTAACCCAACACCCGCGATTTCTTCGTTTTTTTCACCAAAATCGTTACCTCTACGAATGTCCGAACGTAAATCAAACTTACAATCAATACCGCTGTTGCAGATGTGTTTTTTTTCTTAGTTGAACAGCTTTTTCAATCATAAAATCGATTTTATGCCAATCGTTCTAATAAAGCCCACCATAAGGGAAACGTCGCAGTATGTCGCACAAGCAAAATTCCAACCGCTGGTGCTGAACATACAACGAACTGGTTGGACATTTCCTATTTATCTGTAGTTGCACCGTTTCTTTCAGCGGGAGCACAGCATGTTACGCCGTCACGCACGAGTGGCAGATTTTGTCGAAACAGTATTTTTGCTTTTTTCGCAGAACTCTTCCCCAGCCGCCGCTCGGTTCGGTTGCGATTCACAGCCAAGCAATAGCCTCCCTCGCGTCGACGGCCGGTGACGCGGTCAATTCAAGTGCGGCCTCCGCTCCTCAACCCGCCCCGACTAAAGCTCTGTGGCCGATGCATCAACTTATCACGTCTCAAAGTATGGCGGTAGTGATAAGGCAAAGCCGACCGAAGTAGGTTTTCGGCTATAGGGTTTGTTGCTAGACCCAATGACCTGCAGGTCACGGGCTGTACTGATTGATTGATGAGAGGAAAGAACATTCACCCGCTCAGAGACGTTCTTTATGCAGTGCCTTGTTAACGTGAACGCTTTTTCTGGACGGCATGGATAGAGTAGCAGATGAAGCATTCGCGTTTTTCTAAATTTCTCACATCTTCAAGATTTTTAGTGAAATCCAAAAGGTAATGCTTTTCGCCACCGATCCCCCGAATACTTCCAGTTTAGTCAAGTTCAGCAGCCTTGCTAACCACACAGTTTAGCAAAAGCGAGAGGTGAACCGGAAGCAGTCGTTGAAGATGATTACTATGGTTCGTGCAGTTTTCGTCACAAAAATTTATGGCATGCTTTGCCTGAATACTCGGACACTAGTTTGTGCAATCATGTCATTGATTGAATACGTTGTATCACGTTGCGGTTCAAATTACCGAGGTCTGTTTGCAATTGTCGGGCAAACGTAAACAAGCATAATCGCTTCTTTCCCGTCGTTTTCGCACAGTCGTGCGCTTGAATTGTTAGTCTTTATCTAAACTCGTTCCTCTCGTACTTCATCATCCCTATCGTGGTTCTAATAAATTTGGTTCCGTGGTGCTAATAGACTCGGTTTAAACTTGATCGTACTCCCGCCACTGCATATGACACGTTCTTACGTTACAGACACACAGATAGTCACCGACAACAGCGGCGCTGCTGTCAGCAACAGCTCCGGTCTGCCGCAAACGCCAGGTTGGTAATTTCGTGTTTTCCGAAACCCTTGCAACCGGTCGAGCTTTCTCGAATCGCCGCGTGTTGTTATGCTCAACCAGGTCCGTCGCCGGTCCAGGACTCTTGGGGGGGTTCAACCTGCGCTTGTGGGGCTAAAGTTTGGAGAAGAGGGCAGGACGTAAAACATTTTTACATGTTTTTAATGACCTGCACGACGCCTCAGAAAATGCAGTGTTTTAGCAGAAAAGCACCATGCTACTAGTCGCACAAAACGTTGCTGCCAGACGAACTTCCAATAGCATTTAAATATTTTGCTACAACAGATGGCATAGATATCCACAAAAATTAGATAACAGATAGGTTTATTCAGACTTTTTTGTGAGTCAAGTCACGAAACAACAGAAGTGCAAAACACCTAAGGGCAGAAAAATTAACTGCATGTTACGGGAAGAACTTGGGAATTCAGCAAATTGATGTGAACTATTGAGACGCAAAGAGTTGGCAAAAGACTTTATGGCTCAACTACTTAGCCAATTCTATTGTTTTCTTAAGCCAATACTAGATTGAAGACGAAATTTACTTGTGCAAGAAATTTAGAACTGACAACCAGTCATTTTTTAACGCGTGTCACAGTTGAAATAGCAGTTACCGAAACTGCTTTGAGGCTTTAGAATTGACATAAAAAAGCACAAATTTTTACAACTGTTGGAATTTACAGTGAATTATCTGCAACACAGAAAACCGTCAATCACAACAGGTTACAGCTGAATAACATAGGCTTCGTTTTGCAGTTTGCCCCCGCTATTGAAAGATGAGGGTTAATCAAATAAATGTAGTTTAATATTGATCGCAGTGATTCTTGGCTTTTACGAACAGATACAATAGTTCTTCTAATACGTTTTCCAAGCTCATCATCCGGTTAGCGTGTTTTGGCTTTTGTAACTAAAATTTGTAAGTTACCATGCATCTTGTTGCAGCCTTGTCATAAAGTTCTTTTGTAGTGCTGTTGCTACTAATGTTTGGATTATACAGTATTTGTTGCCGCAATTTAAAAAGAACTGTTGTATCTTTAAATGGCTTTCACAGACTGGTGTCCGCCCAAAGAGAACGGATTGAAGATACACTAGTGGTGTTGGGTTTAGGCAAAACAGCCTATATAGCAACTAACTGGCAACATTTTTAACCAAATGGAACACGGTCAGGGCAACGAGAATACGCTAATGTGCTCTGTCAATTCATTTAAGCACCTGCAAACACTTCAAAGAGGAAGTCTGCGAAAATCCCTAATAAACCTTTTCAAAAATAGCTTTTTTTCACTCTTATAAATTCTTGCCCAAAGTCATTATCAAAACCCAATCGATTCTGTATCTTTTCCACACTCACGCTGCGAGTGGAGTCGAGCAACCCAATTGCGAGCATCCTTTATCATTTCTCGTGCTACTACCCTGTGTTTGCGCAGATCAGATGCTGTTCCAAAACAAAACCGGGAAGGCAATAATGTTCGAGAATGTATTCAACGGCCGCACGTCAAAGAGTATGTGTGTAATACAGCTATGTCCAACCCAAATGGCGTACTGAGCCAAAATTTTTGTCACTGTTTTAACCAGGGCCGCACGTTGAATGACATTAATGCGAACCGCACATTGAATGCCTTAATTTGATTTCAGCAAACTAAATTTAGTTTAAGCTAATATACTGAAAGAGTTCGAATCCTAACTGCAATGGTAACAGACGTGATAAAGTGGTACCGAGGACAACCTGCATGCAAAACGTCAAATTCAGGATTAACAAAATACGGACAGGTTGCGAATATGTACAATACTTTCACAACACTGAAAAGCTAAACTGGGCCGCATGCGGGCCGCGGGTTGGACATGGCTGGTGTAATATTAGAGGAACTTTTAATTCCAATTTTCTCAAAAGCCACTGATCGCAAACAAATTTGCTTCTGCCTAAGAGACAGCCTGTAGCTAAAGCTTGATGTCAACTGCGCCGAGATTTCACCATAATTGTTTATCCAGGGTATATTACATACCATTTTTTGAACTTTCAACAACTGGCGTACATTGAAAGCTACTGTATACAACAGTGCTTGGTGTGCAGAAAATACTTTTTATTTTTGCAAACCTTAGTCTAACAACACTTCGCACTCACTTTTGATCCTGTAACGCCAATGCGACTTAACACGAAAATGAAAACCATAAAAATATCTCTGCAACTTCGCCCGTCTATTTGATCTAAACAGGTATTCGCGTATATAAATCAAATCACAACCTTCTGAAGTGTTGTATTCAGAAAGGGAGGGCGGCTGTAGCTTAGATTTGTAGCGATTTACCCCCCAGAACCTCACTTTGCGACGGGCCTGTGCCGAACAGTGATTGTGCGTGAAATGCCATAGCCTGGCTCCGTAAACTTGATGTGTCGATCTAACACAGGGGTCGGCAAACTCCTCGTCTTTGGGCCGGATAGTGTTCCTGTCCAGCCTAACGCACTCTCCCTGTTCATATGCTATAGCATCCGGCCTACTTGTAGTTGCTACGGTGCCTGAACACGACCAACGCTTTCTTTGGCATTCTAATATCGATTTTGCGTGTTCTGTTGCACTTGCAGTTATGTGTTTATACCAGCGTTCCCCAAAGTCCGGCCGCGAGTTTCCCAGGAATGTTTAGTGTTTCAGCAATTCCGTGTAAATGAATTAATGTAAGATGTAATGGATAAAAAGCAAATAGCATTTGCTGTAATTGAGAAGTTTATCCCGATAAGCTTTAGGCTACAAACCAAGCTTATCTCTTTGATCAAAACATCAACTACAAACGTTTTGGAGCTAATTGCATATTGTGTAACAGAAATTATTTACTTGGGATCTAGACCACATTTTTTAATGTTACGCTTTGCGTACAACTCAGATAAGTAAACACAAACATAGAAAATTGTTACACCATAGTTGCTTTTATCATTGGAAATTACTGCGCGCCAGACCCCTAATGTTGTACTTGAGGTTGGCGCCTGGACTCCTGTAGAATCCATATCAGCATGCGTAAAAAATGTGTAAATTGTAGTAGGCATTTGGCGTTTGAAGTATAAGCGTTATTTGGCAGCTTTGGGATTTTTTAACAGGAATACTGCTTGGCAGTGGCGTAGCCAGCCCAATATTTTTTGCGGGGACAATATGTTTGATTTTAGGTGAATAAAACTATTTTGTCTGGGATACCGCTTCTCAAAGCACAAAATGACAAAGAAAATTTTGAAGAAAGCATGGGCCCCCAGGCTGCGCCTATGCTGCACTGCATGCTAATTGCAAGCGAGTTTAGTGGGTACGGGTATTTAATACCATGAATAGCAGTAACGTAGTCTCGATACTTGATCCTGAGGCCAGTTTCGACAATGGTGTAGGAGGCGGGGGTGCAGGGGGATACAAGCGCACCCCAAAAGTTTTGATTTATCAAATATCCGGGCAAACTCCTACAAGATTTGGGCACAGATGTTTTGACACTTTGTTCTCAATATATGATGAATGAGACCACTGTCGAAATATGTCTGAATTTGATTTTTTCTTCTCCAAAATACACATGAAGATCTTTTTTGTGTGACTTCCAAAAAAAGTCTTAATCATTTTTGAGAGACGAATTTTTCGGGTAAATTTGAGTAAATTCGGACAAAAATCCTTCGCACCCCCCAGAATTTGCATGCCTCTACACTTGGTGGTCTCGAGACCCATTTCTGCGAGTCTCTCAGTCTCGAAGGTTTCAGGTCTCATCTCGGCGGCTATAGGTCTCGGTCTCAAACCTATTGTCTTGAGACTTTGAATACCGCAATGATATGACTTAGTAAAACTTTTTAATTCAACCACTTCGAAGTTGAAAATCTTTTTGTCTGCTGTATCTGCAGATAAGAAATAACATACAGTAAGAAAGTAGGAAAAATGCCCACAATTCGCAAAATGTTAACTTCGAAGTGGTGATGACATTTTTTTGAAAGCTTTTAGAAACATTTCGGCATAATCTGCAAATTTTTGAGTCTCGGACTTTTTGATGAAGTCTTCGTCTCGAAGTTTTAACCAGGTCTCGGTCACGAAGTTTAGGTCTCGACTACATCTCTGCTGTCTAGTCAGTGATTGGTGAGATATACAGGGTTCTTGAAAATCGTAGAAGCAATTAACGTATTGCAACGTCAAGCATGGAACCAAATATTACAACTATTATGCAACAAAAGAAACAGTTGCAAAAGTCACATTGCAAACATGTTACCAAACAAAGAAAACAAATTGCAATGTACAAACGTGTCTAATGTAAAGCGTGTGGCTTTTTGTTTTGTTTTTTTCAATGCACAAAACAGTCCGGCGCACGGATGCTGATAAGATCGCGATTTTGGCCCAGCATCCAAAAAGTTAGGGGACCGCTGGTTTATTCAATTCCGAGATTTTGTTTCTTTACCAACCTTACAATGTAACTTTACGTCGTAATGCAATGATTCCTGCATATTAGAACGACTCGAAAAGATGTCTGAGGATTTCGGCCGCGGCAGGGGCGGATCCAGCCAGCAAGGCCAGGGGGCGATTTGTGGTATTTGCAAGTCAAGTCTCATAACGGCGCCGCTACTGCAAAAAGGATGAAGTAGACTTCACAACACTGCTATAACAAAAGAATGGACGACAAAATGGCCTTATGTGTCAAATGCTGTTCTCCGAATTGTAAAAAATCATAGCGAATAAAGTGACTTTCCTAGGTTTTAGGGAAGCCGATGCCCCCCCCTCTGGTCCGCGGGCGGTTGCAGACAGGTTTGTGTTGCGTAGTCATTAGTGGTGCTGGTGTTCTGCCACCTTCCACTGTGGGGTGCCTGAATTCGGAATCTTGCTTCTATCCTCATCTGTTTTCTTGACTCCCTGAAGCGGCCTAGTAGTACGAAAAGGTTGCCGACACCTGTCATTTCTAAGGAGTTGACTATCATTTTGTAGACGTACTGGCATCAGCGTACGTACTGCAGGAAATGGCCATAATCGAAAACCAGTGTGGTCGCATCTGGTTTAGTTAGCATCGTCGTCGTAAATGTTTCGACTTGCCACCATCAATTTTAAGTGCTCAACAAGCCGACTGCGTTGTTGCAGGCGCCTCCGACGCTACAAGTTCGTCGTTCGCTTCGCGCCTAATTCCACAACAACACGTCGTCATGGTTACGGGCCAGCCTTCCGGCTCCGGCGTGGCTCAAGCTATTCCGATTACGATCGGCACGATCGTGGCCGGTCAGAACAGCATCATCAACTCCAGCGTACCATTCCTTGTTCCGGGTGAGAGTTGCACACGAAATGTTGATGTTTTGTTATGCCTTGATTGTAATGTCACAACGAACTGCTATGTCTGCCGAATTGGTCTCTCTTGCCTTTCCGTTCAAGTAAACAGTGTTGCAAAGTTAAATGTCCGCAGTTATTGTTCGCAGCTTGAAAATCGTGTTTCAAACAGTTTGACGTTTTTAATGTGGTTTGGGTGACGTCAGTTGACGACCGACGCTTGACATCTGCTTCTTGTCGTGGCTGTTAAGGTTCAGGTTCTTGCCTAGGGAGCGTAACGACGAATCACTCAGTGACTGTGATTGGTCGAACACCTGATCTTACAGTGGAGAAGCGGAAACTCTGCCATTAAGCTATCACCGACGTTTTGTCTGTTTAGTTTTCTTTTTGAAGCGAGTAGACTTGATCCATGCTCGGAATTTCTGAAAATATATAAGTTATTTATTCTTGCTATTGCTGATACCGTTTGGCAGGTAACCAGCAGTTTGTGATGAAGCGGTTGCCAGACAGCATTGTCGCTGAGGCGACTCCTAACAAAAAGCTTAAAGTCGAAGGTGAGTCATTATGTCCAGATGCTTTGGTGGTGCTATCCGTTAGTGTTGGTTTTGATTTAAAGGTAGGTGTAAAGTAAAACTGCGGAGTTGCACAACATATGCGAATTGTTTTCTCTTTAGTGCTAACAGTCCTTAATCGTCACGCAAACCATTATCTTCTTTTGTTAATTCTTGTGAATTTGCAGTTTTCTTGCGTTTTTTTTTGTTACACTTTGCTGCTGTTTCGAGTTGTATTGTCTACCAATGGTGTCGTGACGATTGTTTTAAGTCGGAAGTTAATGATGAACATTGTAAATAACAGTCACTCGTGTTAACTTTTAAAATAAAAAAGTTAAAAAAGAAACCTAATCAAGCTGTGGGTTAGTAAACATGCGTTGTATGCATTTTCTTTTCTCTCAGTAACTTAAGACAAACCCCTTGTTCGCCATTTGCCATTAGAGGCATTTTTGCCCAAAGGGACAGAACCGAGACTGCAAGATCATAAAACATCGAGTCTGTTACGAGATGCCGTTCAACTTGCTGATGTTGCCAAACCTATGGGCCGCGTTACTTCTACTTCCAGCAATAACGATCTTCTGCGGGAAATAATGAGTGTTGTGTTTGTATTTTTCAATGCACTGCTACGCCGTCCACTGTTGGTGGTGCGCTAGCTTGTGCAGTGGTTCTCTAACTTCAAGCTCCCACAAACCCCCTGTCGTATGTCTGCATCAATCACCAACTTTTCGAAACACGATCTAATTCCGAATTACGATCTGATGCCTGTTCCTCCCACGCCTTTAGAAGCCAAATAAAGAAATTGGATAACTCGTTTTTGTTTCACGGAAAGCGAAGGTTCCCATTGAAATATGGTTTGATCGCCTGCTTTGAGCTGTAGAAGATATCGAAACGTTTGCAGCGGGCAAAACCCCCTGAAAACAATTTTGTTCTCCCACGGCTATGACAGAACACGCACTATGTCGCGTGTGGAAATCTGAGCAATGAATGTTTTCGTTTGCTCAGGGCATCAAGGAGAAATATCAGAAAGCTCTTGCAAGTGAGACGCAGGCGCGAGCGACGGTTGATCGCCATTCGTTCGAAAACCGCCGCCCGGACGCATTTTAAGCGTTGGCGAAAACTGGAAGACGCGGTCGCCAAAATTCAGCTCACGACATGCAGCATTTCGCCCGAAGCCAGTGACTGTTCGATCGACGATTGCATTAGATCGCGGCAAAGCGAAGCCTGCGACGCGCGCGCGCGCTTCGGAGTGCGAACTGCCGCTTGTATAAAGCGCTGCCGGTGCGCCGCCGCGCATTTTCTGCGATGTGAACGCGTTGAGCGGCTGTCGCGATTTGGTAAAAGAAACGGGTTTCAGTTTTATTAAGTCGGTTTCGTTGACGCGTCTCTCTGTGTTGACCAGGGCTGTGGAGCCTGGAACTCAAATTTCCGGCTCCAGCTCCAGGCATCCAATTTTTTTGCCCCCGGCTCCAACATCTAGAAATTTTTGGTTCCGGCTCCAGAACGATTTGGGCCTTTCGAAACTAAAAACCATCGTATTGGGCAACTTTGCTTGCCCCACAAACTTGTCTGTGGAACCGGAACACAAATTTCAGGCTCCAGCTCCACCATCTAAAAGTTTTTTGCGCCGGCTCCAGCCATCCAAAATCGTTTGGGCTCCGGCTCCACAGACCTGGTCTTGACTCTATTATTATGCCAGTCGGAAAAGCGATCGCTTTCTTGAGTTCTTTTTACTCCTTTGCCAACGTTGGGCACACTCAGCTGTTGCTTGCTTGCTTGCCGAGGCGTGTCACCATTGTACATAGGACATAACCCAATCAGCTTTTCAACGTTTGCGTTTTGGTGCTTTGTGTGAATAAGTGTCGTCGTTCAAATGCGAAGTAAATGATTGTGTCAATCAAAATGCATCGTCGTTTCATGTCGCCCGCTGACGAGTTCAGCTTGCTGCCGATCCGAGCGCTGTGAGTATAACAGCTTCCCGATCTTTGACAGCGAAAAAATTCATTGCCTGCCAGTGGCGTGCAAAGGGGGGGAGAACGGGCATCCAAAGAGAGAAATTACAAGAATTAGACTTGAATAAAATCATGTGACTAGATTCTTCTTCGTATTGTAAGGTTACTACATGGCAGTGGCGTGGGAACTGCGGGTGAAAGCGCACCCCCAAAAGTTTTGGTTTGTGGAAAATCCCTGAAAATACAGGCACAGATGGTTCGACACTTTCAAATGAGATTGAATGATTAAATAATCTGAATTTGACTTATGCGCCCAATGAGTTAATTGAAAACCTTTTTTTTTGAGGCCACACCAACAACAATTTTGTCTTGTGTCGGAGAGATCCGTGCCTTCTTTGTTCAGAGGATTCCAAACATGAAGACCTTTTCTTTTTCTAGGTCTTGTTTTGTTTGAGAGAAAAATTTGTAGGGAAAATTGTTTTGCGCACAAAAATTTCTCGGGCAAGTGTAGGGAAATTCGGGCAAAATTTCTTCGCACCCCCAAAAATTTGCCTGCTACACCTATGCTCCATGGCGTGAAATGTTAGCAATTGCGGTGCGAGTATGGCCGCCGCATATTGTTAAAGTATTATAGGCATTGTTTTTATCATTCGTAAATTCATTATCATTTCACTATACACGCCATAACCAAAACAAAGCGGAGAGTACGGTGAACAAAACCCGAGGTCTCCTAAATTTGCTTGTTCAAAGTTGGATTTATGAGTAAGGAACGCTATGCCTCGTATGCTTGGTTTCAGGCGAATTGTGTCACAGGACTGACGAATTGGCGATAGATTCTTCATTTTCAGGCGTAAAAAAGATAGAAATAATACAGTACATTTTTCAGAAAAACCGTTGCGGGCTGTAAAACGTTTTCGGCGCCAGGTACGATACGTTGAAAAATGTAGGCCTACTGCTTTTTGGGGCAGAGCGCCAGCGTGCTTTCTGAAACGTACTTCACTTTTTCTCACCAAACCTGTCATGTAAACATCTATGCCCTTGCACGTATGTTTTACAACAAGGGTTGTCAAATGAAATTATTTAAAAAGACTCACTGAACAACCCTAGATTTGAACAGGAAACTCTGGTTAGGAAGATGCACAAAACCAGGTGAATTTTTGTACTGTCGAGAAATCAGTCAGTCACTAACAGTAGTGGATATACAGTATATCTTTGCTAATAAACTATAAAAACAACTATTTCCAGATGTCACAATTTGCGTAAAATAAACAAGTACACACACGATCCAAGTTATTTTGATAAAATGGATTCTTCCTCATTTTTACCCCCATAATAAGTAGCAGGGAGGCCCGTAACTAGGGGGACTTAGAAAACGTCGCCCATCCTAGTGTACCAAAGCTCTATGTAGACAACTGGTACACTAGGATGGGCGACGTTTTTTGAGAGGGGTCCAAATTTTTTAAACTATGTCCAAAACATTTTTCCAC
>JGI24159J19872_10011805_pt1 | contig 11433 bp, 4 predicted proteins | sample Ectturendosymbi4_FD_19872 | JGI IMG/M metagenome (IMG submission 19872) | reverse complement strand
CTAACGGTTGGTGCCCAGAGCCAGGCAAAGTGGGCCAAGGTGGCCTAAAAGTCCTCCACTTATGACGTCACTCACAAAAAAAACGCATCCCCCAAGCGAAAAATTTTTTTTCGAGCGCAATCTACTAGACTGGTTGATCTGTTTGATCCGTTGAACAGCTCTCTAGCGCAATTGACGGAGGAGCTAGGGCGTTGGTAAGGCAACCGAAAACTGTTGTTTTTTTTTGCAAAAATCGCCAAAACCACCCAGACGTCAAGGTGTTAACGGTGGCGCCCTTTGACCTTAAAAATAGGGTTATGGGACAAGAAGAAGGGTAAAATCTGAGTCTTTTGATACTTTGGAGGACTTGCTGCGTTTCAGCTTCAAAAGTTATGACCTAAAAACAACTAAATAAGTAATTAATCCCATAATAATTAAGTGTTTTGTTTATTATAGGCCATAACGTTTGAACCAGAAATGTTAGAAAGCAACCAGGGTCTCAAAAGACTCAAGATTGTGGCATAGTTTCCATTGAGAACTTGAGCAAAATACATCCATCTGGTGGTTGGGCCGAGGTCAGGTACCAGCAGCCAAAAATGGCCAAAAACCTACCTTACTTATGACGTCACTCACAAAAAACCCAAAACCAAAAATTTTTTTGTCGCTGCAGCCTTGAAGACTTGACAAGTCTTATGAGGATTTGAACAGCTCTCTAGCGCAATTGGCTGAGGAGCTATGCGGTTGGTAAGTCAACTAAAATATCCCTGGTTTTTCCCTGATTTCCAAGCATGATACATTCATAGACTGGCAGCAAACATGTTAACACTTTGAGAACCGGCGTACGATGTATTCGTACTTTGATTTTGGCCTAAAAAAAAGCAGTTTTCAGTTGCCTTACCAACGCCCTAGCTCCTCCGCCGATTGCGCTAGAGAGCTGTTCAAGGGCTCAAACAGATCGGCCAGTCTAGTAGATTGAACTCGAAATAAAATTTTTTGCTTGGGGGGTGTGGATTTTTTGTGACTGACATCATAAGTGAAGTAGTTTTGGGGTCATTTTGGCTCATGTTGCCTGGCCTGGGGCGCAACCGCTCGACCAAAGTGTTTCGCTGAAGTTTTTATTGGAAACTAGGCTCGAGTCAAGAGTCTTTTGAGCCTTTGATCGACTTTCTAGCATTTCTGGTTCAAAAGTTACGATCTAAAATAAAGAAATTAATTAATTAGCTATTTAGTAAATTTTTTTTATAACTTACATCACAAATTTTAAACCCAAAATCTCAGCAGGTCATCCAAAGTATCAAAAGACTCGGACTGTAGCCTAGTTTGCAGTAAAAACTTCAGCGCAATACTACCACCTAACGGTTTGGGCCCAGGGCAAGGCAAAGTGAGCCAAGGTAGCCTAAAAGTCCTCCACTTATGATGTCACTCACAAAAAACCCGCACCCCCCAAGCAAAAAAATTTTTTTCGAGTGCAGAGTAGAAGACTTTCCACTTTGAGACTTTTGCCGGGTCTGTAGAGCATACCAGACCAGAGAAATTCCCACGTAAAGCCACGTGCGTTTAGGTGTTTTTTTTCGAAAATCCCCGAAAGCAGCGGGACGCCAAAGAGTTAAAGAGCTCTTCAGCAATAGTAAGATGTTTCTTAGACTTTGCTACTTTAAACACTATTTAGTGTGAAAGCATTAGAAATGGTTTGTCAGTAGATACAAAACCTAATTTTGGAAGGAATCTATGAGAATCAAAATGGGCTGTTCCTTTAGCTTGCAAATAACTTTGACCAAGGGCCACAACATTGGCCCTGTCATGTCAGTTGTTGAAGTGTACTTACAGCTTGGATGGCATCAAATTTGCATTGGAGAAAACAGTTTCCCAGAGCATTCACTGTGGCTTTTGCAAAACCTCAGTTTTTCTGATGGATGTGAAACCAAAACAAATGAAATGTCATTCAATTTCTTTATCTTTGATATGTTGAAGGGCTATGATGACAATAATGAGAATTCAGAAAATCTGTTCTTATCCTCACTTGCAATTTGTTGTTTCTTTATATCCTGACAATCAAAAGCTCTAGGTTTGATGTAAGCTTTCAAGGAATCAGATGAATGAGCTCTGCTTTCATCTTTTTGCAATGATTCTAACTTGCACGTATCTGTATTCCAGTTACAACTACTCTCCACAAGAGAGACAAAAAAGGAATCAGCCAAACAAGGAATCAATCAGCAAAATTTTAAATAGAAATTGATTTCACATAACACTGTTATCGTCAGCCCTAAAATCTTATTCAAATAAAAAAATTACTGATTAATTCCTTGTTTATCTCCCTTGTGAAGAGTAGTTTCTTTTCAGCTTGTTCATAACCTGCACAGAGTTTCAGGCAGTGATGGGTAAAGCTTTGTGGGTTAAAATCCCTGTAAAGCCAAAAGCATTAGCCCACAAAGCTTGGCTAAAAATGGCTGTGAAGCCACAGGAGTTGTCCTACACAAAAAATGTCTCATTTCGAAATAACCAGATACGCTGCGGGTAAAAGTGGCTTGCCAAAGTGCCTGAAGATCATTAAAAACTTGTGGGTATAGTGAGTTTGCCCGCCACTAGTTTTAAGGAATGAATCCATAATTTTTTATTTTTAACAATCTTTTGCATATGAACAAATGTACTGTATTTTTTGGATTATAAGACGCAGTATCAAAAATTGAATACTAGCTGTTCTTTTTTCATACATAAGGTGCACAAAATGAAGCAAAATTTAGATAAGTTCAACTCTTCCACAATAACTCCTGTGTGCCAGAGTCACCTGATTCACCACTGGGAGTTTAATCTCATTGCCGATGAGGGAGTTTAATCTATCACACATGCCTAATCTGCTAGACATGAATAGATTAAAAGAAAAGTTGTGCACATGTTTGATTCAGTTTGTGCCAATGTAGTCAGGAGCCCGGTGGAGTAATATGATCTGTGATATGTGCTAGTTACTCTGGGACGCTGCTCATTGCCATTGTTGGTTTATTATGTAACACAATGGTCTGTTTACGAAAAAATCGTAACTAGCAATTAAACAAATAGCGCCTTTCACCATGTACAAGTGGTTCTTGATGAGAAAACACAACCAGATTCATACATTAGTTGCACTTTCAATTTTTGAGAAAATTAATTTTAAGTGTGCCTAATGGTTTGAAAAATATGGTATGCTCATGGGTGCTCATGGTGTCTATTCTTATGTTTCCCACGACCTTAGCCTGCTGTATCCTAATAGTACAATCATGGCCAGGTCATTGTGCAACAAATTAATTTTGTCTTGCCTGACATGTTAAATTTTGAGCTTATTGGTGCAAAACACTCGAGCTGAACTTGACGTGTGTTACAGCCAAGGCACCAAAAGATTAATAAATCAGATGATCCTGTTGAGCAACATTGAACAATTACTGTTCTGCTTGTTTGAAGTTGATGGCCCAATTGCAATTTAATTTAAAAATGTAAAGTCAAAAGAAGGCAAAAAAGGTGTGCTTGATGGTCAGCACAATTGAGCTGTGCATAAACAGTAATTTGCAACTAGTCTCTATCAAGTATCACTAAAATCTAAGCATGCTTATGTTCATAACAACAAACTAATTGATTTTATGTCCATCAGGGGCATAACAAGGTTAGATGGTGCCTGGGGCAAAAAGCAAGTTTGGCACCTCCATCTTCGAACCTGAGGTCTTTCGGAAGCAAATGTACTGTATTGAAGAAAGTACTTATGACATTGTTGGGACTCTTCAGTGACCCTAGTTAATGATTCAGCACGCAGGGAATTATGGCCCCCTCATTATGCCTCTGATGTCCATAATAGCTATGATATATCTTGTAATATTAGGATAAAAGACATCTTAAATCCAAAAACATGTTTGAATATGTGCTTTTCCCAGACAAATTTAAATCTTTGTTTTGGTTATGTTCAATAGTCAACATTTTGCTTGCTTATAAGAAAGTTGTACAGTAGAATTTGCCTGATTCATCACCTCAAGGGGATTAGAAAAAAGTGACAATTTATGTGAACCGACAAATTGTGCAAACAGGTGAAAACTCTATCATAGAAGCTCGTATACTTTATCATAGTAACTCGTATACGTAGTGTTCTTATTTCCAGTAAAATACAAGTTTATGACTTTATGGTTGAATACAACAATTAATTCCTTACTCTGTCTGGACTCCTCCATTTAATCTAGCACCTTTTAGTTCTTCAATAAACTGCAAAGACTTTCCGCGTTCTCTTATTGGGGAGTCGGGTCGCGCTTCGCACCTCATGTATAAATTCAATAAACAAATTGTGAGATGCAACAATTCGCAGATAAAGATCCTTAATTTGTTTGCATTCCCACACATACTAGCTGCTTAGACATCAAAGGCGAAACTGCAATTGACATATCAGCCAAACAAAACGCTTCTAAGGGATAGAAAGAGGTGATGAATTGAGCAAATTGACAAATTAGACGAAGAGAAATCTACACAAAAGATCGGAATTCTACCAGGACTGATGAAAAAGTAACGAATTAAGTAAATTGACAAATTAAATGATGATGAATTAGACAAGTTCTACAGTACTAAATTTTTTATACATTTCTATTCTAAGTACAAAAATACTGATTTGCAATTTGGTAACTATAGTACAAAGCTAACAGTGGCATTAAAAAGATTTTAATCATTAGTTGTTTTGATGCTTCACTTCATTACTGCTGGGAGAAAATCATCTCATTACTACACTACTTGCAAAAATGACAACATCTTTTCTTAGCAAAATAATGGGTTTCCTAAAAAGTCAGTCATTGTGCAAACACATGCGAATGTCCATTATCCATGTTTCTAATAATTGTAGCAAGTCCCATTCACAAAACTAATGTTCATTTGTTACATTATCAGCTTTAGGAAATTAACTTGAGTTGAGTTATTTTTTCCTGATTTGACAAAATCAGGTTTGTCCACTGCATGCTTTCAGATGAGTTTGAGTTTACTGGCATGAAATTTAAGTTTGTTAATGCTTTGAATTGGCATGTGAAAATTGTCTTAATAAGAAAATAAAACCTTCCCGTGTTAATTATTGTACATGACCTGCTTGAAACTAATATAATCTTGCATCATAGCGGTAGCAATCAAAGAGCACCTGTATGCAGTACTTCAATCAGGCTCTACTGGTGGTAAAACATAAAAACAGGTTAAAAAATTGGCTAACGTTTCGATACTTGTACTTGACTATGAAAACGTTGGCTAATTTTTTGTGTGTTTTTTGTTTTAGTACCAATAGAGCCTGATTAAAGTGCTGTTTTCTGAAGTCCTGCCATCTCCAAAATAGAAAGATGAGCAGCTGTATGGTTTCATATTCGTTGGTTTTGAAAACAAAATTTTAACTTTTGTTGGGAATGTGTCTGTTATGATAGTCTAGCACAGAGGTTCCCAACTGGGAGTACATGTACCCTTAGGGTAAGGGTCCACAAATAGTGGATCACAACTCAAATTTGGGTTGTGAGACCTTCCGCTATGGGAGGTTTTAAATTTACATTTTCAATTTGCCATTCTCATTGGACAGAATAAATGCAATCATTTACTGTTTTATGTGCTAAGTTTCATACAATTTTGCATTGTGACTATCAATAATAGTCTTAAAAATGATATTTATATATGAAGTATTTTTCATAAAATTATATGTTCACGAAATGTTTGGGTTATGAAATTTTAGAACTATTGTTTGGTCCACCACAAAAAGTGTTTGTGCACCCTTGCCCTAGGGCAGTGGTTCTTAACCTGGGGTAAATTTCATCTTCCAAGAAGTAAATTTACTGAACCATAAATTGCAGCCAATTGATAATTTTTATAATAAGAGTTTATTAATTTTGTATCTTTAATAAATAACACCATTGAATTTATTAGAGGTAAATCTGGTAACCTTGTTTGATAAAAGGGCAAGATTTGTAACAAAGGTTAAGAACCACTCCCCTAGGGATACATGAAATGTAAAGGCCGCAACAAATTAAACTTTGAGACATAAAAACAGTCTACCTTTATAGTCCCAAATTCTATTAAAAATTCAGCAGATTTTTGTTATTTCACTCACCGTTTCATAAGAAATTTTAGGGGTACATGCTTACCGTAATTTTCGGACCATAAAGCACACTTAAAGCCTTTAATTTTCTAAAAAATCAAATGTATGCCTTATAATGCAGTGCGCCTAATGTGGATCTGCTTGTGCTTTCTCATCTAGAACTGCTTTTATGTGGGAAATGGTGCTATTTATCTAATTGCTAGATACGTTTCTGGTTCAAAAGTTATGATGTAGAATAAACGAAGTAATTTATTATCTAATTATGGGATCAATTACGCAGTCCTGGTCTTGTGGACCTGGTCCCATCCAAAATAATCATGCTTTCAAACAGCCTCTGAACCACAGAGTTTGGATTCTCATTCCAAGACCAAATATTTTTAAAACTCCATCTAGGACCACATTTTTAGACCCTTTTCAGGCTAAAAACATCACAACTAGTGCCCCAAAACATGTCAATATCGTTGTAAAATTATGTACACTTGGAATGAGAACAGCTGCACAGATTCTTTCTTACATTGATCTATGTACCACGAGAGCAAAAGTCTTAATGTTGTTATTGTTTAATTCATTCAAGTGTATTAGCTACTCATAGTAAACAGAATGAATTTTTATGATTAATAAATATTCTTTAGAGAAATGTATTATTTCAAAGCCTCAACTTGTGTACCTAGCGATAATAAAAAAATGCTTATTTCTAAAATGATTTCACCTCACATCTTTGCCATTGTTGACAGCCACACTTCATTCACATTATGTCAAGGATTCGGAGTCAGAAATTTTGGAAGGGTTATAGTTGGAAAATTTTGGAAGCTAGAAGTTAGAATTGGACATTTTATCTCTGACTCCACAACTATGGTTCTTAGATTTATCTTTTTTATTCCACTGTCAAATTTTGTGCTGATGTAGTGTTGTTTGTCATGTTGCAGTATTGCAGATGATTTTAAATCGCTTGCTGCCATGTTTCTATCAGGTATAAGTTGCTCTTTAATGATCTGATTATTATGGATATCCTACCTGATCCCTCTGCAACAAACAGTAATATTCCAGAAAATGGTTCTGAATTATTATCCACTTCAACTGTGACCACTTCCAGTTCCCTTGTGGGACCTGCAGTAACTTCAGCTGCAAACAGTTTTGCTGAAAACATGGAAACAGAAACTGTTGGAAGCTCTTCTACACATTCACCAGTCAATTTGGTGGTGAACCCTCCAGTTGAATCTCCTATGGATTTCCTTGTGACAACTTCTGGAGCTGTTGTTCACTCAAGTCCTATGCTGGTTGAAAATCCCACTTCTGCATTAAAGACTAATGCACCAACAAAAGAAACAGACAGCATAGTGCCTATGGAAGTATTTGCTACTACAATATGCTCAGCTGATACTGTGCCTTCCCAGGAAATCATCAATTCATCAGCTAGTGCAGAGGTTACTGCTGTTGTTACTCGTTCTCAAACAGTTCAATCAACAGTGATTAAAGCTGTTCCTGAATTGCATGATCTTAGCACCAATGATGCAACAGCCCATTCACCTAAACTTAATGTAAGTAAGTTGTCAGAACTGCCAAGTAAGACGAGCAGTGAAAGTGAACAGCTGCCATCACCTGGTTCAGCTTCATCAGGATCTAGATCAAGAAAATCATCGCAGTCATCCAAGTCTTCAAAAGCTGCTTCACCTAGTTCAAGTCCAAAATCAAGGAAGAGTAGACCTCCTCCACCTGTCAAGGATGAAGTTTTGGTAAGAGTGGTTGATCTCCATGCATTTTAGTGTGATCAATCTGTTTATTTAATATATATACATGAATCTGTTGATTCACAGCTGTTGAATTCATGTAGTTTTAGGAATCATCAGAATTGTTGCCTAAAATTTGAAACTCCCACTTTTGATGTTCCATGGACTTAACTGTTTGGCTTTATTGCCATAAGTTTACAATAAAATGTTGCCTTAATTCACTGGTATGTTATTGTGTATATCCAAATTACATTAAACAATTTCACTTACATAAAAGCATGCCACAGCATGGCTCTTTCAGACTATTTTTATTGCTGAAATCAGTTATTTGCAAGGTGCACACCACTTAAAAGTTTTTGTAATGCTTGCAGCAACCATTACAAACGCTGAAGCAGATTAAGGTCTTTTGTGAAATAAATTTTCTAACATTCTCATCAAAATCCAATTATGATGATAGAAGCAGTTAAAGCATCGTTCCCAACCTCCTTGATTTTGCAAACCATTTGAAATTATTACAATAAGCGCTCAGCCCCAGCCATTACCTACAACTCTTTAATGTTCTCCTGTCCATTTCTTGTCTTGCTGACTTTGTCTAGAAGGTACTGTACTTTATTTTATGTTTGGTTGGAATGTTTCTGCCTGAAATGTCTCTCAAAATTTTTGAGTTTCAACAATGATTTCATTGTGAAATAGACCTCTATATTCTTGATACTGTCTTGCAACGAATATCTTGCTGCTTGATGTATTGAAGTTGGGAAATAAAACTTGGGTACTCTAACTATGATTTACTGGAAACAGAAACTTGGGTTAATTTGATATGAAACGGTAGCAATAATAAAATGTATTTTACATCTTTTTGGACTACCCTGTACAATATACAATACAGTACACATATTAACACAGCAATGGTTGTGCCATTGCAATTCTTTTCAGTGTCATGCAATGTGTGAAAAATTATTTTATGCAATATGTTTCATATGTTTTAACACTTTGGTGTCTGGCCTCTTTCGGGGATTTTCGAGAAAAAAAACGCCTAAACGCATGTGGCTTTGTGCGGGAATATCTCCGCTCCTGTACGGGTTACAAACCTGGTCGAAGTGTCAAAAGACACGACAAGTCTGCACTCGTAAAAAAAATTTTGCTTAGGGGGCTAGAGTTTTTTTGTGAGTGACGTCATAAGTGGAGGACTTTTAGGCCACCTTAGCCCACTTTACCTGGCCCTGGGCACCAACCGTTAGATGGTAGCATTTCACTGAAGTTTTTATTGGAAACTAGGCTACAATCCGAGTCTTTTGATACTTGGGATGACCTGCTGGGGTTTCAGGTTCAAAAGTTATGATTTAAACTAGTAAAAATATTTGACTAATTAGCTAATTAGATAACTGATTAATTTGTTTATTTTAGAAAAGTCGATCAAAGGCTCAAAAGACTCGGACTCGAGCCTAGATTCCCATGAAAACCTCAGCGAAACACTTTGGCCTAGCAGTTGGGCCCTAGACCAGGTAACATGAGCCAAAATGACCCCAAAACTACTTCACTTATGACGTCACTCACAAAAAATCTGCACCCTCAACCAAAAAATTTTTTCGAGTGCAATCTACTAGACTGGCCGATCCATTTGAGCCCTTGAATAGCTCTCTAGCGCAATCGACGGAGGAGCTAGGGCGTTGGTAAGGCAACCGAAAACTGCTGTTTTTTAGGCTGAAATCGAAGTACGAATATATCGTACCCCGGTTCTCAAAGTATTAATAATGATTTACACATTGCAGTATGATGGAAGAAATGACTTCTACTGTTGGGTGTGTCACAGAGAAGGTGAAGTTCTGTGCTGCGAACTATGTCCTCGTGTTTTTCATGCCAAATGTCTTCATATGACTGAGGTTAGTGTCCATTGCACTCCATATTCCTACATAACTTTCATTTTTTGGAAATGAATCTGGTGTGATTTTTTTGTGATTTAAAATCAACTAGTGCCTGTTTGCTATGGAACAGCACAAAAACAAATTGTTTGAAATACAAACTACTTGTGCTGTCAACAGGACTAGATTTACCAATAGGCTTAGGTGGTCTAAGTCTAAGGTCTCAAGATCCAAGGGGGCCTTTCAGCAAACTGTGTTATGCATAGAGTCAATTGCCACTATAATATCAGTTCCATAAACATTTGTCAACAATTTTTGTCTCAACTATTCATGAAATTTAGTTTTCTTTACATAGTGAGATTTTGTGTTGATAACACCACTTAGGTCTTCTAACAGGTTTCCATGAATGTCAGCACGATCCAATAGACCAGCCACATGTAGGCTATAGTGTCATCTAGAGCTTGATTGATGCATTGGCATGCAGATATATATCGGCCGATATGATGATGTCGCTGTTGTATCATATCGGCAAAATTTCGCTGATATATATTGTTAAAGTTTACACACCAAAGCTACTATCCAGCATTACGTTATTGCTACATTATGGCCGCTACCTGGCACTACCTTTGCATTTAGTCGAACCCGATTAGTTGAAGTCATCATGTGACATGTACAATATGCAAAGAGACAAAGATTTAGGTTTAAGCTTTTGCAGTTAAGAGTTAAGTCTACAGTTAACACAAGGCAAACAAGAAGCTGCAAACAGTTTGCCAGCACTGAAAGTATGTCATTACTTGTCCATCAGATTGAACTGTTACAGACATCACAGTCAACTGAGCAAGTCATACATTTGCAAACATGTCATATGACCAGTTCAATCAATCATGTTTGACTGAAGGCAAAATAGCCCCAGGAGTGTTCATTTTACTTCATGAGGCAAAATAGACACTGCTTGAATAATGCAAAAATATCGGCATCAGTTATCCGCAATGAAAAATCATAAACATCAGTAATGTCTCAAATAAACCTTACCGTTCGAGCTCTAGTGTCATCATACACAAAGCTCCATTGGCTGTGTTTACTGAATGATACCGATTGTTACATGTGCATCAAGAAAATAACTTGGATTGTTCGTGCTTGTGCACCTGACCAAAGTTTAACACCTTTGGCACTGGTGTACGAAATATTCATACTTTGAAATCATGCATTGAGAATGTGTTTTTCCGCTATTTTCCCATCACTTTGCAACTCCATAACTTGCCAGATGATTGCACTACAGAGCTGTTCAAATGCTTAGAAGATGTGACAAGCGTTCTAGATTGCAATGAAGAAAATGGAAAGTTTTTGATTTTGTTTTTTTTTGTGGGTTATGTCATAAGTGGGATAGGCTTTAGGCCATTTTGGCTCAAGTTGCCTGGCCCTGGGCCCCAACTGCTAGATGGAATTTTTTGGCTGAAGTTTTTATTGGAAACTAGGCTGTAATAAAAGAATCAATAATTAATTCCCTTGGATATTAACACATTGAGAGCCAGGTTAATTCAAGCGGTTCGCAAAAAACAGCTGATTCGAACGTGGCTTTGCGGATGAATATCTCCGCTCCTGTTCGCTCTAGCGACTCAGCGAAAATCTCAAAAAACGTGGCAAGTCTAGTAGATTAGACTCTAAACAAATTTTTTGCTTGGGGGGTGCAGGTTGTCTGTGAGTGACGTCATAAGTGGAGGACTTTTAGGCCACCTTGCCTGGCCCTGGAGGCCAACCGTTAGGTGGTAGTATTTCGCTGAAGTTTTTACTGCAAACTAGGCTA
>JGI24159J19872_10011802_pt1 | contig 11434 bp, 6 predicted proteins | sample Ectturendosymbi4_FD_19872 | JGI IMG/M metagenome (IMG submission 19872) | reverse complement strand
CTGTTCTTCACTGCAAAGCCTACTCCATGCTCTCTGCGTTCGTCGGAGGTCTTCCCCTGCCAGTAGTAAGTGAAGTCTTTCTCCTTCAGCGTGCCGGAGTCAGCTAGTCGTGTTTCCTGAAGGGCAGCTATGTCCACATTCAGTCTCTTGAGCTCATTGTTGATCACAGCCGTTTTCCTAGTGTCCGAAATATCTCAGCGAAAAAAAGCTTATCCGATTGGTGACCGAAATATCTCTGCGAAACAAATGACCGACCTCAGCGGACAAATGACCGAAATATCTCAGCAAAAAAAACCTTATCCGATTGGTCTTGCCAGGCTAACCGATTACAGGCGAAAATTCAATTAACATTTGAGCATGTAACACGGGAGAAGCCACTGCTGGTGTTATTAGTTCGATGATGTCCCACCTCGTGTTATACTGGAAAAAATTAAAGGCTTTGAGTTTCCGTTAGTAACTGCAATAAAAACAATTAGCGACGAAACGCTATTCCAATTCTTACGTTTCTTCTAAGTTTGAAGCAAACTCAAGGTTCTCTTGAACGTTTTTTAAGGACAAGGGTGCAGCAGCGAACGTAAGAAACCAAGCTTTTTTTTTATATGTTGCATCATTTTTGATAATCTCTGGTAGAAATGTGCACAAGGTTAGCAATGTTGCTTTCAAAGCAAGCAACGGTTTAGTGTTTGTAGTAAGTAATAAACGATGTAACTTCTGTCGAGGTCAAAAAGTTAGATTTGGAGGTGCCACAGCACACCATCAGAATGATTAACATCGCACAGTGCTTCAGCGCACCGCGTAGTCATGCTAAAACCATCAGCACACGTTACAAAACGTTTGAAATAAAAGTTGTCCCAGCTGTTTCATGTTTGTATCGTGAAATCAAATCGAAAAAGAGTTTTTTGAGGAACAAGATCGACTGTATCGATTGAAAATTGCATATAGCGTTCTTTTGAAAAACTACCAATGCACGTCGGTACCAGCACATCAGAAAATCCTTCCCTGTTTGAACATATCAACATTTTAGGGGTGCATGTAAATTTATGAGAAGTGCAGCACATGTGTCTTCCTACTTCAAAAAACTTGATAACCTTAAAGATTTTGGTTTTACTGGAACTTACGTGCGTGCCAGTTATTCTCTAGGCATGTGCACAAGTAATAAGTTTTGCGAAAACAAACACTGCAAAATGTTAGCAGTGGTGTTAGTCATCATTCAGATGAGATAAAATGTTCACCAAAATTTTGTTTACGCAACTTTTTTAAACGATTAAAAATAGTTTGGAAATTTTACTGGTATGAACATCAAGAACCATGTGAGATTTATGACATTTGCAAACTTCATAGTGCAATTAATACCGTTAACAGCCGTTTTGTAATGTAGAATTATACATTTGTTTCCCACGCTGTTGTATTTAAAATTTCCTTACATTGGCGTTGCTATCCTTACAGGATGTTGCACTTGTCTTCGTTGGAATTTTCATGTTGCTGGCATCAATCTACTTGATGTTCCTCTATTCTTTCAGCAAATAGCCAGTAGTGGAATGTTGTACAGTATTAGCAATTTTGCTTTATTTCTAATCAATCGTTTTTGTGAAGCTGTGTTTACACGACTCAAGCAATTGCTTCATTGTCTTTGTGTGCCGTCTCGTTGATTTTTGTAAACCGAATGTTACACGCCTTGCGCTTTTGTAAATATTACTAGGTGTACTTCACTGTTTAGTGGTGTTCGTCGTTTAATTTTGAAGATTGGTTTATTGTGTATAACGTCTTTACTCCCACACGCAACGCGCGAGCTATAAGCATACATCGCAGTGACAAGGAACACAAAAACGTGTATGAACTTGAAGGTATATACGTGGAAGTAGTGAAAAAGTATACGCTTAATGGCGTTAATACATTTACTTTATGAAACGCAAGCATAAAGGGCATACACATGATTGACGTCATCACTTTTTATAATGTAGTGCTGCGATGACTTTCCAAATGCACCGATTTGTAGCATGCATGGGGGTGATGGGAGGCTGCGAAGCACCCGGGGTTATTTAGGCTGCAGACCTCCCAAGGGCGAAGCTACTTTTCGTGTAAAAAGAACAGTTTATAGTAGTTAAGTAAACGTCTTTTGCTCTGAGTATAAAGTTTAATATGCGGTTATATGTTTCATTGAAGCAAGATGCGTTGTAGGCAAGCAAGCCAACAGAAGACAATAGTTTGTCGTTGTCACATTGAAGATTTTCTGTTTTCACATATTTAAAATATTCATGAAAGCTACAGAGGAAATGAGTCAAAATTTATGAACTAGTTCAGCATTGCAGTGGTGTCACGGGATTTAAACAGGTTGAGAACTAGGCGTGCAAATATACATTACGGAAAAGACTTTACAGTCAACGTCCCGAGTCACGCGTGAGAACGGAAATTCGTTTGCAATTTAGTAGGCATAGTTTGCTTTATGCTGGTAGACTAAAGGCATCCCACTGCTTCATACAAGATAGTGAAGAAAATCTCATGAAGGAAGATAAGTATTAGCTACGAATAATCCGTGTTTTACTGCGTTGCTATGCTTTGGAAAGCGCACGCACGAAACATTTTCGGATCATCTTGTACAATATTTTCGAATAAACGTGTTTACTGGCATTTGGTCGCGTGGAGGTGCAAATGAGAGCTTCCGCGTTCGTAGGTAAAAGACACCTGCTTAGCCTTGAGTCACTGTGAAACTCGGTACAAAATGTGCAATCCTTGAAACCTGTAGGATTGCGTTTGCAACGTGCGAAAGTTTTTTAATGGACTAAGAACAATATTTTTCAAACAGCAACTTTTGATCATAATATTTCTGAACATTAAATTTGCGTATAGATTTGCTTTATTCAAAGGTAGCTGTTATCCATAAGATAGGGTTTTTTAAGGCGTTTTAGGTACCCGATTCAGGTCCCTAAAATCAGAGAAAATCGGGTCCCTAGAATTATAGAAACCGGGTCCCTACAGATCCATACCGGGAATCTAGCATTTTCCTTAAAAAAAACTGCATAAGAATTCCCTTCATTTCCCACTTGCATGGTTCGTCGTGTCAGACAGGCTCCGCTGTTCGGACGAAATCGTTGAGCGTTGCTGCTATTGAGAGAAATTCATTTTGGGTCTTTGCCAAATGCGTGGAAACGCAAAAATCCACACCGCAAAATCGTGTTGTTCTGGTTGTGGTGTGCTCAACTACAATATTGGCTGCAAAAGGCATACTGCAGATCGTGCTACATATCATCGGTATATTTTCACAAGCACTTGTGCGGGAAACTTTTACCAGAAAATTGAGCCATTGATCCAAAGTAGAAGCTAGCAACTTTAACTGACAGAACTTTGTTGATTCATTGAAAACAGTCTTTTCCTTTGCCGGCTTAAATCTGAACACAATTGTTCAGTAAAAAAACGCCAGACAAATGCACGTTTTATGGATGATACTTTAAAAACAAGGGGCATTAAATGTTGAGACTCGGTAGTTGTTTGCCCCCACCCTAATGAAATTTCTAGCTACGCGCCTGGACCCACCACTGCTTTAAATAACTATTCAGTTTACTCTGATCACGTATCATATTTGGAATTGCATTCTGTAGCCGTCAGTTACTAGAATCTAAAAGTTACACGTTCGTAACTCTACTTTTGATTTAATGTTTTTTAAAGAACTATTGAAGTGTTTGTTTCATATAGTCTACTACTCTTGGATAAATAACTATCTGGTTATTAATACTAAGGTTTTGTGTGCTTAGTTAAGGAGCAAATACAGGGGAATCATTGTCAAGTACTGGTATGCAACTGTCATAACACACACATTAATATGCGTTTCACACAAAGTTTTCTATCAAGCTTTGTTCTTGCCTGCAACAATCAATTTTTGTAGTGGATTAGTTTTTGCGTTCGCTTTCGGTAATGTATAATGGAGTATACACCACAAATGGACCCACTTTTGCGACATATAGATACAACTTGCGGCCATGTGTGGCGAAGATCACGTAGGCTATCATTTACGGCGAAGGTTATACTTCTTTACAGCGAATTAAGACAATTGCCGGTTTATCTGCAGTATGAAGAAAAGTGCCCCAGTTGACATGTAACAGACGGTGATCAAAACAGTAAAGAAAATCTTCGTAACAAATTGAAGTGTCGCTTTCGACAGTAGCAGACAACCCACCTTTCTGCAAAGTACGGAGAGGGGTGCGCAAAATGTGGCATTATTTTTGAAGAGGAGTATGCATATTTGTGATCAGAGGGGGGTCGATTGCCCCCCCCTTAAACCTACGAAAGTAACTTTTTTCACCATGATTTTGTTCAATTTGGAAAACAGCAATCGAGATGTAAGGCCATTTTGCCGTCCTTTGTTCTGTCACAGCAGTGTTGTGAAGTATACTTCCTCTTTCTTACGGTAGTGAACCGGTAATGAGACTTGACTGCCGAGTATTACTGAAATCCTCCCCCTCAAACATACTGGCTGGATCCAACCCCTGACTCAAGCTATGCGTGATACGTTTTCAATTTTAGAAGTTCCAGTCACGCAGCAAGTTGATTTGCGACCTGTGTCAAAATAGATCAAGTTTCATTTTGGTTGTTGGTTAGTTTTCAGGCTTTAACAGAACTACTCACTTTAATCAATTTGCAGGATATTTCCATACATTTCTCAGTTGAACACAAATCAATTTGCTAAACTGCAGGAAGCTTGTTTCTTTATTGAAACATTTCACGTTCACAGATAATTGCGACAGAAATAACACTCTCTTTTAGAAGTTCTATACTTTCTTGTCCTGCAAGCTGTTTGATCTTGTACCCAAATCTATAAAAATATAAGAAACGTCGTTGAGTGCGAGTTCTTTCTCCAGGAAGCTTTACCTTCAAATCAGTACAACTTACGTTCACTAACTTTCATTACCGCATCTTCACATACAGTGAAGTACAACTAGCGAAGTAGTGAAACGCTTTACCAAAAATGACTTTCCTTGTTACAATCACTCAAAATGATGAATGCTGCCCTATGCTGACGAAAAATAGGTCTTGTGTTTGAATAACATTTTCGCTAGTTTACATATTTCACCAACGAAACAAACGCTCCAAAATATTACACACGTTTTCCTAAACCTTCACCCCTCATGGCAGGTTACCATCCACACGTTTCAGGTTGTCGCACGCTGTTCGGCTTTCTCCAGCCTGTCCATTACTACGCAAAAACGTTTCGGTCATTGTTTCAAAACGCTTTTTGGGGCAAACCCAACTGAGTCACAAACTTAGTTAGAAGTGCCCTACTCGTAAGCACAAATGGACGACCTCAACTGCCAAAACGGTCCGTTTTTTGAAGATGTAATAACGCTCTGTTTTTGGCCCAAAACTACACCAACTCTTGACACTGCGCTCTATCCACACGCTTCAATAAGTTATCTCCCCAAACTCCTGCAAGCTCAGTAATTCTAGCGAGACCCGACAATCCACTCAGGCTTCCAGTTTTCAGCAAATCGTTACCGGCAATGCGCCTCTTTATTCATGACGCAGAGATGTCTCACGCACGTCACCAGTATAACACACAGATGGGTTAGTTGGGATATCAATAATTTTTACTATTCGGATGTATATTTGGGGTAACTGGTTAACCGGATAATAACCGCTAATTGTTAAACAATTGGTTTCACGAGATTTGCGTGATAAATTCATTGTAAAATCATGACACACAGTTTTATTGTAAATACACATGCGCTGCACGAGCGTATGAAAAAAATAATGCATTTTTAACATTTACTGCTTCACCAACGCATTTCTTATGAAGCACAATGCAGACGTCACCTAACAATGCGAAAGAACTTGTGTAAATATAATAATTACGGGGTTTTGGTAGAACTTGCGTGGCCCGTATTTGGAAATAAAGAATATCCAAACTCACTGAAAAAGCGTGAAACGCATTGGCAACGATACGTTTTTATCCGGTTAACCGACAATATTAAATCCGGATATCGGATAGGAAAAAAACTCGATCAACCGTTATCCGGATAATCCAACCTAACATACAAATCTTAGTAGATTTGGTCTAACAAACCCTTGCAAAACAATAGAGTTTATCAGAAGCCGCAAAATTTACCCCACTGTATGGCATGATCAACGATAATACGGCTTGTTATTTCGTTATGTTAGTAATAGGGTTACTCTTTTATGGCGAAGGGTAGGGAATAAAGACAACTTTTCGTAAACAGCGAGTACAGCTGGATGCACACGGCATGCGTCCTGCGCGTTTTTTGGGCTCATGCGTCTGACCTCGTGACGTCACGTCCTGTTCTGATGTGTCTGGTATGGTCTGCGTTCGAGTAAAAGTGAGTCAGAGCAGAGAGTCTGATGCGTCAATATAGAAACGGGTTCCTACTCGAACGCAGACCCTGCCAGACGCATGGGAAAAGGACGTGACGTCACGAAATCAGACGCATTCGCTCAAAAAACGCATAGGACGCATGCCGTGTGCATACAGCTTACCTCTTTAAAGACTCCCGCAGCAAACCTAGTCAGAGTCCACGCGACTAACACTTGAATTGGCCGACGCGGCACATGAACAATCACCTTGGCAGGGCGCAGACGTTTGCGGTGGACCAGAACTGCTTTCAAAATGCTGCATGACTTTACTGGTCTTACCTATGCCTAGCTTGGGTCTTCCCTTGTTTAAACCCTCCAACAATACGCAGGCCTTGCAAATCGCGTTGGAGGAAATATAATTACATCTCGAGCATTTGGTCTGCACGGGTAATTTGACACCGTCTTTAACAGACATCATTTCGCCAGAATGAATAATGTCTATGATTGAGCTGGGTCTAATTGCCTCAAGATCTTTCAAGTATGTCCGCGCATGACCACGGTAAGCATTCGGTGAGTAAATACATTCTGTCGAAAAATAGTCAAGTTTTTTGTAATATGCGTACGCAACAATCTCCTTTTCGTACGTATATTTGAAGGGTTTAACCCTCGGAATGCCACTTGGGTCATCGCCAGTGACAATTGATGTGCACCGCTGTAATCTCGCCACGTCTCCGCGCAGAATGTTCATCACAATTGTTTCAGCAACATCATCAGCATTGTGGCCAGTGGCAATTTTGTTGACTTTCAGACGCATTGCCCCGCGATCAAGCGCTTGCCGGCGAAACACACCACAAAATGTGCAGTTATTCTTTCTGCCGATCTGTTTGACAATGGCATCCATTGACCACCCATAGAGGTCCTCATATGACAAGATAGTCAAAGGCAAATCGTACTGCTGTTGATTACGCTTAACCGTTTCCAGTGAATCGTCGCGATAACCAGTTATCCCCTCATCAATCGAAAGCAGGTGCAGGTCCAGTCCGTAGTTGTATTTTTCATTCAGCTTTCTCAAGACATACGCAAGGACTGTGGAATCCTTGCCACCCGAAGCACCAATTGCAACTTTTTCTCCTGATTTAAATAATTTTCCTGAGGTGATAGTATGGTGTATTTCCGTCTCAAATGCCCAGTAAAAGCATTCCTTGCATGCGGCACTTCCTGTCTTCGGACGTTTGAGAAAAGCGTTTTTTTTGGAACATATTTCGCATTTAATTGGCATTGCAAATTATCTTCGAAGTTGTAACAGCTCCTGCACTGATAGCTTGTCTACACTGAAAACGTCTGGAATAAAGAAATCTAGTTAATAACAAATCAATGACTTAGGGCAAAAATATGTGAGAATTGTTTCCACTTAAATTTCAAGACTGGTATGCTTAGTTTTTCAGACTTCTATTTAAAACAATCATTTTCGAAAAAACTGAAATAATTTCAGAATAATTGTTGAAGCTGGTTATCACTTTAAAAACAGCAATAATGTTTCATAAACATCTTCATGAAGAGGTACACAAAGCACAGCAACTACAAAGGGCAAAATAGGAAAATTTTCAAAAATGCCACTAACTTTTGTTGTGAACCATCAGTACACAAAGGACCTGAAATCAAAGGTATTAAGCATCTTCCAAAAAGATAATTTTAGTATGCATTTGTGCATGCTGATTCCACAAGTCACATTTAAGTGCAAAAAACTATTCAAGTTTGATGTCATTGTGCCTTGTAACTTTAGGCCTTTTAGCAGCAGAAGTGAGTGGAGAACAGAAGTGCTGTGGGTAAAATACAGTATTTCAGAAAATAATTTCAGCTTTATTTTGCACAGTTTGTAAATGAAAAACACTGCCAAAACTGTTACAAGACAAATGGAGGTTGGTTAACAATTTTGATTGATACAGAAGAGCACCATTTTAAAACTCCAGGTGAAAATGGAATAGCAAACAAATTACAGTATCAAACAACTGGATGCATACTTGAAGCTAAAGTTGTTTTCTTTTGTTAGTGATCTTATGAATTTTTGAATAATTAAAAAATGATAAAACCTATATGAATTTTCGAATAATTAAAAAATGATAAAACCTATACATCATATAGTAAAAAATAACTTTAAATACTCATCCTCAGAAACAGAAGAATCAAGTGCTGATTTGCTTCATACGCAGCAAAAGAACACACAGATGTTATACTTTACATTTGACAACCTATAGTAAACAATTTTAAATGCCTGCATTTTGAAAACCCCTCCCTGGCAACCATGCTGGATTCTGTAACAAGTGTACACATAAGAGTTTATTGAGAACTTTTAGATATAGCCACAGGACCAATGCATTCATGTCATGCCTACACTTGAGGGAAATATTGCTATGTCCCTACAACTAAATCTTTACAGCAGGAAGTATATTAGCTATATACCAGCTATGGCTTGCTTATGCAAACTTCATTGTCATTTGCTCACTCAAAACAAATTTGTTATAAAAATTGTGAAAATACATTGTATGGTTTAATCATGCATTTTTGTGACTCAAATCATGAAATAACACGAAGCAGCAAGAGGAAATACAATAACATCAAGATCACTAGTTGAGTATACAGTGATGAAAAAAGAAAAAATAAGAAATTTCACATTTCACAGCTTAGTAATCGTGTTCTAACATGTTGAATCACAAAGGGTTGGCGAAAGACCACCTTGGTCAAGTTATCAGCCAGCCCTGCTGCTAACACAAACCAAAATTTAATTGAAGACGTTTTACAGGTAGTAATAAAAGTAACAAAAAGCGTCAAATCAACGTCAGGTGAAATAAGCATAAAAATAAGTAGTGCAAATTTAAAATTGAATTTGATTGGACAGTGCTTTGAAGTTTCAAAATTGGTATGAATATGCATTGTAAATTTTGTGCTTGTAAATATTTGCAGTTAGTTATTAGCACAAAAACTTCATGAACCTACAGTAGAAAATGAGGATTGATGACATGATGGGATAGACACAAATATTTTTTCTTTAAGTGGAAACATGCCAATACAAGAACACATTCATCATTTAGTTTAAAACATTATGGCACATGCAAATAAACCATTTGATTTCATTACAAAACCTTTTTTCACAGACCTAGCTGTGTAGCACCCCGTTTTTATCTAGTTTGAAAAAGGTATATATTATCTATTTTGCAGCCAACAGCAAAAGGTTTGCTGGAACTTTTCACCTTTCAAACTGCGTCCAACTTTCTCCAGATATACAGCTGAGTTTGTGACACTAGCAGTATGGTGAACATAACTGAGGCGAAGTGTCTATGTCTGCTGTGCGAAAGGTCGTTGGTTCTGCTTTCACCATTGTTGCTTTGGCTTTACTAGTAGAGATGACACCTTTTAATGTACTTTTCAAGTTTCATGTTTAACTTTAGGGTTTAGGTTTTACGTCATGTGCCAAGAATCATATGCAAATCGAAATGGATCATCCTTGTCACATGACCAATTCAACCAATCAGGTTTGCCTTGTGGCAAAATATCCCCAGCAGTGCTTTTGTTTCTGATGGCAAAATAGACATTGCCTTTTAAAAATGGTACACAATTGTGCACCGCCTTAAAAAGGCTGTACATACTTGCTAAATTTTCACAGAAAAACCACTATCCAATAAATATGCCACTGTTGAAACAAATTTTCATTATTAGATCAATAAGCATTTTCAAACAAACACTGGGATGATCAGCAGCTACATAATCTGCTTTTTAAACCACAAACTTATAACAGCATTTCTAATGGACAAATGCTTTTAAGCAACCTTAGCAACTTTTCTCGTACTGCTTAAGGTTAAAAAACAAATGTTATTGGCCTAGGTGAATAATAGTCTTAAGGCTTCACCTTTCAATAAAGTGCTCATTCTTTATTGAGAAACCTTAACCTCAACACTAGAGAATATACATAGTTATATCACTTAACTGACCAGTTGGAGTTTACCACCACAATTGATTTGAAACTAAGCAAAGGATCAGCCTAAACCATAAACTGCATCTTAACTAAATCAAAGAACTATATAATGTATTTCTAAAATGATTTTTCATTTGTAAGACTTTTAATTAATTTTCTCCTATCAAATACTAACTTAGCACATGCAGGACCACATGCTAATAAGATTTAACTGCTTTTTACCCTGCCAATGCAAAGTATCAACTTTAAAGTGACAACTTTTACAATACAATCATGATCCAAAATTCTCAAATCAGGTAGACAGTACATAAGACACCATGTCTGAAGTAACTTTGATAACCAACTCTGATTCTGACAAGACACAAGTCATGTGACATCTGTGGGGAACATACCTTTAAAGACCAAAGGAAATCTATCACTGATTTTGTGAGGAAAGTATATCTTCCATATTTTGAAGCAAAGCTTGGGACCATGATAAGCCATGGGCACCTCATATTGTATGCAATGCATGTGCAGAAGGCTTGAGAAAAGGGACTAAATGTACATTTAAATATATTAAGTTTGGTGTATCATTGGTTTGGAAAGAACCAACTCCGAATTGCAATCGCCCTCCAAAGGAACTGGTGACAAAATTTTTGAAAGCACGGAATTCCACTGTGGTAAGCTTGTTGATAGGCTGGGGCTCCATGGCTTCTCCTGCGTTAAGAACGCTGGCCGCTTCATGAGACACTCATCAATAAACTACTTAGGTAATATGAGCCCGACTTTTCCAGCCGCACTTTTTTCAATGGATGCGAAGTTCGCGCGTAATATTTAAAGGCCTCAAAAAGGCATAAAATCACCTGTTACGACAAAATAAACGCAAGCAAATGAAAGAACAAATTCTGAACATAACATCCAAAGCAAAAAAACTTGCAAATATGTTGTACTAAGCTCATACCAATTCTTCAAAACAAGCATGTTTTTGAAAATTGGTGATAATTAAACTAAAAACTAAAATGCTTTCCGAGGGGGTTATGATGACAAATTTTATATCAAAATCTTCGGAATTTATCCAACTATTGATCTGTAGAAAAACCGCGGGGGTTATTTGTGTTCAAACGAAATGAGAAGAAAAATCGCAAAGGTGCTCTAACACCAAAAATGCCTTTCGCTGCCAGATTC
>JGI24159J19872_10011801_pt1 | contig 11434 bp, 8 predicted proteins | sample Ectturendosymbi4_FD_19872 | JGI IMG/M metagenome (IMG submission 19872) | reverse complement strand
AATGTCGATTGAGCAATGACGCGTAAAGCGGTTGTGATTACGGGTAACTGTGTAAGCACGAAGCAACGCGCACTGTTGCTTAAGAAAAAGCGTTCTTCCCACGATGCTGTTTGGGTTATTTGATTTGAAGGTAGCTGATTTTGTAGCAACTAGCAAATCAGTGGTACCTAAAAAGAATCGGTTATAACCAACGTCGCTTTGTAGATTTTTGGAAAAAGATCTTAACTTTTTTCGTTAATGACGTTGGGTGTGGAATTAATAAAGAATGATTCAATGAAACGTCTTTTTCTACAATCATTCTCAAAAGCAACGATCTGAGTTTTCGACCAGTTCATTCAAAGTTCCAATTCTAATGCATGTTTAGCAAGCGCACTTTTTTCTGGATGAAAATGTTTTATAAAGTTAATAGGTTCTTTCTTGTGCGTCTTGAATGACCTTTTTGTTTTGCCAAAGTACTTTTGGTCGCAGTCACCACACGGTACGCAATATACGGCGCCTTGACAATCAAAAGGGTGGACAGGATCTTTTCCATTTCGTTGCTTGTCACCAAATGTTCGCATCAGTTTAAAAAACAATTTGATTTTGTGATTCATTGGACATCTGTGCAGCTTTTCCGATAACCCACGATAATATGGTAGCACCACTGAAGATCGTCTTTCCATCATTTTCTTGGTGTTGGCCGAATTTTGTGATCGAGCCGTCAATGCGGGCGGATAACCAAAGTGGTAGAAAAGTGCTTGTTTATCAGACCAGTTGTGCATCACTACAATCAATAATCAAACGCTATTTTGATGAAATAAGGAAATGTCATTGTGCAAAACCAATTCCCCCTGAAATACGTTTGTATATCGTGAAAGATTAGACATGCTCAAGCTCTGAACAGAACTAGATATGCTCTCTAAGGTTTATTGAACAAAACAGCCAAGTTATCTGGCAACCCGTCCACCTGGCGTGGCGACCGCCTACATCAGAGCATCGAAAATCATAATGGTTATGTGTAGAATGTCAGCTTTATCACCTTTGTTTTTGTTGAGTCGCATATTTGCGAGCGAGAAGTGAAGAAATTTTTTAGTGGCCGACAAAAACTTTATTTAGAAATATCTTCTTTTAAAATCCGTTGGCTGTGCGCAAACAAAATCCGCGGGTCTTCGCAAAGATCTTTATTTGGACAGCGTCTCGAAAACGTAGAAATGCTTTGCGAAAAACGCTTTTCTTGCAACGTAACTCGACACCATATAAGGGGCGGCGATCAGCGCAGCTGCTCTGCGCAGCTGACCAGCTCAGATCGACGACGGCGTCGACACAAAAATGTAAAATATCACTCTTTCATAATTACGCGTTATTTAAAGCAGTGATCGGCAAACGTTCGTTATGCCATGGTAACCCAAACCACCCTTTCAGTCGTAATTAAAGGCCCATGCTGATCTTTGACGACCCAATTCAAACTTATAATACGCTGTATTCAGTTACTTGTTACATAACAATGCTCCGTTTATTTTATGTGATAAACCGTATGATGACAAAAACCATGTTTTGTTGAGATTAAAAAATCAATGTTCCATAATTGCCACAGTATAGCCTATGTTTCAACCCACGCAACCTGCGTAGCTCTTATATATCACGCAGCCCTCAACAGTTAAGTGTTGCGCGGCCCAGTGAAAAGTGCTAAGCGGCCCACAGTTGGACCGAAGCCCACAGTTTGCCGACCACTACTACGTTAAAGTATGGAAACAAATAGTCGTTCAGGAGAAGAAGGTTTAACACCGCAGCATGATCTTATGTAGTGTTAAATTGTTTACTATCTGAAGGAATTCCTTCCTGAATGCCTCTTCTTTCCAGTTAACAGAGTGATTTTTTGTGTTGCACTTCGATAATGTTCAAATCAGTAGCATTTGGAACACTTCCAAATACTGTAATTTAGCAAACGCGAGTGTTTCAAATTGATTGCAATTTGTGGGCGCGGGCTTGGCAACTAACTGACATACCGGATGTATCCTCTGTGCCTTAAATGCAAAATTTCTGGACTTAAACATTAAAAATTCCATGTGACAACCCTGTTGAGTAGAGGCGGTGGAACAATTTTTAAAGTGGCGGTTCCGTGGTCGGATGTCGGCTGGATCCAACATCACGCTTGATTGATTATATGACGTCTCGGTAATCAGTCGAGCTTGGAATGCGCTTTATGCACAGTTTCTAAGGGATTGAAACGGGGAATCGCACCGACACCCGCTGTGATTGCGTATCGCAACATATTTCGCCAATACCACCGACTCAAAAGTTCTACATGAGGCAAACGCGGGGTAAAAACTTCATTCTGTGTAAAGAAGAAAGGAACCAATTTTCTTTCCTTGTTTTAACTGTTACCGTAATTCTTTTTTACTTTACAATGAAAGTACAGTTTAAGACATGAGATGCACACACCAAAAATCGTTCTTATCGCAACAAAAGGTTTCTCGACCCTCTGTTAAACATTGTGATGTTACTGCACCACATAAACCTTCCTCAACATAGTACCCAAATATTTCCCTTTGTCGCAATGGCAGGTTTCGTTCAGTAATGTTCACAAACAAAGATTTAACAATTTGAAGATGATGTACTTTATAAGGAAAAACTAAAACTGCAGTAAAATAATGGCGTAAATTACACTATTTGGTGTTTGTGTCGTAATGCTTTAGCTTTAGGCCAACAAGTTTGTTCACAAGCGGCTAATTGCTGTCAGGAACTATAGTATCAAAATAACTAAGCATATTCCTGCTGTGCTGCTGTATGACTTAACGCCATTTTGTTTGGGAACAGCAAATTTTGTTTACAATACCAGCAATTATTTGAACATGATATGACACGGAGCTAGATCGTATGAAAAAAACTTGGGCAAGCTTCCCCGTTCGAGTTGGACATTTCTGCTTAATTGCTTTGAAGAGAGATATTCCCATCATGTACGTAAAGCATTCTTCACTCCACAGCTTTTGTGCATGCGAGTAGCAAATCGCGCTCAATATATAGTTGTGATTACGCACAATCAGGACTGGGTGGGTTGAAAATTGGGGACCTGAGGAACTTGCTTCACTGCAGAAAAACCAACATTTTTCGAATTTTTCATTGAAATAATGAAGAGCAAAAAGACGTTCATCCACTGTTTCCCGCATCCAGATTTTTCCGAAACATGAAACACGTCGCGTCTACGAAAAAACAGCTGTTGTTTTCGTGGTTTTCTACATTTTTTCTTTAAAATAAGCAGGGGCGTTTTTCTCCAGCTGCGCCCATGCGCACAGGAGAGCTTTTCGCGTGCACTGTAATTTTAAACAACTACTGACCAAATACGTTCTTGATCATGACATTATACAAGAGTGTCGACAAGATGTTTTTCAGGGTGGGACCAAATTACAGGTATTTGTTGTCTGAACTAAATCAACGAAAACTGACCCACACTGCTGGTAGATCATGTTGTAGGTTAAGCCAGCACGTACTGCAGCGAACATAGACACATTTATCCTGATAAAAAGAACGTTATGCAAAATAGCAATGCAAAGAGACTGCAATACATTTGAATCTATTCGAACTTGTTATCTGCGAAGTATTGTCCTCTGTTCGACTAATGATCTAGTCCGAGAAACGAACCTTTGATTTAAAGTACACAATAAACTTTGCAAGCCATGAAGAAAACAATTTCCTTGTATGCTGTTATTTGATTTTAGCGAGAGAGCAAATTTTTTGCATGTCTACACGCCACTAAACTTTTTTATTCAGTCTGTATCACCATGCAACGACTTGTTAAAAATGCGAACAATTTTTTTTTCATTCCCGTTGCAACAAAAGAAACTCATCGTTTGGTGAGACTCATCTACTGTACAGGGTATTTCCGGTTATGAACCGTGAAAATAGAAAAATAATGCGACTAAAATAGTTTTAGGGAATTAAGGAATTACGTCACTCGAACGTTTGCATTAGCTTGATAAAATATCGAAAGGGAGAGACATAAGATCAGGGCGAAGGATCGCCGCAGCGCTCCTTGGACAACAGCATTCACCCCAACCGCCCCAACAAGAAGCAAATTTAAGACTTCGCCCTGCAGCCAGTTGCCGTCGCCAAAAGTAACAAATAAATGAACATGTAGTGAAGATAAGAAAATAACGGTACTCGGGGTTCGATTGCAACACCCCGAAAGCTTAGAAAATAAGTTTGTGCAATTCTATTTGTGTTTACAAGCAATTAAAATGTTTTTACTGCTTGATCCGCACCGACTTAGCAATAAATAACATTGTGGCATGCCTTTCATGGCTGTTGTTAAATCGTTTACCTTCATCATCACAAAAATATAGGGTTGGGCCCGTCAGATGTATTTACCTGTTGCTCGTTTAGCAAAGCCACACCTGTTACCTGACAAATATTTCCAAATCTGTGCAACTCCCTTGCAAAATGTTGGTTAGTTGCAGATTTTCAGGTTTGACTTGAACATTACCCTCATTCGTTTGTTTTTGTCGGCACTTACTGAACGAGAACGACATTTTGCGCATGGCAGTTGTCTGGGACATCGTGCGTGTCTGTGATTGAAAGATATTTTGACTTGACCTTGCTGTTTGCTGTTATTATTGTTAAACTAAAGTATTGCGCTGGATATAGGCGGCGATGAAAAAATCAAAGCTTTGTGGAAGCTTTGGCTGAGCTAAATGCTTTTCTGTTATATGGTCCCTCTTTGAAAAAGGCCAATTACCTCCCGTTTTCAAATTTTCCATGGTTTGCTTTCAAATCCTTGCTGAGTGTTGACATACCAGGGTGCATGTGATATGCTGCATTACATCATGAACATATTTTGATAATCGCGGAGGCGGTAACAAATTTCGGATTGCCTGTAGCAACGTATGAGGTTGGAAAATGCAAGGTTTGATGACATGCGCCGATGACTGCGTACTGCACGCGGTAGCAGGAACGTTATAGTTGAGTGAGCACATGGACAAGCCTTGAGTCGTCTTCTGCTGATCAAACGTAAACAAGTAACTGCGTCAAACTCATTTTTGAAAGGCAACGTTTATCAAAATATTGGCAGGCGGTCTCCAATAGTTATGCATTAATGGAGATGTAATATATTTACATTTTTTTACTTTTTTCAAGGACATGTAATATATTAACATTTCTTTACTTTTTTAATATATTTACATTTTTTTACTTTTTTGCTTTTTCAAGGCTATGCCTTTTTCAATAAAATTATGCTTTTTGAACAGATGTCAATCAAAAGTCCTAGGTTTTCTGTAAGCTTTCAAGGAATCAGCCGTCTGTGCTCTGCTTTCATGACTTTGCCACGATGCAGACTTGCACATACTGTATTTGTATTCAAGTAATTAGTCTCCACCAAGGAAACAAAGTTGAATCGATAAGCAGATTTTTTAAACAGGAAATCGATTTCACGTAACACTACGCATCATCAGTCCTGAAATCAGCAAGCAATGGCTTGCTGGTGAAAAGCTGAAGCGCAAAAGCAAGAGCAGAGAAATTAAACAAACTCAAGACTAAATTGAATAAATCAGAACACAACCTGTGACAATTAAAAACCGGAAAATGCGTCGTTCTCAGATAATTGCTTCCACTGGAACTGGAAAACTACTATCTGAGGCCGATTACGGAGCAACCTTACAAACCCACAAAGGTAGAATCACACCTCGATTAATCAAGACATGGCGTTGGTAGAATACGTAGGTTGGCAGAATTGTTTGTGAGGTTGACAGACGTTATCTAGAGAACGCCTTTAAAATTAAATGCTAAACGTTGTGGTTGCCATGAAAAATTCAACACAACCATTGTCCCAACTGTTTCACGAATACTGACATAAAATAAAACTTAGCCGCTGAACCAAAACCTGACATGTGCGAACTATGGTATTTATGTGGCGACTTGTGTGATACGCAATAATGCTGGTCAAGCAGTAAACAACTTTTCCGCGGGATGTTCAGCGCATCGAGAGGTAATTCGAACAAACCAGATGATAAAGATGACAGCAACCACATGGCCTTATCGCGGCACTATTCAGTGTTCCATGCCATCATAAATGAACCACCTATACATGAAGTTTACACTGTTACTTTTGCAGAACAACCCAGTTTTCACTTTCTACTTAACCTGTGAAGATAATTGGTTAATAAACTAAACGATTAAATTGATATTCATAGCATGATCCTCCTTCGTGTAAAACTGTAAAATAATAATTCTTGCACCCCTTTGCGTTGTTCATCCACTTTTCCTATTCGGCCCACTTGTTTAACCATCCTTACCACCCGTGTAGTTACCGCTGTTGATATTTCCTTCACAACGTTTAGCATTTAATTTAAAAGGTGCTCCGAAGGGACCTTCTGTCAACCTTGCGTGACGTAATGCTGCTTACGCATTCTGCCAACGATCTGCTCTGAGTCATCGTGAAGTGATTCCGTCATTATGGGGTTTGTCCCGTTGCTCGATAACTGGCGTCAGGTAGTTTTCCAGATTCAGCGAAATCAATTACTTAAAAGACGTATTTTCCAGTTTTTTCTTGCCGCAGCTTGTTTGGTGACTTATTCATTTTAGCCTAGGCACGAGAGTTTGTTTGCTGTCTCTGCCCTTGCTTAAATTGCTTGCAGATTGTAGGAATGATGATGCGTAGTGTTACATGAAATCTATTTCCTATTTAAAAAATTTGCTGATTGATTCAACTTCGCTGCTTCTGTGGAGTCCAGTTACTTTGTACAGATGTGTAAAATTTTTACAGATTTATCATAGAGTTTTNTGTTATTTCCTTTGTCTGACGACTTCACTGGTTTTCCATTTTCACTTCAATTCAAAAGGAAACAGCACTAAAGAACACGCATAAAGTGTTCGTGCAACATCGTTTATTTAGGGTTAGACGCTATTTCTCTGTAATATTAAAGCATATCGTGTTTTTTTAGTCTTTAAAGTACATATTTGTTTTGGAGTTCATTTAACTTTAACTTTCATTCATATGTCATTGGTCATGCATGATTGGTTGTGACCGAGCAAAAATTAAGAGACGCGCTCGTATATTTCACTTTTTATGTCAAAAAAAATATTGTTTTTCGACGCCAGGTCTCACCTTGTCAGTCGTGCAAATGCGAAACTGATGGAAGAGCAGACTGCAGTGTGGCGGACTGTCAGCCGCCCAGATGCGTTGACTACGTCTACCGTCCTGGCGAATGCTGTCCTACGTGTCCACGAGGTACAGGGTCCATTGAGCAATACAAGTAGCTTGTGTTTTTGTGGCTGGTTTTTATGCTTATGTCCCTCATTCTCTGATAGAGAATTCATTTTTCGAAAAGGCAAGCGACACACTATGAAAGAATGACTTGAATCCAAAAAAACAGCAGTTGCGGAACGAAAATCGCAGTGGCACTTTTTTAAGTTACTTTGGACAAATATGAACATGGTGTAGGTCAAAAGAGCAAGTGTTATATTCACATTTTATTTAACAATTTCAACTTGAAATAATCTGCCAAGTATTATCCTCAGTTTCACCAAATGAGTTGGGTCTCTTTGGACTTCATGTCTGTTTCTAAACGTTAAAATTGAATTAAATTTGAGGTTTGTGATGCAGGGTGGTGATCATGGGCGTCCGCAGGGGAGGCAAAACGGGCATTTCCCCCCCCCTGGAAATTAGGACTAAGAACCAAAACTTTTAGTAAATCTAAAGGCAGTAGATTCTATCCGATTACTTGATTTAATTTTTGCAATAATAGTTTATTTTCCGGTATGACACTGACTGCACAACAGCCAGGTTCACTGTTCTGGTGTCATGCAGTATGCAGTTCGCTATGTCCGCTCTTTTGCCTGCAAAGGGAAGTTGCCAAACTTGCGAGCCGGTTGTTCTGCTGTTGTCCTTTATTGCGTAACAATAACATGGCCACAACTCTTTAAAGGTTCGCTTCAAGTTACGGTAGCAGGCCTTTTGCCGCTTGTGACTGTCGAACACAGACATCTGTGGCAAGTAATGCAGCGAGAGAGTGACGGCTGATAGCGGTAAGCCACGTAGTTTGACATTGCATGGAAAGAAGCATAAATGAATCTGTAGCAATGCTTCCACAAGTTTGAAAAATCCATAGTTAGTGGAGTATGACCATAGCTTCAAATACGTTTGCGCAAGCTTCTTTTCACACAGTATAAAACTACGGGGCTTGTTAGAGTGTGCCTATGCAGACGTACAGGAATAAGTCTTAACCGCTAAAGTTTAGTTGTGACGTCAGAGTGAGTCCTGGGTGCAAAGCTGAATTTGCTGAGGCGTGTTTTCATAATTCATCTCCCCAATTTTTTAAAGCATTAATGATGTTCTAAATTAAATTATCGTAGTATACCTAGCTACATGGGCACCGGAAGGAGGCAGGGAGGATTTAGATCTGGAGTTTGAAATTTTATATTTTCCTATTTAAATGTTTGGCAAACAAGGTTGTTCTCTCATTAGTTTCGGGCGGGTAAAATAAAATTTCACAATGGTTGGCCCCAGTTCCGTAGCGGCCAAACTCTGGACCCTCTCAAAATGCTTACAAGGGCCCCCTATTTGTGATTTCTAAAAAAAGATTTCAGCGTTATGGAACATCCTGTGGCCGAATGGCTTTCATAATAAAAATATCCCTATTTTTTCTTATTTCGCTATTTTTTAGTTCCACTAGCCGACACATTTTCGGCAGAACCGTCGCCAGAAAGTCTTCATTTGGGGGCTTCATATTTGTGCAGGGGGTTAGACATTCTGAACATGTATATTGAATTCACTACACAGCATTTGCAAATCGTGCGAATTAATTATAAAATTATCAAATATTTTCCAGCAAATACTCGTAGAGGCTCATAGTTTGCAGCTAAAAATTTTTGAACGAGCCTAACAAAACGGATGGGTCTTAATCACTGTCATTTAATTAACGACGATCATTTACAGATGTGATGAAATGCAATTGCTAACAAAAATTTGCAGAAAATCAGAACCAAGCCTGAAAGCATTTACCGTAGGAACAAACGTGAAGCCGGTCAAAGCCATGCGTCCCGATGAAGGTTTTGGCTCATTAGCGTATATTCATTTTGCATGCGCACCGTGCTTTTAACTGGCCCAAATACGCATTCACAAGCCTTTCTGATGTCTTGACTTGTTAATCTCCTGGCGCATGGCACATGTTTATACAGTAAGCCTCGGTTAATCCGGATTCGGTTAATCCGGATCTTCGCCAAAACCGGAAAAATCTGGTGGTACGAATGATTTCTAACGTTGTTCTTTATAAAAATCTTCCGTTTATCCGGATTTTTATCCGGATCTTCGCCAATACCGGATAAAATCTGCCCTTTTCCCATCTCGTAATGCGGATTTTTCTGCATTTCCACGCTGTTGTGTTCTTAAGTGCACTGACTGGTCGCTAGGAAAGATTTGGCAGCTTTCAGATGCAACACAAGCGTGTTCAGATCACCAACGAACGTTTAGAATTATGATAACAACGGCCGCAACTGCGCGCAACAATCGTTATCGTAGAAAAAATTATTACGTCACACACAAGCATAGCATATCAAGTTGCTGCCGCACTACGGCTTCAGTCTATTGATCAGTGTTGATCAGTGTTGAGTGAGCGTGTGTAGAGCATTATCCCTGAGTGTATTGTACTCGGTTTAATGTCTGGAGGGCAAAGAGCTGTTTATGGACCAGTCGTAGGAATCTCTGTGCCTCTATCAAAAATCCCAGGTTTCTTCGCAGCCAAGTAATCCTAAATTATGAATTTAAGATTGTTCATAACTGCTTGGAACAGGCTGTTACTAGTCTGATGTATCAATGTAAATACATCAATGAATTCGTTTTGCTTCTGCGAAAGTCTGCTGTTGAGTCGTAAATGTGTTCAATTTCAGTGATTTTTCACCGATGTAGCAGTACGTTGATGACGTCAGACTATCGAAACAACCATCTTCGGTTAATCCGGATCTTCGCCTAAACCGGATAAAATCGTCGGTCAAATCGAATCCAGATTAAGCGAGGTTTACTGTATTAATAACATTTTGTGTCTCAAATCGCCTATAAATGTTAACAATTATAGACTAAGGCCTACGTCGACGCAACGGTTTAACATCCATCATCCACTAACTGTACTACTTTGTTGGGGCAAGCTTACTATTGGTTGCTAAATAAACTCTTCTGACTACACTATTAATTCCATCTGCTGTCTACACAGCAGGCTGCGCAAATGTGTAGCTTTGTTCGTAAGCATCAAAGGTATCTTGCTTCTATGCAGTACAAAATGCGAGAAGACTACTTGGGCTAGCATAATGCATTTTTTCACAACAATCATCACAGAAAATACGTTTTGATCAAATGGAAGTCTGACGTCTGGATGTATACAACTAGGCATGTAGGCCAACTTCACGTTCAACAATTCAAGCAATGAATATGCTGACGCTTTACGCTCTAGCATCAAATACATGTATCACTTCACAAACATATCATAAATGATCAGGCGATGTTATTCTAGGTAACAGCGGCAGGTACGGCTCTGTCTACAAATTACAGAATAGAATACGGATTGATAAAAATATTACTGGTTTCTCGTGTTTCATATATTTCAATTTGGGGGTTGAAGCTTTGTTTGGGGTTTTAGCTCACAAAAGTCCCTCCGTGGTAACGTGATTGAATTTTGGACCCCTGTGACAGCGTGCCCCCATTTGGGGTATGGAGGGCGGCTGATGCGGTTCTGGTTGGGCCCCTTTCTGGAAAAATCCTTCCGAGTCCCATGCCTGGCTATTGCTGCCAACGAACGCATTTTGTGACTGCTGCCGTAACATGGGGCCTTTTCTTGATGGTGTAGAAGGGGGCGAAGCGTTCTGTGAACGTCCATTTGCATTGCATCGTCAGCAAGCTGAAAAGGACATACAAAATGTCGAGGTTGCCCCCCCCTAGAAAAATTTCTTCGGACGCCCATGCGTGGCTCCCAACAGCAACTGATTTCTCTACAAATTCGACTGTCTGCTAACTTTTGTAATCACTACTGAATAGCGTATGTATTTTTGGTTTTGTTCAATGCAAATACATTTAATTTCGCTGGTAACTTTTTCCTAATAATCGTTCTTTTGGCACGGGTATGACTCTACTCGTGCATCACGCCTATTGCACAAATGTCACGAAAACGTTACTATTTGCGTGCGAAAGCTAGTGGTTGCTCACTGCTGTTGAGTATCAATCAATGTTGCCACTGGGGTCAACCTCGTTAACATCAGATTGCTACCTTTTTCAACATCAGATAACATCAAGTTTTTACGCTACAGTTTCAATATAAGCTAAATGCTTCTATTAACAAACCTAACAAAGCGCGATTACCCTCGTTGAATCCGAAACAGAGGGAAGTATCGCCATTAAATGGAGAAGTCGTTTATGATTTATGTAAAATGTTAGTCTCAACACAGCGAAGAGAGCTTCTTCTGTTTGAAACGATAACCA
>JGI24159J19872_10011800_pt1 | contig 11435 bp, 6 predicted proteins | sample Ectturendosymbi4_FD_19872 | JGI IMG/M metagenome (IMG submission 19872) | reverse complement strand
TCTTTCAGTCACCGTTATTTTTCCTTCACTCTCGTAGCCTCTTGCCAGTGAAGTAAGAGAGCACAAACGAAATAAACCATGTCGTCCTTTACTATTTTCTCGCTGTGTTGGGAAAAGTTTGCAGCCTGTTGCATAAAACGTAATTGAAGCAAAAGTTATGAAAATCTTGTAACTAACTTGATTCGAAACAATTTTTACTGAAGACCCATTAAAACACAGGATTGAAGACCTGTTTACGAATCCAGAATGTTCTTTTCAAAAAGAAAAATCATGTATTAATCCGTCAAAGAAATCATTGCTGCAGTAGTTGTATTCCTATTTGTCTGACTTCCTGTTTGCCTGTTTCTACTTATAATATTTGAACACCGGGACACGACTGTGGCAGCAAATCAGAATAGTTGATGATCAACTTGAATTCATTCTTAAGTTGGCTGCAAACAACATGGTATCAAAATCCACACGGTTTTTCATCTGGTGAAAAAGCGGCTATAAATCGTGGTTTGTATTTTGTAGATTTTATGCTACATTTTTCTCAGAAACCGTAAAACTTCCCTCAACTTTGTGAGGTAACAGTCGAACCGTCAAAGTGGCGACAGAGACAGAACCTGGTTGCATTGGAATATAACAATGACTGCGAAATTGGCTGCAAATAAATCGATGAAAGATCTACCGTCACTTCCTTAGAAAGCAACTTTGAAAATGACGTCCTCACGAAAGATTCATTGCGATCGCCATAAACTTGTCACTAAAACTCAATCTTGTCTGGCCTGTCTGGCGCTGCATATGGTGAGAAAATATTTTCTGGCCGATTTGTCCACCATCTTATGAGCCATCATGTGACGCTAAAGATGGGCCATGAATAAAACCTTTCTATAAAACAAACAGCCGATGGTGGGACATTGGTCAGCTACGAGCTACGCTGTATCCGTAATTCCGTATCTTTCCACTTTTGCTCTAAGCATAACTATAACCATCCTATAATCTTGTTTGTTCGCGGTTGACACAACAGCTGACATTTCCACTAAACTCTGATTTGCCAAACTGAGTAAAAAGGGGTTATCAACATCATTCACTGTCAAAAACAACGTTGAAGCAACCAGTAACTGTACACAAGGCTTTTTAGACCCTGCCGCTGCGCAACAGCACCAAGACTTACAGAGCACAGCCTGCAGACCACAAAACTAAGCTGCCAGTCGCATCGGCCGCAAAACTAAAGTTCAAAGCGTTTCGTCCCTCAAGCGATGCCCCCTGTCCACCCAAACCGAAACTCAGCCAGCGGCCTTCCACGCTCAGCTGAGAAACCAACAGGCGGTTTCCTCTCGCTTGAATCATTGTCTCCCATTGTAGCGTTTGCATAACATGTATGTGGAGAATGCATCGGTGTAATGATCTCACCCCTGGTTCAAGATGGCGGCTAATCCTTCAACTGATACGCGCTTTCTAACTGATGGCTTTCTAATCCCTTGTTGGGAGAAAATCACCTGACGCCAAATATTTTGGTCTGTAGCGAACAGCGTTTAGCACTAAGGTGATGACAGAAGGCGAGGACTGTGAAATCACGCAGCTCCATTGTTACGTCACAGGCGCGAACTGATTCAAATTGTTTTCATGTAAATTAATTATCGATCGCACATCCACAGATTGCGCACAAGTGAGAACATCGGTAGCGCTTCAACTTTCATTGGCGCCTTTAAAGCCGAAAATCAACGAAAGTTTCCGATGTTTACGTCAAACCTTCCGCCCTTTTATTTCAAGAGAGTAAGTGGTGATGGGGTTCTTGAAGTGCTCCTCGATCTATTGTGTCACTCAACCTACACATGGAGCACTGCCAGACAACTTTTATTCACATCATCAGGACTGCTTTCCTGTTCTGTTTATTGCTTGACAGTATGACTGTTGTCCATTCGCGTTAATCTAAAAGTAGCAACACACGAAAATGCATCTGGTTAGATCTCCACACATACAATTGCTTCTGCGACAGTNCCGTCGTCCATTATGTGTCGCAAACACATTATAAAAAGCTGTTNAACATAAGTCATTACAACGAAGCTGAACAAGCTGCAAGAATTGGTAAGCTTGTCCGAATATGGCAAAGTAGACTTGCAGTGTAAAAATCCTTTGCCGCAATTTCTCTTTCATATAAAATTACATAAATTTTTAAAAATCCATAAACAAAGTTGTTGAAACGCGTGTTGTTGTTGACCGTCTACTGCAAGACACTGTCACCTCAACATGGGAAACAAACTATGATGTTTAATCTTGACCAACACATTCATACAATACTCTGTTCATAGTTCTGATGTAACAATTACTCAGCGGTTTGTGGTTCGCAAATATTTGCAACGTTATCACTCGACTATAAATGTGACAAGAACCTCCACATTTTTTGAAAGTTGATGTACTTCAGAAAATGTTTCAACACAGACTGGAAAGATGTAAATTGTCGAGTAAAGAATTGTTTGTTTCAGTGCTCAGATAAATGGAAGAGATATATAAGACTTGCTTAACACAGTTTTTGTCCGTTGGAAAGGCTATGTCAAGGTTACCTGGATGATTTTTAACGAGTTTGCCCACTGCTTCTGTTGACTGGATATCATGCCTTCGTATTACGAAAGGCCAAATGGGATTTTTTTCATCAAAGTTATTCGGGTCTGGCGGTAGATTCATAAGTGAACCGGACCAAAGCTCAGTCAACAGCAATGTAAACACTGTTCGAGTGCACATCTGGAGCGGCACAGTGCTTTGCAGTCATGCCCGAGCCCATCTATTGCCACTTCAGGGCGTGATGGCTCAATATATAGTACATAGCGACTGATATATGAGCTACCACTGCACTGTTTCACTTTAGGTCCTTGTGCCCATTGTGACGCGATAAAAAAGGACAAAGTGAAAGGTTGACAGCAATAACTGCTGCTAGAACAAAGATCAGGAATATTTCACAAATATCCGGTGTGTTCGACCTGTTGGCTCACAACGTGTAAACTTCTTTGCTGACGTATAAGGATTTATTAACAAAATCAGCTTCATCCAGATTTCCTTCTTTGCTTTTGGAAAACGTATCTTGTGAAAAAGTTATGGTAAACAATTGTATTTTCCACTAAAAGTGATCACTATTATAAAAGACAACATATGCAACATAAATGACAACATCGTTAGTATATTCAAGATTCAAGACATCCAGTGCCAGCTCCAGCTTCCACCAACAAATCATGGTTAAATGTACGTCATCAACATTTCACAAAAATATTAAAAAAGAAAAACAAGAAGCCAGTCTTAATACCAACTTTTGTTTGGAAATTTTGTCAGTTCTCATGAATTGAACCTGAGCCTGTCTTATCCTGTTCCTCGCTGAAACGTCTACTTAATATTCCAGCACAGAATTTGCAAAACTTCCCATCTCGCTTATGACAACGTGCCAGCACTTGGTCTCAACGGCAACTAAGGCTCTCCACTCGACCAATTGCGTCGAAGCTACTGTTTGCACAAAGGACAGAACTAAAACAACATCTCCACGAAAGGCCCAACGACACTGGGCTCCCATGAGGGCTGGGCCATCAACCTGTCACTATCTGTGAAATGCCTGAGCTTTTACAAACAATCTTCGAACAGCTCAGCACAGCGAGTCTTTGTGCAGGGGTTTAAGTTTCTCTGTGGCTGAGGTAGGGGGAGACGGAAACCTTATACTAAATAAGCGCATTGGGTCAAAGAATTATGCCGAGCACGCTGGGTAAGAAAACCATCAGTTCATGTCAATGTCGCTGCGCTGGATGCTGCTTTAGAGAAATAACGTCATTGAAGATTTTCTGCACAAAACTTCATTCAAATATGGACAGAGAAGCTCAACCGCTGCTTGTACACTGTCGGTCGACACTGCAGTGTTACCTGCTGACAAACTTTGTTGGAGTAACTACAATTGTGCTATACAGGCAATGTATGGGTTATGCTTGGAATCATTTCATATAGTCGCCTAAAGTTTGTTGTGACGTCACTGCCTGCTTTCCGGCAGTTGTTTTAAACCGACATCGAGATATACAGTAATTTGTACATTCGACAAACTGCGAAATTCACCACACTTTGCAAAATTGCGTAAACCTGCAAGACAAGCCAACGACCTTTGAAAAAATCGTTACATCTGCTTTTGAGCATCATCAGATTAATCGTATTTCGTCCTCAATTTTTCTGCTGTATATTGCTTGACGTTTTTCAACCTTTGTTGCGCGGCTTGGTTTGTTCACTTTTCTCATTCGTCCAATAATTCTCACGCAAATCAAACTCCTACGTTCGCCTTCTTTGTGACGAAATAAACGATCGTCAGTTGTCATTGTTGATGACAGGCCAAAGGAATTTATTTGATCTGTTTAGTGAACGACTGTTCTTTTGTTGAAACATTTCCTTTAGTGAAGCAACTGGTAAATCCTCTGATCCGCTCAAGTGCTGACAAGCACCTGTTAACTTTCAAGTCCTATCAAATCTCCTTTCCCTGATCAACTGTTGATCTCGCGGTATCAGTTTGGATTGGCGTTGAAGTACTCTTCGCTTTTGCTTCGTCTGCACTTGCAACTAAAATCTTACAAAGTCAAATGAAACACAAAAACATACATTTGTAGGGAAGTGTACTGAACTACAAGTTCAGTTTTAGATGCTTCCTGTGGCGGCAATAAATTCAACAATTAGTTGCAAAAATTTTTGAGGGAGAAAAGGAAACTGGTTTGAAACCTTTACAAAAAATTAACGTTAATTGAAAAAAAACTTTGATATTAAAAAACTTTCACTTTCACAAACGAAAAAAATGCATGTTCACTGCTGTCTTGATTGCAACAAAACCTCCATCTTGTTTTGATCATCTCTTCGCGCCAAATTGTTTGTTACCGTGATCGTGATGTTCTTGATTAAGGCAGACAAGCAATTTGTTGGAAAGCAGCACTCTGAAGCCGAAGTGAAGACGTGCTCTTGACGAAAAACAGAAAACGCGAAACGAAAGCCTCGGCAGCGAGCGATCTTTACGCAAGCGCCTTCGCTTCAGTGTTGCGCTGAAGATTTACCAGAAACAACAAATCGAGGCGATACGTCACTCCTACTGGAAACACTGCATGATAGATGAAGGCCTAAAAACAACAGTTTACTCAAGTTTTTCTACCGTAGCTATGACAACCTGAAGCAGTTTCGAAGCTTTCTGAGGCTGGAGCCTCATAAACTGAAGCTGTTATGAGANACGTGTTTATTGCAAATCCGCCGAACTTCNGAGCAGCCCAGTCTTTACTCTCAAATGCCATTTATCAGCAACTGAATGCTTCGTTCTCCAAACTATTTTTCATCCGGGATTCCATCAATACAAGCAAGACATTGAGCCCGCACACATTCTAAGGCTGGAAGCACAAAACACGTCCTTACGAAGTATCGGATATCATGAAACCCGAACCCTGCTGATTGAATCCGAGGCGCAATCCGATCTCTTCCCACTTCTGCCATCTCTTGAAATGTCTCCGCCATAAGAAAGAGCGTCTGTTTGTTGCCAAACTATGCGCCTTTATGGCAGGTGTGTTACCTCACAATGGGCAGCGCACGACTGTACAAGAAAATCCGTGTAACTGACTATTTCATAAACAGGTAAATCAGCTCCACAGACAAAATTAATAAATTTGAGCTGCTTTAGTAAACACAGCCTTTGGATACATTACGTTTCTATTTAAGCAGCAGTTACATAGCTACCGAAGCCCAAGTGTGTAAGCAATATTTTCACTTTTTGTTTGGTAACGGCAACAAAGGATATCACGTCAAGCTCACCAATCAAAACCCATCTCTGTGTGATGTGGGTCTTGGGTCTGAGCCAAACCACGTAACTAAATTAAAAAACTTGAAGAATGTTTTTTCGCTCACCAGTCAGGGCGGACGGAGTTAGAGAGAACCAAGGTGTCATGTCCCCCATATTTGATTTGCCTTACCACTTTAACCCAACATTTTTGTTTGACTCGAGAGAAATTCCTCTTTTACGTTGTTTTTGTGAAATCATTGCGCTCCAACCAACATAATTTAGCCCCTGAGGACCCCCCCAAGTGGTCAGTATGAAAATATTTGGTTAAGCCACTAGTCCTCAGCCAACCAAGGCAAATTTGTGAAAGATAACCTTAACCTTTTCTAACTACCCGTCAAGCAGACCACGCGGGTCTGGCGTAACTGAATCCACACAAATGCCGTGCAGAGGGGTTGAGAAGAGGTGACGGCCCTGGGCATCTAAGGCAGGAGGCTTCCAAAGAGCAAAATTACAAAAATTAAATTGTATTAAAATATTGTAACTAGATGCGTCTTCATATTGTAAGGGCTACTAACATATACTGCATGGATCTGATGGAAACTTGCCTGAGGGAGGCATCAAAATCCAAGTTACGTGACCGGAAAGAGAGATGGAAGCACTTTCATCGTTATGTTAAGGCCTTACATCCTTTTTTTCTTCCCAGTTTGTAGGTTGGCCAATTCCTGTTAGCCTGTTTTTAATTCGCGTCTTTAGTCTTCAAAATATCTCTCGATTCTCTCTAGAGCTTGGATTCCTGAACTGAGAGGTGAGGAAGGTTCACAAGGGGGTGCAAATTTATGGCAAGGCAAATTTATTATCTCTTCACCAAAAACGTCATAATCAAAACAAAGGGGACAATACAATGAACAAAAACCGAGACCTCTAACTTGATGGTTCAGTGTTGGATTTAAATTATGAATAGAGAACGCTGCATGTTACGATGGTGTCTTGTCAGCTTGGTTTCATTTTTAGTAGCAATGCAAATTCCATTGCAGGGCGATATTGTTCGTGACGATTTGGTGATAGATTATTCGCTTTTAAATGTTGTAAAAAGATCAAAAGTTTCCAAACATATGAAGCTTCAAAACAAAAAAATCCTAATGCTTTGTAACAGAGCAAAAAAAGAAAATTTTGCAAAATCGTTTACAAAACAACAAATGCCACTAGCATTTAATTTAAATCACAGTTTTCGCTTTGTTTTTTTTTTAATCTTGGAGCTTGTTCATTACAATCCAGCTATTTCAAAATATTTTGAAATATGGAATTTTACATATTTTTCAAAAATTTTTGAGCCGACTCTAAATTTTCTGCCTTTATCGTTTGCGATCTTTGAGCGTATATACGTCATTATTCACGGAAATTTTGGTCAAAATATGCTATTATCCTAAAAGCGGCAGTCCGCTTATGATGTAACAATACCAAATTTGATGACTCAGTCAGGTTAGCGGTTGGTTGAACATGAAACAACCTTGTGGACACGCTTCAGTGACCAGACATCGGATTAGATGAGTTTNAACTGATGCTGCATCATCAAACATCGACGCGGTTACGAGTGCGGGGGCTTCGCAGATGTGATGTCTGCGACATTTATCACTTACTTGTACTTTTCGTGACTTCTTTGGACGTTCTTAAAGTTTCACCAGCGCGGGTCGGCAGGGCACTCCCCACAAACAAACTATTGCCAGCATCTACAGCTCTGCTCTTGATGTTTTATCAGAAAATAACAATCCAAAATTTTGGTCAATTTAGGTTTCGACTTCGGACGTACAAATCATCGGAAGCAAAAACTGAACTGCAGTTAAGCAAAGGGGCAAAGAAAGACCAGTACGTAAAAAGAAGCGATTGGCAATGTCAGCAAAATTGTTTCAACAATCAGTAAAATCCACTTTGTTGATCTTCATTGTCATAGCCTGCTTTGTACTGTCTTTTCCATCTCACCTATACCNGCTCAATAGGAAGAGAAGGTTTTTNNTCAAAAACTTAACACAACAACTGATCCACAAAACCAGTAAAGAACATTTTGTGTGTTTCGTGTTTNACTTTCTTTTCTAAAATATGTTCAGAAAACTCTGAACAGGAAAAACAAACCTTCAAAGAAGGCGTTTATCTGAAATCGCTGGATATATAAAACATTAAGCTTTGCGTAAATAGTGGTGGTTTATTTCTTTTACATAATTAACAACCTGTTTATTCTATACAAAAAATGTTTACCCGGTTTCTGCAGGAAGAGTATACGCATTAGATATGACCGTACTATGTTTTGAAACAGAGGTTCAACGGAAAGAAACAACGTTTGACGAAAACTATTCCAGAAAAAAGCTTGGTTTTGCATTTTCCCAACAAACCTTCCATCGCTTCAAGTTCAATTCTCATGTGCGCAACATACTTTTCAAAAGATTCAGGTTTCTATGGAAACAAACATTTCACAAGGTATTCATATGATGTACCGCGTTTTATCTAAAACTGTTTGTGACGTGATAAAGGTGCAAAAACAAGTTCAAAGACGTCGTGAGCCAATGTGTTTGAAGTCTGCAATTGAAGCGAATCCGAACGTAGCATCGCAGGATGGTGGGGCGAGGCACACTAGAAATGTACACCGGGTATTTTTAGAACATCAGTTAAAGAGAAAAAATAAAACTTGATTCATTTTTCTGGAAAAACGCTAATTTTTGTTTCGCACAGATAATAAAACGTCGTAGTTGGGGGAATGAAACGTGGAACGGAATTACTTCGATGTTATTATCGACATTATCCACATTGTGACACAAAGAAGGCATGCATGCTTTGCAGACCAAGAAGGAACCGACCCTTAGTAAACACAAGTCAGTAAAGCAAAAGTGCAAAAAATTATAAAACTTATAAAATTTTTTCTCAAAAGAAGCTGCACAAGTTTTGTTTCTTTGTCGAAGTTTGTCTTTCACGAAGTTTGGAAAAAATTCAAGCATAACATCCCTTTTTCGCTTTTCCACTGAAAACCATAAGCCACAGCAAAAATTCTATAATTTATTCCTTGGTAGCTGTCTTCGTGGAATGATTAAGGTTCGTCATTAATTTTTTTGCCATTTTTTATCATTTTTTTAGCGTTTAGACTTCAACATCAAACTACTCCAATGAACGTTGCGCCCTCAAATTGAGGTTATCAAAAACACAAAACGCCGGTGGAAAACTGACCTGCAAAAGTTTGAGGTTCTTTCGCTGCTTTGTGATTATATTCGAATGAGATTCCAGGAATAAGGATACGTAGAGTTGCGTTAAATCAATAAACATTTGCTGATTGATTTGACTGCATCGTCTTTGTGGAAATTTGTGGAGATTTGTGGAGACCAATTACTTGAAAACAAATATGCGCAACTCGCCAAGTTTTGAAAGTAGAGCTTAGTCGGTTGATTCCTCGAAAGCTTGCAGCTCAGCTAAAAACTTTCTGCCATCGCTGTTTGTGAGCTAACTTTTTAAATAATATATGTGAAAAGCGGTTATACTTTGAGCGGACCATACGAAGAATCGAACACAGGTTTTCTGAAACGATATGAAAATAAACATTATTTCAGAAAAACAAAACTGTCGTAAGACTTTAATTGACTTGAGAGACAACAATTTGAGAACGTCTTCTCCTCTGAGCCACCTAGCGGATCGCGTAGTCTCCCGCACAACAACAAAACTGAGAACATTAGTTATTTTATTAGTTACTAACGTACATACTCTTTTGGTGGTTTGGTCTAGAACAGCTTGTTTTTGTTTTATCTGCACGTGTGTTGGCTGATTTATCTGAATTAGATATTTGTAGCTGACAACAACATTATTAAAACATACAGTATGGAGGCTAATGTGGTTTCGCTAATCATACTATTTCTGTTTAAAGTTATCAAAATGCAAAGCTGAAAAAATGAGGGAGGATTTCGAAGTTTTTGGTAACAACTGAACTTCACCTGCACATTGCTGCTGTGTGTCCTCACCAACGTGAGAAGACGTTATCTGTCAAGTGCTAAGCGTCTCAATTGATTCTTGCATTTGCCTGCAAGAGCAAACGACAGGTCTTTCATATTTTACATATAAACAGCATCTCTAAATACGAAAGCATAAGCAGATGCTCCAGATATTTTTATATGTTGTTTAAAATTTCCAAATCTGCCGGCCTAAGGTTATGTATCGAGTACTGCGGATAAACGTCCGCAATGTCAGTAACTGAATTTTATGTCTGTTCCCTTCACTCATTATCATTTTTAAATAACACATCTAGGACGTTGAAAAAGACTTAACTTATATTAACGACGAACATGCATGCTTGCACTTTCATTGATGCCTTGAATTGTTGAAACATCTCTGAGGATGCATGTAATTTTTGCTGGGACAATTAATTTCGCGTCGTTTTTAGGCAAAATTTCAAGGAAAGCGAAAGAACAACGAATATAAACTTATAAGGGAATGCGCTTTACAATTATGTCTTAAGTGGCAGAAATGGATGACATTTGTTTATTTAAATCTTGTTTTCAAGATCAATGTTGACTGATTGCGATAAGAACTGAATTTAAGCCTGTCGCTTGGGTTGCCATTTTTTACAAACAGTCTGTTACAGTGGGATGAGATAGTTTCATTTATACTCTATAATCTCCCTTAACACTTGACCTTCGGCTACGATGTCATTATTCTCTTCGTCAAGATAAAGTCATTTTTACTTGAGCAGGTTTTTGTGAAACACTTGCGCTTTCTTCCGAACGAACCTGATAAAAATTGCTTGACGCAAAGCAAGCATAGGCTACTTTGTTTAGTTCTCTACTCAAACGGTTGTAACTTGTCGGAATTGCTCAAAACACATATAAAAGCAGAGAATCGAAAGTTACTTTAAACTTGGAAAGTCGTGGTTTTGATTTCTTAGTTGCATGGAGAATATGTTGCCGAAAGAACACAAGTTATTTTTAATGAAGTACAATACAAAGCGTTCTGCAAGTGGAAATGTCGTTTTCTTTCGCTGACAGAAACTTGACCAACTTTGAACCACACAAAAAATTTTCATTCGGTTTTACATATTGCGGGAAGCTTTAACAAGCCCAGATAATTTGACTGGCCCCTGTCACTCCCCATACACAAACGTTACATGACAACGCGCCCCCCGCAAACCGGGTTGCCTGTGCGGGCTGCTCCGAATTAACCCCAGCACTCTGCGAACAGACGAGCAAAGCAGCAGCTTCACTGGTTTCTCTGTCGAATCAAAGCTGACCAGAAATCAAAGGTATTCGGCTCGAGGTGCTTTGACCCCAGAATCGGGGGTTCGGTCGAGACTTGCGAGCACTCCAGGCATGGGGTTTGCTAAAAAAATTTTGCCTAAGATTTTCTTTACACAAAATAAATTACCTAAAATCGAGCAAAGTCACACAACCTGAGCTTAGCAAAGTTGCAAAGGAATGTGCACTGGAGCAGAACCAGGCCCAACTATAATTAAATCAAAGGTTGATCAGCAACAACCAAGGAGTGGTGTCACGTGGCAGCGATGCTTGGAGCGAGATAAGCAGCAATCCTTGCGACATTTAAGGTGCATCCGGTGAATTGCGGTTCCTCCGGTGAATTGCGGTGGATTCGGTGAATTGCGGTTCCTCCGGTGAATTGCGGTGCATTCGGTGAATGCATCCCAGAATCTCATCAACCGCTT
>JGI24159J19872_10011799_pt1 | contig 11435 bp, 11 predicted proteins | sample Ectturendosymbi4_FD_19872 | JGI IMG/M metagenome (IMG submission 19872) | reverse complement strand
ATTCGCTTTGCATGTCACTTTCGCAACATCATTGTTCAGCGCCTTAGAGCGACATGTCGGATTTCGGCGCTTTATAAATGCATGAATTATTATTATTATTTATTATTATTAAACGTAAGTACTATCAAAAAGGTCTTTTTATAGACATTCCTTGCCGCAGTTGGCTTGGTTTTGATTTATATAGTATTTATTTATTCATTCCATTGCTTTGCTTGCCTTGGTTTGGTTTGGTTTCACTCGTAAGCGTTTCTTGCAGAATTCAGAACTGTTGGTGCGTAGAGTTGCATGAAGTCGGTTTTCTGTGCAAATTGCAAAATGACACAAAATGAAAAAAACGGAATGCTTATGGATTCGACTGCGTAGCCATTTTTGGAGGCTAGTTACTTAAAATAGATTTATGCAAGCCTGTAAATCATAACAAGTCATGAAAACAGATGCCAGTGGGATGATTCCTGCAAAGCTTGCAGAAAACCCCTAAGATTTAATTGTTGATTTGAAAGCTATCATCATGAGGGCAAATAAAAAAATCAGGTACACGAGAATTCATATTTTTTCTGCATATAATCAAAAAGGCAATGTGTAATTAACGAATGTGTTTGCACGGTGAAAATGTCCTTTTTTCAATGCACATTAACTCGTGCTACCAAAAAAAGCTATTTCAAACAAAACTCTTGAAATTTTTTTGTGTCTTGCGATTCAGATTTGCAGATTTCAGAGAAGAAACGCTGCTCTACGGCGTCTAGCAATGGAAGCGATGACGTTCATCGCTATGAAGCCGTCTTGCCTAAAAATCAGGAGTGTAAGTTTTGTCTTTTGTCAGTTCTGGAAATCAACTTAATGATGAATGGAGTTATGGGAGAACCTTTTCGTAAAAGGCATTTAATTGTAATTTCAACATAAGAGAGTTCTGTTTCAATTAGTTTTCAACTTTATTGCACAAACCTTTTTCATTTTTTTTGCGATGCTTTCGAAGAAACATTATAGAAATACAGAGTGGAAAAAAGATAGTTTGACGAAAAGTGTTTCTTTTACATTTATATGGAACCTGGTTCAACACGCAATGAATACTGCCAAGCTTCAACCAGGCATACACAACATACAGCGCGAGAGGAAGAAAATGTTGCAAAAATTGACTTCGGGTCATTAAATGTCGTTCCTGAATATCCTCCAAATTACAACGTAATGAAATAGATCTTTGCTGTCGACGGCAAAAGCTATGTTGATGAATTTGTCCTTTCGTGCTTTCTGGGTTTGGCAGGCCCGGACGGTTTGCTAAGCAGTTTTAAAAAAGGTCGAGTATACCCTGCATGACTATAGCGCAGTATTTTTGCATTAATTTCGACAACTAAATCGTGCGCTCGAAAACATGTCCCATGCTTTGACACACAGACTGTTAATCTAAAGTCCTAGCTTTCACATCTTATGCTAGAATAACATGTTGGAGTGAATTGCTTCATAGAGTGCCACATTTTGAAGATGTAACTGTGTCCGTTGTGCCATGTGTAAGTAAATGTTGTTAGACTATAGTGATGCGAGTGCTTGACCCAAGAAATGTAAAATATTTCCTGTTGTTTTGTAGTTTCAAATTGTTATTTCGTTGGGCTATGCTTTTGCGACTAGCTTTTTAAATTTCGAGTGCAGTAGGCGACCAACTCAAATATATTATTGTTTTCGTAGAGAAATTGTAATGCACGTGATTAACCTACAAAGATTAGCTTCACGTTTTTCCAAAACTGAAATCACAAACGTTGCGCAAAGAAAATTTATGAGTTATGTTTTATCACAATTTCTAAGTTTAGAAACTGCTGGAATGTATTTGAACTGCGTTCAAGCTGTTTTGTTATCACTCAGTAATAACTGCGAAAATAATAAAGTGGAAAATACTGTCTGATTTTCATACTCTATCCATGTTCCTGCCTTTTGTTTAAACGCTAGTGAACTGAATTACAGAAACAAAGATTTTTGATTTCATGCATTTTGTTTTTCATGCAGGGTTTCACGACAGTTTCAACAAAACTAGGAACTTAGGCGTTGTTTTTGATATACGAAAATTTTTTGCAGGCTCAGGTCTATCGCATATAAACTACAGAATGTCAATGACCAAGATACAGAATTTTCGTGTACCTGATTTTTTTGAATTGCCATCATGATCATATTGTAGCTTTCAAACCAACAATAACAGTTTCTAGGTGTTCTGCAAGCTTTCTAGGAATCATTCCACTGGCATGGTAATTTTCGTGACTTGTTATGATTTACAGACTGGCACAAATCTATTTTAAGTTACTAGTCTCCACAAAGGGCGACGCATTTTGTTTTTCATGCAGCATTTCACGATAGTTTCAATAAAACTAGGAGTTTGATATACGAAAAATTTTTGCAGGCTCACCTCTATTGCATACTAACTACAGAATGTCAATGACCAAGATATGGAATTCCGAAACAAGCAAACAAAGCAATCACAAACGTAGATTTACTTGGAATTACTGTAATAAAAAAATACGAACACCTTTAAAAACTACTTCACCATCGTTTATTTCGAGGTGCATCGTTTCAAATTAGTTGTCAATCGGAAATAAAACAAATCCAACACTTTGCAAGAAATCCAAAAGCAAGAGACGATTGACGTAGAAAACGTAATATGACGTAAAACCGCTGAAAGCAAGCCAGAGACAGTTGTCTATGTCAAAAACGCTGAAAACAAAAGAGTGTCTGACCGCCTGGTAAGAAAAATTCGTAACGTAAAAATTGTAAAACCGAACTGTTTTTTACATTTTTTAAGCAAATGGATCACTTGATCAACGAGCATCTGTTGCAAGTTGTGAAAATCATTACGTTGCAGCAAATCCAGTGGTGCTGATAAGTAAGTAGTTTGGAAAATTAAGTTAAACGTGGAAATTGCCTATAAATTGCCGACGATAATTGCTTAAAATAACACATTCCTTTTTCGCTTGCAAACTATGAAATTATGTTTATTCAAAAAAATCTGAAATTGTCTTGGGAATATTTTGTCATGAAGAAGGTTTCATTGTGAGTCAGAGAAACGGTTTGGTTTTACTTTTAAGATAGCTTATGGCAACGTCGTTGATGCTGGAATAAGCACAAGCTTGTCCGATGGATTTGAAAATCGTGTTCATGTGATAAACGCACACAAATTGCAGGCATAAAATATTGTAATAACGCAAATGATTGTAGCTCCCCTTTGTTGTAGTTTTGCGCTATTTTTAGAAGTCATTGGATTAGTAAAAATTTCTAGGAAATAGTCATCTGCCTAACATTGGGTTTTTCGACGATATCATTACGTAAGAAATTTGAGGAAAAACAAAATGTTTCTTATACTGCAAAAAATAGGTAAAGAAATCAATGAGGTCACTTTAGAATAACCCACTTTTGCTATACTGATAACTAATACAATATTGCAATTCAAATGCAACCTAAAATAAATGAGTAGAAGTACCTTGATTCTGTGCTTGATGGTTTCATAAAATATGCGGTTCTTTCTTGTTGATGTTGGTGCTATTTTATTTTAAAATTGACATAAAAAGTGCTTGCTTTCAACATTTATTGGACATTTTTCACATTGCGAAAGTTTGATAGCCTAAAGCTGAACTCACTAATGATTGAACGTCGTTGCCTGAATCGGCAAATGTCTGATTACTTTGATTCTGAGCAGATTATTCTTCAAACGTAAGATGAGCAGGAGGTATTGAGTTCTGTCTTGAAATTTCCATGATTAAATAGCAAAGGTTCAGCTCCAGGTTATTTCTTTGTCTTAAATCTTTCGACCAACATTTTCACCCAGCACAATCACATTACCAACTTTGCCGCTCTCCGAAAAAAATGAAACCTCCAAAGCTACAGTCGGTTAACAAAACTGTTTGAAGGCGTCGGAAAGAATATTCCAAGTGGTAATTAACAGCATTTTTCCATGGGAGGAAACCATGGTAAAATTTCATTTTGCCAATTCAAAACCAAAGAGAAAGCAATTTTTCTGCACAAAAATCAATAGAAAAATATAACATTTCAAAATCTAAGGAGGATCCAGGACATTTCCCTCTGACACACATGGTGCTTGGTTTTAAACTCATTCTTGCCAGCAAATTGTTTTCTGGCACTCCCGGACGATCGTGAAAACACCTGAGTCAAAACTGTAGGAGTGATTTCTGGAGTTCAAAGACAACTAAACTCAACACTTGATATCGCCAAGTGGCGTCACTATTTGGCAGATCGAAGTATTTAGACCAAGGTTGTCAAACTGGCGTCCCGAGGGCCAAATCCGGCCCGTCATGCTCCGTTTAGTGGCTTGAGTCATACCAGCTTTCTGCTTGCATTAGGTCTGATGGAGTTAGGTTTTTTATTATACTTTTATGTTTGTAGCCATAACGTGACATCAGGACATAACAATTTAGCTAAACAAACGTTGACTACTTTCAAACCAATGAGTTTGTGAAGATTCCATGATGATTTAAAGAATTTTCAACGCACTCGAAGAAAAAAATTCTGTTTGAAATATCTAGAAACTGATTTTATATATTTTCAGTAACCTGTTTCTGTAAATGTTGAAGAGGTTCCACAAAAGCATCAAATGGAGCTAACTGAGTTACAGCGCAACAGAGTTCTCAGACATAAATTTGAAAATGTTGACATCGAAACGTTTCATCAACACGTTGAAACAATCCATCCCCAAATGCAAAAACTGACATGGAAGATCATGTCAATGTTTGCTATTTCTTATGTCTACGAACAAAGGTTTTCTTTGATTAGCTCAAACCAGTCTCGATTCCGACCTCAATTGACGTATGCACATCTCAACTCAACGTTAAAAGTTGAGGCTGCACAATCTTTGTTACAGTACCATTAATGTGATTGTAAATGCCGAATGATGTCAAGTATATTAAACATCAAATATTAACATGCTTGTTAATAATACATTAACATGCTTGTAAATGCCGAAAGATGCAAAGTTTCTTCGAGTCGCAGAGCTATGAATAAATAGCAAATGAAAATGTCGATTGTGTCATAATGCACAAAATTGCCTGGCCTGCGTGGAATCTCAGTGCATAAATATGGATCATAAGACCAAATGGATTTAAACCCTGATTTAAACGATCGGGAATAGCGGTGGTATCAATGAATAGTGCATGTTTTTTGCAGACGGCACAAGAAAGCATTTGGGAGTGCCCACCAACAACTAATTTTTTAGGCTCCACTGGATAATGTACAAGCAGCAAATTATTTTCTATACGACCAATGCATAAAATTACAAGACAAGGAGAAAACTTCGTTACTTCACCTCTTTTTCAGCAAACGAAACACTTGATCAACGAGCTTCTGTTGCAAGTTGTGAAAATCCTTACGTTGCAGCAAATCCAGCGATACCGATCAGTAAGTAGATTAGAAAAGTGAGCAAGAGGTAGAAATTTCGGATAAACCTCTGACGAGAATTATTTAAATCAAAAAACGATGTACTGATAATCGAGGCCAGGTACACGGGAACATGAGGAGAAAAAAAAGCCTAGGACTTGCTAAATTCCGCTTTTTGTTTTCCTATTTTTGTGAAAATGTCAATGTCCCCCTGCTTGCGCTTTGCAGTATATAACTCTTTACACATGTTTGCTACCTTGTTTCCTAAATTTTCGCAAGTTGTCCAACGCTAACTGTACATTTTCATGGGATTGGCGACAAGTGCAATTTGACAGATGCACGTCATCAAACAGCTTTTGCGTAGGATATACCAGTGACATGAAAAGGTGGAAACCGATTCTGACCTGAAAGCTACTGTGAAATACAGTGACTCTTTCCTCCAATAAAAAGATAATTGTGTATTCAAATGTCTGAAATGAATACATATTTTCNGTATATGTTGTTTGTAACATTAGTGTTTTGATGACATATTTCCTGGCTTTTGGTTGAAATATTTCATTTTCTGACGTTTGTGGTCGAACCTCCCACCATTTTGTGTTCGCCCTGACGACGAGAGTTTTATCGAACTATGGAAATGATGGCCCATTTTTCAACTTAATTTTATATTTTTCCGCCAGTAGAGCTTGACGAAAGCACTGTTCACTGAAGTCATGCCGTCTTCGAAAAAGAAAGTTGGTTCATTATGATATTTCATTACGCACCTCACTGCTCAGTGATGTCAACATGGTCGCCCTATAAAAGATCAGAAGTCGCTATAGCTGTTCAATTTTAGTTATTAAACCTGATGGGCCGAAATTTTTACGGGGACAGAAACAACCCTCTTCTGCTTGAAACCAGGTTGCAGTTTGGATAGCGCTCGACAAATGTCTATATCTTTTCAACCAGAATTTCATCATTTTCTTATCAGCAGTGCTTTCCAGTATCCAGTAAGTATGAATAACATAACGTCAACAAACGCTGTGAAGGCACCTTCAACGAAAGATGTAACGCAGGTCGCGTTGCGTTTGGACAAGGTTCTTGCTTTTGTGCCTGCGTTTGGAACCAGTTATGGAAAACAAAGAAACCAAGGTGTCGTACAAGCTTTCGCACCCGATGACCCCTACGTGAAAAACGTTTTTCTACCCCTAATGCCGACTTCGTTTGAATGCCGACTTCGTTAGCCAAAAAAGAACATTTTACTTCCACAGCTCAAGCCAAGTGTCACGAGCAAAGCATGTCTATGGCAATTTGCGAAAGTCAGTTCGGTCGGTCTCTGCAAGCATATCAGCTTGGTAAGCATATCTTTCCAAAAGTGGTTACAGTGCATTTTAATCAAACCCTGTTAAGCTTAAGCCAATCCTTGGTAATGATTTGACAAATTGGTAGTTCCGCTAGATCACTAGCGAAAATAGAGCTTTCATGACTTAAATTTTGCATCGTTAATATTTGTGTACCATAATCCTTTTTCTTCAGATAAATTATCACTTCAAACTGAAGAAGAGACAAATTACGAAAATGTGCAGCCTCTCAGCTCTTTCCAGCCTGGTCCGGGTATAGGTAATAATTCGAATATACGCGTTTGTTTTCCAGGAACACAGTCTTTAGTCATGGCGCTAAAACACAACCAGATCCCCAGGCGCTTTCCATACACACTTTGATTGTCACACGTGAGACGATAACAAGGTTTTGGCAACGTAGTTGGTGTGAATTTGTTATCACAGTATACATTCTCTAAACGTGATCAGAGTTTCGTTCTCAGATAGAAAAATTAGTCAGAAAACCAGAGTACTCTGCTTCGTGCATCACTTCACATTGTGATTAAGTTGTCAGAAAACAGTAATTAAAATGGCTGATCAACTGACGATCTTAAATTTTACCTTCTTGCTTCCTAACTTTGCTTTGCCAGAGAGGATTTTGAAACGCAGCGTCCTTTCAAATATTGAATGCACTGATAACGGATGACATTTGCGTACACTTTGAAAGCACAAAAAGTGAAGTAAAAACCACTAACACCTAAAATATGCATGCAACTTTGCAGGTGTTGAAGAAGCATACGCTGTTGTCCACAAGCCACAGCATTAACCATCATCCTCTATTCCTGCGTTGATGAAGGGCTGTTGTCCAGGATCTATCCTGTCACGTTGCCTTCGTATCTCACGCTCAGACTGAATGAATATGGATTTGTGTGATTGTTTTAATCTGTGAATATATTGTCGAGAAAAGTGAAAAACAATTTTGTTTCAAATGTCTCTTCGTTGTCAAACAGAATGTTCTTAGTATTTTAAATTCACCACATTTTTCAATTTTTAGCTCCAAACCTGTGGCTCGTAACCCTTTCGCTGAACAGAGCCAAGCACAGTCTTACAACTTTGTCAAAGGGTCGCAATAAAATAATTTTGTCACAAGGCATTTGACACGTTTTGTTTTATTGTAGAACAAAGTCCGTTACAGAAAATATTAGAAATTTTTTTGAAAGACTGTTGAGTACCGTGCAATAGGTGCTTGGGAGCCTTATACCGCCCTCAGAATAGTGATTAAGACACACTGCTCTAAGCCAGGGTTGGCCAACAAGTCGATCGCGATCGACCGGTTGATCGCCGAGTGTCAGTTGGTCGATTGCGCTTGATTTTGTGTTGAACTGACACGATACCTGAAAAGAACTTTTTTAAAGTAAAATCTTCTTTGTTTGCTTGAGAATTTTATCCAGTTATACTTCGATAACTGGTGACTATAGATTTCAATATCTTTAAATCTTAACGCAATTGCAAATATTTTATTGTTTTTCTCGCTTGAAAATTTCCCGTTTTCTGTGTATTTCCTTTTGCATTTTCACACCAGTTTGAACTTTCAAACTGGTATGAACATGCAAAATTCAACTGCTGTTGAAAAAGTTTAACTCTGGAAATCCGGAAAAAAATATACCTTTGGCTCCAGCGATGTCGATTTCGAAACCTTCGGAGTTCTAGGTAAAACTCTAACTAAAGTTTGCTAAACAAAGGTTCTATTCCAATTATTCACAGAAAAATAAACTGCACAAAAATGTATTCGACAGGGTAAAATTTGAGAATCGGTAAAAAGCAGTAACTGCAGAAAATAGTGCATTAAACTTAAAAAAATGTCGAAATCGACATCGCCGCAGTTTTAGTGTTCAAACACACAGTAATGTTAACTAAACCCACCGACTCAAGCAACGTCCTGTTTCAATCATCTATGGCGTGGATACGCGGATTATATCGTTGCAGTTGGGGTGAAAACGCGGAGAACATCTTTGTAGTTTTTCGTGAAAATACAGTAAAAGCGAAGGAAATTGTATTGTGGCGTAATAAGGACGTATTGTTAGATGTAGAACTATTCCATGCTCGGACTTGGGCTTTTGTCTTTCCTTAAATTCATCAGTTTTGCATTTTTTCTTTATTCTGTTGCAACCTCGTTGCCCAATATGTCTCACGAAAGCGAGAAAATTAGACAAAGAATGCAGACTTTTCCAAGATATTTGGTCCGTTTCCTACTTTTTTACGGAGGTGAATGGGATACCTGAATGTTTGGTGTGTTCACAGCAGGTTTCAACGGTGAAATAATATAACATTCGAGTGTTTCGTAATGGTTGCTCCTTAAATGTGCTAATAATCATTTTCAGATAAGCTTGATCTTTTTGCATTAAAGTTATGAAAGCAGTTGGAAGTTGTCATTGCTTATAACCGGTTTGTTATACATTGATTACATTGGTTCGGCCCGTTTGAGATGAAATTTGCCTGAGGTGGCCCCGGAACTGCAACGAGTTTGTCACCCCTGATGTAGGCGTACATACTCATTCATTTATTCATTTTCGTGCCCGCTTTTCCTTTGGGGGGAGTCGCGGAGAAAGCATCCCTAGGACTCGAAAAACCTCACGATCAACAACAATCTCAGATAGTTTTGCTGGCTCCAAACCAAGACGGTACCAACCAAGGTCAGAGATGTAGTAGGGCGGCATTAGGTCAGTGGTATAGGGGAGTGTCCGCCTCCCAATTGGAAGGTTGGGTGTTCGATCCACGACCACTGAGTGAATTGCCGCATCGCTCCTTAGGCAAGAGCGTTCACCTCAACTGGCCTGCCGCCAATTGCCGTCACCAAAATAAACAAAAAAAGATGTAGTCGTTCCACCTGGTGCTTGGAAGAGCTTTGGGCCGCTTTCCTGTGGGTGTAGCCGCAGCCTATTCGCTATTCTTGTGACATTCTGGACAACTAACACAGCTGGGATTTCTCGATTCCGAGGAGTGGCTTGACATCCCGGGCTTTACAGATTTCAGACCTGTGGTCTTATCACGAAGTTTCACACCGAGAACTCTTCGCAAATATCCCATCGCTGCTGTTTGTTCTTTTGACACTATTCTTTCAGTCGTCGCCTGAGATTCATTACCACAGGTGAGGATCGGAACAAAGACCTGTTTGGAAACTAAAAGCTTTGCGTTCTTTGAAAGATCCCGTTTCGCCACCACGGAGCAATAACGCTCACGCATAACTACATTTGCTTTACCAATCAGTGTATCAATCCCTGTGTTCCGCCTTTCGTCACACGTTAATACGACCCCAAGGTACTTAACGCCTCCACCTATTGCAGTGAATTTTCCCTCACTTGCAGAAAACACTGCTTTGGGCGTCTTAAGAGACATAATGCCTCGATCTTGTTAGTGCTGATTTTCTTTCCTGTTTGGTCGCACGCAGCAGAAAACCGATCAAATGCATGCTGAAGACCCTGTTGAGACGATCCATGCATGCAGTACCAATTCGTTCGCACAAAGCAAACAGTTAATCTTGCAGTTCCCAACAGTAACGCCCTTGTCGACACGTTAATGACTGTCTATCCAATTCATATAGACCAGGGGTATTCAACATTTTTGGAGAGGACTCCATAAGCTATTGCACAACAGTTCGAGAACCAGACATTTTGTGTAATGTGATTTTTTCAGGTATGTTGCATTCGTCGTAATCAACACATTTTTCGCAAATATAGTATTTTTTCATTGATGGCAAAATGTGTTTTGCATCCGGGTGGAATGGCTTCGCTGGTCGGATTTGTCCCGCGGGCCGTAATTTCGAGAACCTTGATATAGCCTCTAGACAATGAAGAGGAGTGGTGACAGTACACACCATTGCCGCAGACAAACACCAACGTTGAACGGTTGTGATTTACCTCCATCGAGAGAGACACAATCTTCTGAACAAGAATGCAGCTACTTGACGGCCAGAAAAAGGGGTCCTTCACCACCGTGCTGAAAAAAAACCTTCCAAAGCTTTTTACGAGGAACCCGGCCATATACTTTCCCTTGTTCGACAAAACATGCGTACAAGTCTTTGGCTTGCTCCCAGAATTTCTCGTTAATTTGTCGGAGAAAAATTTGTTCTGTAGTGCTACGGCCACGACGAAAATCGTACTGGGTATCATCCGGCTTTGGTTCAATTATTTTCGCGGCATGTTTGCATACACTCTTTCAGGGAGGCTTAGCAAATAGATTCCGCGGTAGTTGGTTCATTTACCCCTGTCTCCATTTTTTTGTATGGGGAAGATTAATTTGCTAATCATTGGGGAACCTTTCCAAAATGCCATGATGCCACTTGACACACACGAGTCAACCAAACCATCCAGTGTTCCATGTTCCCTAATTGGCTATCAGACTTTTAGCAGTTATCTTTAAGCTCGGGTTTAGCAGCTGCATCAGAGAGCTTATTGATGTACAGTTCTACGGAAGCTTTTATCTGCGCAAGGTCAAAACATCCCGCCTGGATAACTTTGCTCAGTTTTGCCAGGTGAAATGCCAATATTGACAAAAAAAGCACCATGTTGAAAATTTTTGTTTTCAGTGGCGTAGCGTGGTCGATTTGACTACGCATGCAATTTCTGGTTTGTGTCTCAATGACGTCATCATGCCAAGTCTACGGCGGTACGACATTTTCAGGGTTCCTACGCAATTTTGGATATAAATTTCCAGACTTAACTTTTTGAATGACGTACCCAGGTCAAATACAGGCACTATAATAATTAACACAATGGAAGT
>JGI24159J19872_10011798_pt1 | contig 11435 bp, 4 predicted proteins | sample Ectturendosymbi4_FD_19872 | JGI IMG/M metagenome (IMG submission 19872) | reverse complement strand
GAGGGGCTAAGCCCAATAAAGCTACCCTGTGGCTACGGGACTGGTTGAGGGTTTTAGATTGGGGTTTTATTTTTAGGTTCAGGGTTTTAGGTTAAGGTTTTAGGTTAAGGGTTTTAAGCTTAGGTTTGCGGTTTAGGTTAGGGGTTTTAGGTTCAGGGTCTTAGGTTTAGGGTTTTAGGCTAACAATAGGCTACACACTAATTTAAACATGTATGTAACTTTGTATATTATGCTTGCAACATGACATGATCACTTCAACCAAACATGTTCTACCAAAGGCAAAATAGTCTCATCAGCTATTTTGCCTCAGAAGGCAAAATAGCTCCGGCAGATATTTTGCCTCAGAAGGCAAAACAGACAAGTTTGCCAACTGTTTAGCGGGCCAGTTTGAAATAAAATAAATGTCCTCGGTCCACGGGTGGTTAATGGGCTGGATGTTGCGGGCTATGGGTGGTCCGGGCCTGAAAAATCTTGGAACGTGCCATCTCTACTCTGCGGGGCTCCTGACTACATTGGCGCTAGAGAGGCACGGGCCGCTCTAGCGGCCCGGATTTTGGGCGGGCCGCTGACGAAGATATTTTTAGCGGTTGGACTTCACCGAGCCGCTCGCTAATGTTGAAAAAAAGTTAAAAAACTCTTTTAGTTGAAAGAACCACTCGTTGGCAATAAAAGTGACCGAAACCACTTGGCATTGCTTTGCCGTTGCTGTATTTTAAGGCACATTAGCTTTTCCCATATGTGAGCATTCCGTCAGGCGCAACTGGCAGGTACACTTTAAGAAACTTTTCGTGCATGGTGATAACTTCTCGCAAGAACGTGGCGGTCAGCGGTTGTGGTGCTGAGTGGCTTCTTGGAGGGAACGTGTTATGCAACATTTTGATGGCGTGCTATAGGTGTTTTTGATATATGCACCAAATTACAATCGCTTTATAAGTGAGGTTGCGGGGTTTTACGTTCAGACTTTTAGGTGTAGGTTGAAGGTTTTATGGTGAGGGTTCAGGTTTAGGCTTGTAGGATGAGAGTTTTAGGTTGAGAGCAGAACGGCCTCCGGAAAGTCTTCGATAGGGGAGCTTCACTTTCGTGCGGGGGTCTTGACATTCTAAAATTGACAACAAATCCACTGATTTATACAGTATAGTTTCATATTTCAGTTTGGAGGGGCTAAGCCCAAAAAAGCTATCCCATGGTGACAGGACTGGTTGAGGGTTGTATTTTTAGGTTTAGGGATATGGGTTAAGGTTTTATGGTTAGGGTTTTAGATTGAGGGTTTTAAGTGTAGGTTTAGGGTTGTAGGCTTACACACTAATCCAAGCATGTAGCTGTGCTTATTGTGCTGGTGACATGACATGTTCACTTCAACCAGTCATGTTCCACAAAAGGGAGAATAGTCTCAGCAGATATTTTGCCTCAGCAGGCAAACTAACCCTTGGAGATACTTTGCCTCAGGAGACAAAATAGACAAGATTGCCAATTGTTTAGCGGGCCATGTGCTTGGAAAAGAATAAATGTCGCCGGTCCACGGGCTGGAAAAGAATAGATGTCGTCGGTCCATGGGCGGTTGATGGGCTGAATGTTGCGGGCTGTGGGCGGTCCGGGCCTGAAAAATCTCCTTGGGCCGTGCCATCTCTAATTGGCGCACACCGCATCAAACACGCGCACAACTTTTATTCTATTCGTGTCTAGCGGATTAGGCATGTGTAGCAGATTAAACTCCCTCGCATGTGATGACATATGAAACTCCCAGCAGCGACTCCGGCACTCGGGAGTTATCGGGAAAGAGTTTAATACAGGTTGACTAATCTAAGTTTTGCTTCATTTTAATGCGCCTTATATATGAAAAAAGAACAGCTAGCATTCAATTTTTGATACTGCGCCTTATGGTCCCGAAAATATGGCATTTCTTATAACCAGGTTACGACTTAATGACTACAAACATGGTTTCCCGCAATAACACGCTCATGAGGCGCTTAATTTTTCGTAAAAAATGGCTATTGGTTGCATACACAAGTTCTTAGCATGGTTCTATCTAAAGTGCGTATGAAGCTGTGCTGATGAAAGTCATTCTACCGCTACTGTAACAGTAGTCTACGAACCAGTCCGAATAGTACTGTGGCCCCCGCGTGGTAGCCACGTTACAAGTGTAGGGCGCTTATCGCATGCGTGCCTACAGCTTACTGACAAGCCTGCTGGGGATTTTCCGGCTCACCTGCTTAATCGTTTTGTGACTTAGCAGAAGTTATGTGAAGTTTCTTAAACAATACGTGAATGAGCTAACTTCAATGTCCATTGAAAGGGCAGACTGATATGATCTTGGCCTTAGGTATCCCACCCAGTGGAAGCTGGCAGGATCTGAAAGATCATATGCGGGAGGCCGGTGACGTTTGCTACGCTGATGTTTATCGGGATGGGAGCGGCCTGGTGGAGTTTATGAACTACGACGATATGAAATTTGCAATCAAACACCTGGACGATTCGAAATTCCGTTCTCATGAGGTGAGTTTGGTAGTTTAGGAACTGTCGCGTGTTTGTTTTGCTTACTTGGTGTCAAGCGTAGTCTGCAAGGCAGTAAAGCAGTAAAAATAAATGTCTGTTTAAGTGTTTCAGATCATGATCGCAGGTTGCGATAATTTGTGGCAAAGCTTGTGCTGTTCAACTATTCCTGTTGAACGTTCCCTTATCATGTCACAAACCGAACTCTCTGTCCCCAGCAAGGTACTGGGAGTTGCTTCAACGCGCCGCTAAGAGAATTCCGTTTATAAAGCTGGCAACCTGCGAACCAGTGGTGTAGGAGGCGGGAGTGCAGAGGGTGAAAGCGCACCCCCAAAAGTTTTGATTTGTTGAAAATCCGTGAAAATTTGGGTAAAATCCCTGAAAATCCGGGCCAGAATGGTACCATCGTTGTTTGACTTAAAAAAATTGTTCCCAACGTTTCCAGAAAAACAAATGAAGACATTTTTTGAGGTCACACCAAAAAAAGGTCTTTATGATCTTTTGGAGAAAATCTGTAAGCAAAAGTCGCACGGCAACTTTGGGGAAATTTGCGCAAAAATTCATCGCACATCAAAAAATATCATGCTCCTGCACCTATGCTGCGAACATTTGGTGTTTGTTCACAATACACAGTAAATGAAGCGTCGCTGTGCTGAGAAAAACGGCAGAGACCCTGAAATGTGGTCTCAGCCCCAGGTTTGATAACCCCTGTTATAGAAGATAGTAGAATTTTTAATGTTTTTGAACCCCTGTTATAGAAGATAGTAGAATTTTTAATGTTTTTGAACCCCTGTTATAGAAGATAGTAGAATTTTTAATGTTTTTGAACCCCTGTTATAGAAGATAGTGGAATGTTTAAGGTTTTTGAAAGGCTTTTTCAGAGTTTATTGAGAATTTGGTGCAGAAATTGCATAAGATTGAAATCCTTCGTGTAATTTGCAGTTTGCATAAAAATATAGCCCTTGTCCCAGATTTGTTTTGATGAGAGTTGAGTCATCAAAAAGCTGTGGTTGTGCTGATGATCGCCATGTGACGTTTGAAACAAGAGAGCAAGTATTTTCGATTAAATCGACGTTTTGAGCGGTCCGAATTCTATTTGTGTGTTACGCGATAATTTGACCCACATATTTTCTTCGAATCCATTTGTTTCGAAAACACATGTGGATATCGTTCGTTATTGAGTTTAACTGTAATCAAATAACCTCTTTATTACGCGATAAAGCCAACCTAGGGTGACCCCACTTTTTTCAGTGGTGTAGTATATGATTGCTTTGCAGTTTCACAAGCTTATATCGTATATGTCGGCTGTATACTCTCCTGCTGTAGACGCCTAAACACAAAATATGTGAAAATATAAACTTATGTAGAACATTCCCCCTGAAGGAGTTTTTTTCAGACTGTTGGTTCATTAAAATATCGTCCATCGCGTTGTCACAAGCCTCACACTGTACCCTCCGACTGTCGTGATCCCATCTGCGAATAGAAACTGAGCAGTGTCTGCATATAATTAAATCTGGTTACACTTACGGTACTGTTATCGAATGCTGTCAGAAATAGCAGCTGTAATAAGTGATGTTGCGGGCGCCAGGTTTGAATTTTTATTTTGCCGCAGCGTTGAACAGTTTCGTCTTGTTGATGCATATAAAGTCGGTTGTTCAAAAATTATCACACCTTTTTCATCAGCTTCTGAAACACAAAATACTCAATAAATGACATCCAGAAATATATTCTTGATCAAAATTTAACAAAATTGCAGCACCATTACATTTTGAAAAGGTCGTGCCCACGAGACATCAATTTTTGCCAATTGTTTGGTGCGACTGTACACACCAATCTCGCTAGTTTTAGGTTTGCAATTTCAGGTACGCATTACATTTTTACTCTGTGAACCGCAGACCCAGGCAGTCAGCGGAATGCGTCCACTAGCCTAACTTCATTATTCAGTCGATCTGAATCATCTTAGCGTGTTGCTGGCGAACAGGATGGTAACAATTCTGTATGCAGCGGATGCACGCTATATTTTCCTGCTGTTGCTGCTGTACGCCTTTACCAAAAATGAAACACATGCTCCTTTAATTGGTTATTTTAAAAGAATCTCGTCAACGTCATTCCAAAGTGCAACCGGTAATGGCTTATTTTCGTTGCTGTTATTATTGTCAATGGTGGCGGCAATTCTCATTGGTCCACCTACTGCCTCAATTCTTTCGAAAATTTCTGCCGAGTGAGCAGTTTCAGTTAACTGCTCACTCGGCAGAAACCCAACGCGCAGATCTACGAAGGGAAAAAAAGAAGTTTTCTTCTGACAATATCGACCATTAACGAATAGCTCTCCTTTGTCGTCAACTTAAACAAGCTGCATGCCTCCTCGTGCAAACGACTTCTGATTTCTGAATTCTTGAATTCTTGAATCAGTCTCAGCACTAAGCTTCAGTGTATTGGTGAAGCAATGAACCACAATTTATTGAAAAAAAACATGGTTTTCGTTTATTTAGGTCTAGATGATGATTTGTTAGAAAACATAGCTAACAAATCATTATGCGCATTAGCACACCGGTGGTTGAACAGACCCACAAATATTTAGGGATAAGATAACCAGGAGTTTTAAGACCTAAGAATGTGTGTATGTTGGTATCTGGAGGCCTGATAGACTCTTCTACCATAAAAATCCCTACATCCTGGCATTTTTTCTGAAAATAAACAGCCTCATCTGTGAGTAACATTGAAATCAGGAGAACTCATGAATAACAAAGGTTCCGTGATATCGCAGAGCACTTCGTAACTTTAAAAAATATGTGCCTTCGGTCTGAAACACGTCGTGGTTACCCGATCAGGGTTGAAAACAAATGCAAGCGTTGAACTGAGACAAAGTCATGTTTTTCTCGCACTGCAAATGGTGTTAGAACCCGTGGAAACGTCTGGTATTGCAGAAAATGCGAGTGGCGAACAGCCAGGTTGATTGTGGTTTTGACTGGTGATCGACATGCTGCCTACTTGGGCTAGGGCATTAGCGCGTAATATGCGGTGCGTGTAAATTTCACCGGTGTTTTTCTTGCAAATCCATTTCGCGGCGTTAAATGTTTACTTCAGGGCGAAACTGCGTACATCCGTGTACGCGTGGACAGTGATGCCAGACGTAGCCCCTCGCCGAGGAGATCCCGATCTCGCAGCGGCGGAAGACGAAGGTCGTCATCCCGTTCTCGATCGAAGTCGCCAGATCGTCGCCGATACTCACGCTCCAGGTCAAGATCATAAACCCACTCTTCTGAAATTAGGAAGTTTTGGAACATCACTCGGCGTTTTGTGCGCGTTGCTTTGGCCGCCAGCTGAACGAAATCACTGGCGTGCCCAGCGATTTCCTCTGCAGTGCTAGTCAGCCGCAGCCTGCATTTATCTTTTTTAAATATTTTTTGTAGTGACGCACAAGCGTGCCGGTTACATTGGTTGCGCGTGAAGATGCACATGGTCTTTCTTGTAAATATAAATCGAAACAATGCTGAAGATCTGATCATCTGTACTGTAGAAGTGAAGCCATCAATCGATTTTCTCTTGCAAATGCTGTTCGTGTTTTAGCATTCGCTTACTCGGCGTATTACGACATGCTGCTGCTGCTAATGTATCATTCATTACCTACAAATTTTGGTTACTACTGGTTTTGTCATTGCTTGACTTTAGAACGAAATGCTAGGCCGACGAAAAATCAAGGTCGGAACAACTTACTATTTTTCCAATCACTAAAAGTTTATGTGATGCAAGATGTGAAAATCTATCAAACAATTTTTGACCCTTACTGAATCAAATATATTAACCGCAGTTACAACGTGACTCTTAAAATCTCAATTTGCAATTAACTTTGACGAAGTGTCATTTACCCACTTTACACTGCACTGTTATCGGATTGACGCGTGAACGATTCGTCGCCCTTGGCTTACCTTCGTGAACGCACTTGCGAACTCGATGTTGGGTCGTTTTTACACTGCAAGGAGTTCGAAGATTTGCTTCGTGCCCTTGGCCTATGGTATTGCGAAAGCTAGGGAATCGGTTAAAATGAAAAGGTGAAAACTGATTCCACTACAGAAAGGTGCTTTTTGTAGGTGTAGTTGGAATCGCCGAGACGTGACTTTATTTAGCGTAGTCCGAAAAAGAACAGCCAGCAGAGAAAATCGTAGACAACTGCTGGGCGATGATGTCATGAACACCGCGTCGCATCATATTGCACCAGTGATGCCACTCTGTTGTTACGGAAAAGTACTAGATTTCATGATAAAAAACACTAGATTCGTAAAAAAACACTAATAGATTACCAAAGCAAACTTACAAACACATATTGTGCAAGTCATTGTAAACCAGAGACAAAAAAAACTGGAAATAGCAGCAACAGTTGTGTTTGTTTGTACAGGTCACTGAAACTTTTAACAGATGACCACAGTTACTTTGCAGGGGTTTGACTCAAACCAGATTTTATTGTCTCGCGATATCTTTTTATTTTTATGAAAAGCAAACAACATGAGGCTAGCCAGGATAGCTAGAAAGGGGAGCAAAACAATACTGCAGAGGCTTTACAGAAAGCATAAATTTAAGATTTAATTAGGTAGAATTTTTAGCAAATTACAATCGCACTAAATCAAAAGGTCACAGTTACAATTACACAAAATGGTGCGATTAATTACATTCAGCTCACTCATAAAAAACACTAGATAGCCATAAAAAACACTAGGAGTGGCATCGCTGTATTGCACTCTTCAAGTGACTTTAATAGAATTTGAACAGCTTCTACAGGGCAGGAAATGAAAGTTTGTTTTTACATTGCAAATCCACTTTGTTCATTACAGTCAAGATCATTAACCAGTCTGTTCTCTGCAATACAACAGAGAGTCAAATATGACGATTCACAGCACTTTGTAAGTAGTAATATATGAACAGTCTGTATTGCAATTGTAGCCTATTCCACAAACTTTTATGACTCATTTTATGCGTTCCATTAAGAACTGAAGAAATCATAGCCACATAATCGGGATACAAAGTTCAACGTGTATACTGAAGTCATCCACTTCCCATATTAAATATTTTGCACTGAGGTTGAATCACTCTACTACACCAAGGTGTAATGAAAACCTATTAATCAGTGGGGTAATAGTCCTTCAGCCCAATATCTGATGTCTTGTAACCTACCGAATAATCTTGCAGTTTGCTCAACCGATTCAATTTTGTTGGTTGTTTCTGTAACTAGGTGTAGTTAGCATACAGACAAAACTACAGTATTAAATAAGTTAATCCGTCATTTTTGCTACAGATTAGCTTGAATAGGCTAATCTGTTCCATGGTAGTGGTTTTAGCATACAAGTACAGAAAAGGTTGCACAAGGCTTAATACAAACCACCCAACCTCTTCCGCTCGAATCCCTTATCGGGTTCCCAACCTACCTCTGCTACTTGGATTCGCTGAATCGGGTATGGTTGAAAAAATGCGCGCTGTCGTGATTGGTGGGATTCCCAATCCAACGCGAATCCGATAACAGTGCAGTGTAAAGTGGGTAATTGATTGCATTGAATTACGATCGGCTTAGTCACAAGCAGTGGCGTAACTGGCAGGGGGACGAGCCCCCCCCCCTGGCAAGATAAACGTAGAAACTGGGCCCCCTTTAGTTGACAAATGATTTTTAGGTTGTTGTTTTTCGGGATGTTTTCGTTTTTTTTTAGCTAGTATAGACATCCAGAGATTCACTATCACTTAAATTTTTTTCTGAGTTTTGCCTAGTGGGCCCCCTTCAGCTAAGCTTTGCCCACCCCGGCTCTAACATCTAGTTATGCAAATGGTCGTAAGTGCAGTGGTCTTCTCTCCCGACTATTAAGCGACCTGACATTTAAGTTGCCAAACCGAAGCAAGGCTGTTATAAGGCTTTCACCACTTCAAGTTGGCTTAAATTACACGAGCTTCACTGAGAGATGCAGTTCGACAGCGTGGTAAGGAAGCCACGTATTCCGCATGCAAGAAGTACAAACTTCGAAGATAATGGTTGAACTGTGTTTAGACTTTGAATTTGGTACAATTGCTCGATCACATGAAATGACGGAAAAGTAATTTTTTAGGAATACAGGCGTTCTGCAAAGAACGAGCTGAGAGCTTTCATTGCAAGATAGTTTTTCAGGTGCAAGTCACAAGTGCGTCTTCGTGTTTCGGTATTGATACCTGTCAGCGGAAAATCTTCGGTGAAGCTACAGTATATGCATGTACTTCTGATTTTTGGAAGCGAATTGTCAGTTTGGNAGGTTAGTTTTTGAAGAAATGGTGCCNGAAATACTAATCGGGAAGTCCTTTATTTACTTTGGATTTTTCAGGTTGCAATGTCTTTCTNCACAGTGCACACACTTTTGGGTTAAGTCCCTGCCAGCCTTGTCCTATTGCCTGCATAAACTGAATTTCTTTCGTCCCAAAAGTAAAGGGTTATTCGATTAATTATTTTTTGTTTACGCGTTTGTTCATATCACATTAGTCATAAAAACAGAAGGGCACAGAAATATTTATGCTCTAGAGAACGCTTGGTTCGCGCAGTGAAGAGGAACAAACAATAAAGGGGGGCACCAGTAGCTACTTAATTCGGTTATCGTCATACAGAAACCGTACATAATAGGGAGAAAATGGTGATTTGTGGAAAGCATCAGGCAACTGAAATGAGCAGATCAAAAAGTCGGACTGCCGTTTATGCGAATGTTTTCGATCGGATCGTCTGAATCACGTCGTGGAACAGCATCCACAACGTCAAACTGCATCCAAGGAGTTTGTTCAGTTACTCCCAGTCATAGGCGGCGGTGCAAGGAAGTCTGTAGCCCAAGTTTGTTGTAGTGTTGACTTTTGGGGCGTGAACATGTTTTTTTGGAGAAAACGCTGTAGCCTCCAGTCACGTCGCCACGGGGGGGCTTTTGGGGGATTAGCCCCCCAAAGTGAAACATGAAACACTATAAATAAATCAGTTGAGATTTTGTCAATTTTTAGAGTGTCAAGCCCCCCCGCACAAACCCAAAGCCCCCCTATTGAAAACTTTCTGGCGACGGTTCTGGTAGCCTCCCAGATTTTTGTGGCTTCTTACGCCTATGCTGCCAGCTGCTCTCAAGAAACAGCGCATACCGTAATTTATTTTGTATGCAAATGTTAGTCCAACACAACGAGAACCTATTGATAGCGTCGTTCAACATTTCACATGAGATGAAAATTAAACGGCCTTAAAGCGAAACTTCAGTGTGATGCTACCTTGTTTGGAAATCTAGGCTGACTTGATCAACGGCGGAACAAAACAAATTGATGAAGTCAAACAAATTCTGACACGACTCCTACGCGACGTTGTGGCGATGTATCCGCGGATTTAGATGAACAATAAATTTAGAACCTATAATTGAAGTCTGTTGTTTCCATGCAGTTCGATGAAAGCACTGCTATCTCGGCTCTGTACATTTCCGGATGTGCAAGCTAACAGTAATAGAACATTATTTATTCCGTGAACTAGTCCAAGGAAATGCAACTGCTGTAACGATTTTCAACAATGTGATTGAGTCTGTATGAATGAAAGAAGGTACGTAATGTAAATCTTTTACAAACGGTGGCGTCGCACCTGTATGGTGGTGCGTTTGCACCATGTAAAATTATTGTCATGCAGAAAAATTCATTGTAAAAAAGTTTTTCACAGAAAAGTTTTTGATTTCTGAAATAAATTATTTTATTTGACAAATATTCTTTGAAACTTTTACGAAAATTTTTGTTCCAAGAAAAAATTTCCCAACGATATTTTTCGTTAGAGCGACCAGTTCCACCAATTTCGCAGATCAACAGTCTTCCTCACCACACCCCCAACAGTTAAAATGATTTGACGAGTCATCACAGGTCTTAGCCAGGGTTAGTTCGGTTATCAATAATTTTGCTTTCCGGATAGGGGATATATCCGTATATTTGTATTTTAGCTAACCGGTTAGCCTGGTAACAACCGCTAATTGTTGGACAATTGATTTCACGAGATTTGCGTGATCAAATGATTGTAAAAATCAGGACACAGTTTTACTGTAAATTTACACACATGCACTGTACGAGCGTGCATGAAAAAATCATGAATTTTTAACAAGCTCCTTCTGCATTTCTTCCGAAGCACAACGCAGACTTCACCTTTCAATGCGAAAGCACGTTNCTGCAAAAATAATAATTACGGGATCTAGTAAAACTAAGCAGTGGCGTAGCAAGGGGTGNCCCTGGGGGTTTCAGTACCCGCGGGTACCACCGTCCAAGGGGAGGAAAGTTGTTGATTAGAACCATTCTTTAAAAGTAATCTTAACTCTTCAGTCTTCGTGTTTAGAAGCCCTAGACTGGTAGTCTAAAAACTAGGAAATGTGATTGTGGAGTGAGCAAATTAAGAAAAAATTTACTCAAAAGTCTGGGATAAATCCAGGGTGCTGTATCACGCCTCTTTTTGTCTTGAAATCACGACTACCACCTTCCTCCCTGGCCAAAGCAATTTTCTCCACACCAGTCACAACTCCTTTAAATAAAGGACAGAGGTGACATTCGACCACTGGCTAGCTAATATTGCTGGTTCGGAGCAGGGGTGCTGAGTGGTAAGGAGTCGGAGGTTTTTGGGTGGAGTCGCACTCCTAACAACACTGGGAGTCGGATTTTTTTTTCCGACTCCGGAAGTTCAATTGAATCATTTTTTACATCACACTCCTAAACAGGGCGTATAAGAACAGCNGGTACATTGTTCCCGGGACCGACAGCTACGGAANGCATGGGCGCAATTTGGTGGGGGACACGGGGGACGTGTCCCCCCCACTTTTTCAGACGAGGGGGACATAATATGCCGTGTCTCCCCCACTTTTTTCTCTTTAGGTTTTGCATTTGGAGAGGTTTCAAAAATAAAAGTGATATTTGTCACGTTTTTATGTGAAGAGCTTTCAAATGTTAGACGG
>JGI24159J19872_10011793_pt1 | contig 11437 bp, 13 predicted proteins | sample Ectturendosymbi4_FD_19872 | JGI IMG/M metagenome (IMG submission 19872) | reverse complement strand
AACCTATATACTATCATGGGCTGCATGAATTTTGGAAAATCACTGGCGGGCCGCAAAATTAATTAATTTTATTCAAAACCTCTACCTTTATTTGTAACTATGAGCAAAAGTCACTTCTCTTGACTTACTATCGAAGTGTCTGCTTATCACTTCGTTTTGAGGCGATGTTGTACTCTAACTTGGGTAACAATAATTCTGATGCGGGCCATATCAAATGTTCACGCGGGCCGCATTTGGCCCGTTGGCCGCAAGGATCCCCAGCCCTGCACTAAATCGATCAGATCGTACCAGATAGTTGGCCTGCTGTGTTCAACTCAACGAGCAGCAGTGACGTTATAGGCTCAATCTACCAGTTATACAGTTTGCCTGCCGAATCTTACTAACTGCGCGGTAGTATATGCAATGCTGCATGTGTCGTCGCCATGTCCATGAAGTTTTGTCATCTTACAATGTCGACGTTGTAGCGGAAGTCCTCTTTACACAGTTGCTCATTTTGTCAAAACCAGGATGATTACTTTCTTGACCGTCTCTTTTTGACAAAACCAGCGGATTTACTGACTTCAGTTTCATGCCTTCTGCGTCATTTGTGCCAATCAAGCACCTTCTGTTCAAGCAACTGTTTTTTAGGGTTTTTGTTAATTTCTGTTTGTCACTGCGAAACAATCCATTGGAAAACATACACGTAAATACCCTTTTTTGTATGTAACAAGGGTGTTGTGAACTAGGCGATTAGATTGTTGCGAAGTTGAGCGTCAAATCATTTAGTTGTAGATCTAGCGCCTGTCATTCGACGTAGATGATTGCTTAATGACTTCGGCAAACAGCATTTCTTTTACGTTCGTATTCAAGTATGTCCGGTGAGCACACAGCGCGCACGTTCTGTTTGCACACGCAGCTTCGAGCAGCTCTGCATCAACTTCGCCAACGAGAACCTCCAGCAGTTCTTCGTGCGTCACGTATTCAAGCTCGAACAGGAGGAATATAACAAGGAGGCGATCGAATGGCAGCATATCACGTTCAGAGACAACCAGGTGTGAACGCATCGCAACTAATAGGTTTTAATAAAAAGCCGCATTGATGAGACTAATATTTCTCTATGGGTGAAAACAGTTTTTTTCTCATCCTTTGCTTCATACTTCATTAGAACAGATTTCCACAAAACTTCATCTTATTGCAGAACAACATCATAAAAATAAGGGTTGAAAGTCCATCTGTCACCACAAACATTTCATCAGCAAATCGTTGCACTCAGCAATAGCTTTGAACTTTGATGCGAATGCTGACAAGAATAGTTTTTCTTGCAATGTTGCTAATAACAGCATTCACTCCAGTCATGTCATTTCGACTGCTGTTCAAACAATTAAAAACTACGCTCTTGTAACCTTTATTTTTTGTTTCGATTTTGCCGATTTATTGCTTACTTTAACAGGACGTTCTGGATATGATTGCCGTGAAACCAATGAACTTGATCGCTCTTATCAACGAAGAGGCCATGTTTCCGCGGGTAAGCATCTGTTTTATTTTCGTTGAACGTTCCCTCCGTGACCTGAGATTGTCGCTGTAATGTTCGTTCTGATCAACGTTGAAACAGTCGTGGGATCCACAGTCCGCTGCAGATTTTCTTCTTGTGTTTGGTTGGTGCGCTGCTATGTGTTCAGACACTTCCCACAACATTCAGTTACAACTGCATCACTAAATAATAAAATTTCGAAAATCTCCCCTGTATAAGATAGTGGTTTATTCGCCCTAATTACTTTTTCTCTAATCTCTTCTGTGCTGTTTTATGTACATCTTCGTCTATTACTTGGTTGTCATTGGAACAGCGGCCTCGATTGAAAATGGCCGTATAGTGTACAGTAGCTGGAACAGCAGGTTCTGAATTTGCACGCATCCATACGTATCTTCGAAGATATTCCCATCGGCACGGTTGCGTTGATAACTGTCGACACAACGAAAATAGATGTATTCGCCTCCAGTCTTCATCGTAGCTTCGAATCTAAGTTTGAATGTTTCCAACCAGGGTACGGATCGCACCATGCTTGATAAGATGGTCAGCCATCACGGCAAGAACAAGCTCTTTCTTGTGCCCAAGTCGAAGTTTGACGACACTTTCGGAATCGACCATTTCGCCGGTCCAGTCCGGTACAACTGCAATGGTAATTAACCGTGACACTGAGATATGTACGGCTTGGTTGTGAATCTGCCAAAAAAACGCGCACGCTGTTTCGATAGCTACTCTTTGCTGAAAAATGCTAATAATATAATTTGTATTTGTCTACTAACCGTTTTTTTTTTTCTTCATCTTCAGTGTCGAGTTTAATCTGGTCACATCAGACTATGCCCTGCGAGTACAGCATTCGTTATGTAACAGAGTTGCGTCACCGGTCAGCCGAAACTAGATTGTAGCAGTACTACGCATAAGTCTAACCACACCAGTAATCAGCTGTTTACGTTGTCTGCAAAATCCTCCAGATACGAAAAAATGAGTTTCGAGCGGAGCGGATTGACCAGTTGATCTTACAACTTTTGCAACGCAGGCGGTCATTGTTGAGTTAATATAAATACCATCATTGCCATTACAGCCCAATTGTGTCTGAATATACGAGAACCATTTTTGTGACGATAAAGTCGGCTGCTGTTTGTTGATCTGACCCCGAACACCTGGCGCCAAATGTCGGTGTACTTTTTTCGCTCGGTAGGAAGCTGGAAAAATGCGCCGTATTCGTTAAATTGCAACAAAAATGCAGCAAACTTTAAACGAACGATTGATACAAAGTTGAGCAGAATTTGTTTGGCTTACGTGAACTGCTAAACATGCAAGCCATTTCCTACCATCTGCTGAGGATCTCAGCTGGCTATGTGTCTCATGCCATCGCTGCTGGTGTTTTGCTGACAACGAGTTGTTCGCTCATATTGGTTTCAACTTGTTAATTCGGAAACGAACTGGAGGTGCTGAAGTTGCGTTTAAATTTCTAAAATTTTGTTCCTTTCTTCAGGCTTTCTTGAACGAAACCGGGACACCTTCCACGGCGACCTCATCTCGTTGATTCAGAATTCGAAAAACAAGTTCTTAAAACTGCTTTTTGAAGAAGGTAAGGTGTTCAGTGCTGTTTCGGCTGCTGGGTTGGTAAGTTAACTTTCAACTCCACGTTTGTAACGGATTTCGTTCGTAGGCACCTACCAAACACAATCTGTATTTTTGCACGTTATGGCTGTGGGTTTCCGTACAGGGTCTTGACTGGCCTAGTAGCCTGGTACAGTGGCCAATCTGCCAACATTTCCAACAAGACGCTGAATTCCGCTTTGTCGAGTGCTTGAGAAATACCACGCTGGGCGATGATAAAACGCGCGCCAATTGGTGACAGGCAATGTTGGGCATCTTTACATCCACTTCATTTTTGTGCCTTTGTAGAACTGAAAAAGAAAGACCGCCGTCGCAACCAGACTCTGTGCGAGCAATTTAAGAAGTCTCTTGACCTCTTAATGAGGACTCTGGCAGTTTGTCAGCCATTTTTCGTCCGCTGCATCAAACCCAACGAGCAGAAGAAGGCGAAGGTTTGTTGACTGGTCAGTGTGCTGGTAACAGGTTTGCTCCACGTCCAGTGCTGCTTGGTTTTTCACAACGTTCGACTTCAGTTGATATCGACCATGACTGAATTTTTGACGAAAAATTCGCATATTTGTAATTTTTGAAAAACCCTGGAAATGTGCAAGTGTCTGCATGACAGGCGTAGTGTCAGTGGAAATTTTACACAAAAAAATTATGAGAGAGTTGTATCACCCATAATTCCCCCCTTTATTCTGTAATGCATTGTCCTCACATAGTGAAAAACTTCATAGGTTCTTTGTTTTCCAGGAATTTGAACGGGAGCTTGTTGCCAGGCAACTGCGCTACTCGGGCATGATGGAAACGATCAAGATTCGAAAAGCGGGTTACCCGATGCGCTACTCCTTTGTCGAGTTCATTGACAGGTGGGAATCAACTTGGGCGTGTAGTGCGACTTTTAAATCTGTTCCAGATGTTGTTTCACATCTGTGTCTTTAACGTTGAACGCAATGTGCTTTCTGGATTAGGCTCTTTTTTTCGGCCAATGACCAATTTTAGTTTTTTAAAATGACCGAAAAAAAATAAGTCAAATCTGTCAAAAAATGCTCAAAAGCAAAACATGCAAGGTTTTTGAGCTATTTTGGACAAACGAACTTTTTTGTCTCAGCGAAAACAACCAGGGATTAGGTTTTTTGGGCTTGTGACTCAGTTCGATTAAAGTCGTGGTTTTCAAATTCGTGTGTTGGTTGAAACTTTTTTAACGGGTTTTGCTCGTCTTTCAGTCTTTTAAGTCTTGTTTTTCAAACTGTTGTGAAATTCAAACCGCAATTCAAAGCGATTCAACTTCAACGTACCTGCTGGGACCCGTGCAATGTTTCGATTGAGACGAGCGCTTTTCCAGCAAGAGCCATATTTTCATTTTAGTAAACTGTGATTCTTAACTTCAGTTGTGATGTGAATGTCGTAATGAGCTGCCTTGCTGGTCTTGATAACTGACGTTTTCCGCAGAATTTTGAAAATGCAAAAACTCGAAACGAATAAATCTTTTCATCAGCTGCTGCTAAGTGCCTTAATTCGTGTTTAAGCAGGCATTAGCGTCGTTACCGCTGTTATACACCATCAAAGACCGTTTGCGTTTCCTGTTGCATTTCCCAGCAAATCTCTGTCGCTCTTTGATCTGCTTGCGTGCGGCACCAAGCGGTTTTCTTGTGCTTCAGTTTCATGCTTTCGCGACTTGCGTTTCAGATACCGCATGGTCGCGAGAGGAGTAAAGCCTTCCAAAATGGTTCCTAATCTCATTGGTAAGAAACGTATGTCGTGTGTAAAGTTACCACGAGAAAAAAGCGCTCAGTTTCGATCAGGCGAACGCATATTAAGAAAAAAAAGAGAAATTACTGCGATGGTTGTAGAATTCACCTACCCTGGGCATTGACATGAATCCAGGACGAATCTGATTGGCTTTAGGTCTAATAATATGATCGTTGAAGTCTCGTGAAACTGAATCTCAAGTAACTAATCTCCACAAAAGTGACAAACAAGCGAATCAATCGAGCAAATTTTTTATAGGAAATCGATTTCACATAACACCACGCATTGTCAGCCCTGAAAATATTATTCAAATAGAATCTAACTGAATCTCTGCACACTGTGCAGAGGCCTGTAAGAAAATTATCGAAGCTGCCATGGGTCCGGATTCTGAGTGCCAGATCGGAAAGACCAAGATCTTTCTGAAAGATTCTCACGATTCCATCCTGGAGTCAGCAAGAGAAAGGGCAATCAGACTGTGAGTATACGTATGTTGATAGATAAAACTGTATCTTCTCTAATTAAAAAATTAGACTCTGGTAAAAAATCGACAACAAAACGACATTATTTGCCCAATAAGGTTGATTTCTTGTTAGGGCCACTGGATTTTTGAAATTCGGAATTCATTGCATTCTTTCGCACGCTGTGCCATGCAGAGTTAGTTTTATGATTTTTACGACGTGTTTATGACGCAACAGAGCGGTGATTACCATTCAGCGAGCGGTCAGAGGCTGGGTGTGGAGATACAGGTTCTTGGAGATGAAGCGAAGCGCCATTGTGATCCAGAAGACTTGGAAGGCTTACTACACAAGACAGCGATATCAGATTGTAAGTCGTCGTGCAGGAGACCGTGTTATTGTTCGTTGTATGTGATGGGCTGCTATCAAAAACAAAGCCGATAAAAGATTTTGTACAAAGCGAAAAAGTCACTGTCGGAACCAGTGGGCGATCACATTCAAATACTCCGTAGCAAATTTTTCAGCTTTCGATAAATTTTCATCGTCCGGAAACACATCTTCCCGTCTGTGTGTTGTTTTTGTAGTTTATTTAAAGCAAGGCGGTTGCGTGGTTCTTAAAGGATTTGCTGCTGTACTGAAGTTCTTTTTTTGTGTAATAGCAACGTAGACGAAAAGCATGTTGAAAGAAATTGACTGTAGACGAAACCATGAAGTTTTGGATTAACACTACAGGCCTAAGCGGTTTGCGTCTTTAGTTAGTGTGTGGTTTCGGGGTGCGAAGAAAAAAACGCTCTGAGCGAAGGCTGAAATCACGGCGCAACTCCCCTGAAAACCTTTATTTATTTGAACAGACCTCTCGCTTACTTGCGAAAGCCGGAAATACGCATAAACCCACTAAAGTTGTCCTCCAGTAAAACACCCCCTAGATCGCGGTCCCGACGCGTTGAAGCATCACTCGACGAGTTAAAAGTCGCGTCCGACGTACGAATGCTACCCGTGTGTTTTCACTCGCTGTTGACATTACAATGAAGTGCTCTTCGCTCTCACCTCACAGCGCTGGCTTTCTCGTACCCCGTTCTTTCGTTGCTTCCGATATAGGATCGCAAGTCGTGCGAAGATCGATTATGTCGGAAAAGGTCCGTCGAATTTCAGACACAGGTTTTGCTGTAGGATACAGCGTCCACAAAGCATCAGCGTATCCAGGGGGTCCACGGCCACCGTGGCTCCTTATCTTGAAGATAGTGGTGATATTTGTGTTGAGAAAAAGCCTTCAACAACCTTATTTTGCTTTTCACGTGTGACTTTGAAAAACTTATAACCGCAAGTTTTTACCCCTCAGTCAAAAATCGTGTCAACACCACGACGGCGGAATTACTGCTGCTGTATGTTGTCTGAGTTGGCCACATTCCTTGCCAAGCTCTCGCGTGTGTTGTAACATTCACTCTTTTGCAACTGGCTAACATTACTGTAGATACTCGCCAAAGCATTGTGCAGGTTTAAGCATTTTTTAAAGCATAGCAGCAAGTATGCAGCAAGGGCTTAGATTCGCCGATCTCTTGTTGCAGATGCGGACTGGCTACGGTCGTCTCCAAGCGTTGTGGAAAGCTCGCCGTCTCGCATTCCAGTACGAGTTTGCTCGTCGCCGTATCGTCCGATTGCAAGTCCAGTGTCGCGGGTTTCTGGCAAGGAAGAATATTCGACACAAACTTTGGGCTATCATTACCATCCAGGCTCATGCTCGAGGTACAAGCTCATTGTATTTCTTCCATTCCCCCTTATGTCTTTTTCCACCCCTGTCTGCGGCCAATTTGGTCTTGGCCGTCCGCTTTAGGAAACGTATAGATCCAGTACGTACAACTCATCGTGCGCCCGTATTGCAAGATCAATGTGTTAAGCTGAATGTTTGTAGACGGCGAGGCTTCCTGCTTGTTTTATGCGCAGTTAGGTTTGCGAATGTGTTGCCATAGTAAGTGTGATTTTTTTGTGACGTAGGTTACATCGCCCGGCAGGAATACAAGAGGCAGCTGAACCTTCTCAAAGTGAGCCAGTTGCCCAAAAACCAACAACAGGTTTGTCACCTTCGTATTAACCTAAAACTGAAACTTCGCGCAATCACTGTCTCAACAGCTGTCAAGTCATCGATTCTCTATTTTCGGTAGAAATGGCTGTTTCGGCGACAACTCCCCATTGCGCATTCCTCACTTGCCATTTAAGCCTGTTGGTCGTTTGAAGCAGGACAGTATTTTTGAAACTTCCAAAATGCAATGCCATTGGAACGCAATTCTTGGTTAGGTAGACGTTGAGCTCATGTTAACTTCATACTACGTTTTGTTATTGCTTTGAAAGCTGAACGCGACATTTCAAAACACGTTTTGAATATCGTTGGTCTTTTTCGCATCCGTAAAATTTCTGCAAACGCCAATCAACGATTGGCAGAGGTTTGTTTGTTTGTGCTCTGATCTTTTCGGTTAGACATTCGCAAACTCTCTGCATCGTTTTGCTAATCTTCTACGCTGTGTTCAGTGTAGAAAACCAATAAGGCAAGGACAAAGTACATTTCGTTTCAAACCGTTTTCATTCTTTTCACAAAAAGCTGCTGCTCGTTGCATGTGGGTAAATTTGCCTCAAGACCTGCTGACAAATGGTCAATGTTTCTGGTGAGGGCATGGGTTTACAATTCCACAAGAAGCCTGTTTTGCCCTTTCCCAGTTTGGTTCCTTTTGAACTGGAGTGCTTTGCTATTTCAATTACCTGTTGACTGTCGACCGCTGTTCAAGTAATTGTTACATCACAACAGGCCGCACTCCAGAAATTGAAGCTGGAGCAGCTGGAGGCTCAACGACTGGACAGAGAAAAAAAATTACTTCTCGACGAGGCAGTAAGTATCCGATTCGCTTATGGCTAAATTCAGGAAAGTGGCTGCAGTTCTAGTGACAGTGCTGCAGCTCAGATATGAACGCGTATATGCAGCAACTGTATGGAATCGCTGCTTCATAGGGTAAGCTGATTTAAAATGCTATTTNACAAGCAGAATTATTCNGTCAGCCGGGTATATTCCTGAGAATTATGAAGATGTAGGTTTATGCTTATAGATGTGAAAGNCTTTAGTTNATTGNAAGTAAAAGCTTGGNAATTTTCATATTTTTTGTCATTGCACTGCTGTTTGTTAGCTATGTTATTGCAAAACCCGGGTCGGTGTCTATTTCNAAAATTTTGTTTGTGCTCTTGTCTATTTATTGCTTTCTGTTGTCCTGGTTCCGCAGGAATATTGGTAGTATAGGTTGCAGTAGGGGCATCAAAAAAAAAACTAATGCAATGCTTTTCGTGAAGCGGGTGATACAAAAGAACAGCGCCAAGTATGTTTTAGTACAGTGGTTCCCAACCTTTTTTGTTGCATTCCTCCCTTTGCTCATTTTGGAAATTTTCACTCCTCTCCTGTTCGGGTTTATAGGTTAGCATTAACTACAATTATGACAATGGTCTTTATTGGCGGTAATAACTTGATTAACAAAAGTGGGACAAAAACTATTTGTTGTCAAACAATGGCACCAAAATTTGTCAACAAAAACTTGGATAGTTCACTAAAAATCTTACAAATATAGAGTGATATCACTAATTGAAAAAGCTATTGTCATCTTAATAAAGAAGTACAACACCTACAATTAATAGGTAACTTAACAATAAAGTGGAAATTCCTCCCGTAAACCCATGAAATTCCTTCCTGCTTCCCGGTTGGGAACCACTGTTTTAGTAGAACAACCATTAAGATCCTTCGTTTGTTCTTTCCTCAGCAAGCTTTATTGCACGAAATAGCTTCAACAAAAGATCGATATTTGTTTGTAATGAAAACTAGTCCTTACTGGTTCTGACGAATAATAGTAAAATATTTTCGGGGATTCGAATAAGCTTTGCTATGACGTATTGTGTAGGAGCGGAAGCGTCGTCAGTCGCAGGCAACCGACCACAGCGAAATCCTGGACGACATTTTCGGCTACCTGAAGGAAGAGGACGACGGTGGCATGTACGATTCATCCATCCCGAATCTCGAAGATCAGGAGGACATCTCGGAGTTCAGATTCGCCAAGTTCGCCGCCACTTTCTTCCAGGTAAGATGTGCGCTGGAGTCGAATTTCAAACAGTTGCTTTGCTTTGAAAACAGCGGTCTGGTTAAAAAAAGCAATTTTTCCTGTTTTGCAGTAGTCACTCTTGTCTTTTCTGTATGAAACGTCAGACACTTTAGTAGATTTTCTAGCATGTGATGAAGTAGGCTACAACACAGAACCGAACTTTTCAAATTTCCGGGCCTTGAAACGGGCCGAAATCAGAGCCTGAATCACCCTGAGCCATGCTGGGTGAGGCTGTAAAAACGTTAACCCATGAAAGACTGTGGCAATACTTGTTTGAATAACATATACGCGGTTACTTTGCTTTGTTCTGGATATTCTTGTTTGCATAGAAGTCGAGCTTACTGTATGTGAGAGTTTCTCAAGAGATCAGCGTGTCATGCTTGGGTGCGTGCTTTTTGAGCAACTGCATGTATTAAACACTACGCACACCCAAAATGTCTACTTCGGGATCACCTCGGGCTGTCTGCACGCTCTTACTTGAGGATTATCTTATATAAATATGCATAAAGCTCGTAAAATCACAAGTATTGGTAATAAGAACTTTGAAATACTAATGCCGAAATATTTATTTGTAGTCCGCTTGGTTCTTCGTAAATGAGCCATTTGCTTCAACGATTATAGCGCAGTGGACCTGATGGCTCCAACTCAGGGTCCATCTATGATTAATTTGCATGTTATCCCTTGAATAGATGAACTTGTGTGGTGTGCAGTCCTGACAGGTAACTTCACTTGTGTTAACCACTTTGTTGTTCGGGACGCACTGAACCGGGATTTCAAATTACAAACTGAGCGGGCCTGAAATATGACGAGCCGAGTCGGGTCTCTAACAATCAAGCCATACAGACCTGTAAAAACAGTCCAACAGTTGAAAATGTGTCGCTTAAATATTTTTAAGTACCAAAGAAAAAGAGCACGAACGTTTGCAGCCCGCGATGTTGTGGTAAATACGCCACATGGTTTTTGCAGCCAACAGTGACAGAATCCCACATCAAGAAACAACTCAAGTCGCCATTGCTGCAGCATGACAACGAAGGAGACAGACTCGCAGCTCTAGCAGTTTGGGTAATCATACTCAGGTGAGTGTACATGTACTTCAAGTCGAAGTGGGTACTTGTGTAAGACGAATGGCATTAAGGGCTTTCCTTCAACCGCGCAATGTGTATCAAGTACTAAATAATCATGGTTTGAAAGGATAGTGTTCACGTAAAAGTTTTCCGTTTTTTTAGCCCGGGTTACTTTTTTGTGTATCATGACATAAATGATTTCGTTTCAAATTGAAAAAAAAGCAATATTTCCGCGTTAATAGTGACGTGTTTGATTGCCTTGTTCAGTAAGGGAAGGAATATGAGTATCGCTTGAAATTAATTATCAAGGCTTCAATACCTCGCTCAATCCTGCGTATGTTTTAGCAGCTCTTCACACTTATTATTTTGAAGAAACGCGGCAGAGGCCCATGCTTTACATTTTGTTAAAGATGTGGTCTTTTGTTTATCAGCTCGACGTTATCGTCGGTACGACTTTGTTTCAGGGCTAAATGAATACCGCGCTCCTTTCAAATTACGTACGTTGTCCAGTGAAATTAGAGCTAGTGTGATATGATTGATGGTGCATAGTTAAGGTTTGTTCAGATTCATGGGTGATCTCCCTGAACCGAAACTCCAAAACCACACCCATCGTGACGACAACACGCCTGTCTATAAGATGGTGTACGGTACACTGGGCAAGAAAAGTGGTCGAGCTGTCGGCAACTCCGAGGTGAGCGCTTTTGTTTCGGTATTTCAACATCTTTCGTTGTGTAAGGTGTTCGATTTCTCAATGATTAAAAAAACTTGAATGACGTGGCGAAGTTTCGTTTCGATTTCCTTAAAAACAACCGATAGTTCCTTAAAAAAGCGGATTTGATAAAAAAACGCGACTGTTTTTAACTTTCGGGTTACGTAATTGCTTGATTCATTCTGAAATCAAACAAAGATTTTTGTGTTATCATTTGCAGAAAATTA
>JGI24159J19872_10011791_pt1 | contig 11438 bp, 5 predicted proteins | sample Ectturendosymbi4_FD_19872 | JGI IMG/M metagenome (IMG submission 19872) | reverse complement strand
TGTCAAACAAATTGATATAAAGTTGTAAATACATATAATTCATTGAACTAACGACGCGCTCAATACGTATCTGCGATAGCAACGGATGTAAGCGTGTGGGTGGAAAATGCTGATTGCGCATGCGCATGAGAGAATGAGTTCAGGCTGCGCATGCGCATGATTTTCGTTGTTGACACAACGCGACGCTCAGTTCGTGATAGAACGCACGACACGTTTTTCTTTACCACGAAACCAGTTTTTTTATTTTCTTTCTTCTGCATGCATTTTTACAACGACTCTTTCTGTTGCATGAAAGCTCTTGCACCAGAAACCTTTGTATATATTTCTTAGTACACTATTGCTGTACAATGTAACTATTACATACAAATAACTTGTGTGATAACTAACTGAACAATGGCAGAGAAAAGAAACAAGTCTATTTAGGGCAGACTTGTTTAGGGGGGGCAGCTTCTCAAACTGGGGGTCGCGACCCCATTTGGGGTCGCGAAATGTAATTTTGGGGCGTTAACAAATTGGCTCGACAAATCAGATATAAAACTTTTTGCAAAATTTACAAGAAAATTAAACGCAGGCCTGCAGTGAATCTATTTCTACTGTATTTTTAGGGGCAATACCGTGCTTCATGCTGTCAGTTATTCACTAGGATGTCTGCCTGAGCTATCAAACGATAATAATCAACTAGCACAAGTTGTGCGTTGTTACGTCATGATTGTTTTAACCAACTGACAAATATTGACCTTATTTCATTCATTCCGACACGAAGGCAAGCTTGTGTTTAGAACTCTAGAACTAGCCTAACGGCTAGGCTAACTGCTTTGAGGCACACTCAGTAGTTTTAGACCAGTGGTTTTCAACATTTTTGTGCCGCGACCCATTATAGCAATTCACCATAAACCAACGACCCCCATCTAAAACTCGAATGAACCAAATGTAATACAGCTGTGTACATAAAATATCAACTTGCATCACCTCCAAATTTGTTTACAACCCCTCTGGTGGTCGCCCCCCAGGTTGAAAACAATTGTTTTAGTCTGAAGTTAAAAGCTTCATGCACAGTTTCAAAAGTGTTTTGGACTTTGATTCAGGAAAAGTTGGAACTGCAAATCATACACAGTTGCTGTTTCAGGAGACCACACACCTGCTATTCCGAGGATGAGGTTGCGAAGTTATTTACACGACCATTTGTTCCAACTGGAATTTCCAAAACAGAGTTTGGCATTTTTGGATAAGAACAAGAAATGAATGCCCAGTCATTTCTGATCTAGCCGTTCATTAACCCGTAGCCTTTTGCACAACATATTTGTGAAGCGGCATTCTCACAATTGACAATCATGAATTCCAAAAACCGATCCTTTTTCAAAATGTTAAGAATACCTTTTGTCCTGCGTTGTCTTGTATCAATCTAGGAATGTATGACCTGTGTTAAAGATCATCAAGTGCATCTATCCAATTAGTTGTGCTTGATCGCTTCTATAAACTGAATTGTTTTTTGTTAATATTTTTTCGCCTTACTGTTTCCATTAGGTCGTAGTTTTATTACTGTATAGTTACTTTCGTGGATTGTGTGCATTTGCATGATTTCGCCATAGACAAAAACGCCTCTTGAGGTTTGTAATGGGATATTTACACGTATCATTAACATCCAGGCCAGTGGTTCCCAACCGGGGTGCTGCGGCACCCTAGGGTGCCATTTGCAATACCCAGGGATGCCGTGAGATAATGCGCTTTATCAATATATCATTAAAAAAATACATTTTCAAACTGTCATCAAACCCTAAAGCAAATAGGTCGGCCACTGGGTGCCGCGTACTATATATTTCTTTCTGTAGGGTGTCGCAAGTCTAAAAAGGTTGGGAACCACTGATCTAGGCTATCTATCAAGGGGGTCGCATTGAAAAAACAATTTTAAAATGGGGTCGCATAACAAAAAAGTTTGAGAAGCTCTGACTTAGGGCATGCTACCCTCTTGCTTTAAGTGCACAGAGACACAGCTGTCCTTGAGAGACTAGAAAATAGCGCGAACCACACCAAACACCATGTTGGATGCTGGGACTCGTCTTTCTAAAGGATTTGGCATTGCTTGCAGTCTTTCTACGTCTTAGTTTGACTTGAAATATTGCCGGCATTTAGAAGATCCATCATTCTTGCTATAAACTTTTTTGCGGGACACCAATGGATCTGACGCTGCTGAGACAAATGGTGTTGAACAGTTTTACTGTGTCTTGCCTGACGTTTCGGACCGATTGCTCACATTTGAGTCGATTTCAGAGGTGGAATGAGGTTGAGAGCAGGAAGGTGGACAGGAGAAGTTGACGGGTGGTCTGCATAGGCGCTTGGGACTACTCGGGTTTTCAATGTTAGTGGGCGCAGGCCTGCGTGGATGTGGACGCCGCAGAGACAGTGGAGTAGCCAGACCAAAATTTTTGGAAGGGAAAAAATTTGAGGGGAGCCAAAATGCTTGATTCTAGGCGAGCAACAGTATTTTTAGTCTACCGCCTCTCAAAGCACAAAATAATTAGATATGCTAAAAATTTTGGGGGACATGCCCCCCTGCCCCCGGGCTACGCATCTGCGCAGAGAAGTACAAACCCAGTCACGCCGAAGCTCGGTTCAGGTTGCCATGACACTCTCATATCGAGGGTTGTAACAAATTACCTGCAAGCGCCTCATTGTTTCACAGCAGTGTAAGAACTTTGCGGCGAAGAATTTTGCTGCTGCGGTTGTTCACACTCGTCGCGTGCGTTCTTTAACACTTTGTTGTGCCTTTCGCTTAAAGTCGGTTGTACCTATGTAACTTTCTGCTGCTGCCTCATTCACAGGTCACACGAAACGTATGTGTTTGACGCATTCTTCAGCAACCGAAGAAGGAAAATGGCAACACCAGGTTTGTATAGAAAGGTTAAAAAAAACAATATTTGAGCGTGTTATCGATGAAAGCGGCAACATCAAAGCGTACGCAACAGCCATCGGTTGCGGCGTGTCGACGATCATATAATACTGATTGTTATGATTGGGCGCAGCAAGCGGTGAATCAAAACGTTAAAAATTTTCACCAGGTGGCGATGTTTAGCGTAGAGTCAAAACTAGCACGCATCGACATTCAACCGCATTGCAACAAAATCAAAACCGCATGAGCATTTAAACAAAAGACGAGATTTATAGTTCATGGCGCGAGCGAGGAGAGTTTTGCGTGCAAAAGAGAAAAATCTGAATAAAAAAAGAAGGAAAGTTGATCAAATCGACATTTCTAGCACTGACACAAACCTGGTTTTCTAAACACACAAAACTAGAAGTGACCAGGTTGCCGACATTACACAATTTATCAGGTTTCAAATTCGTCTGCAACTCAGAGAAAAATTTAATGTGTCATTGATACGACCAGTCTACATTGACGGTGGATTCAACGCCTTTGGTGCAAAATTACTTTTGCTGCAGCAAAACATTTGGAAGCTTATCACTAACTGCAACAAGCAATATGACTTTCTGTCATCACAATGACCCTGAGTCGCTCCTCGATGTTCACAAAAGGCTCAGGTTTGGGGTCAACTCAGTCACACAATGGGCCCAGGGTGATTTACTGCCCATCGCGTCCCTGAAAAGACGTTCCGAAATACAGGGCGGCCAAAACAACAGCACACTGGCTTCTTGCAAGAGCATAATGCATTTAAAAGCGTCTGCACGCAACAACGCTGTCGAATGAAATAACTGCTTCCAGGCAAATAACGAATCATCAAACTGAACGAGCTTATTCGCAAAGCAGTTGATCTGAGTTCGAGAACGAGGGCAACATAGACAAAGTTCAGTTCTGTGCAAAACGTCAACGAACTCTCAGGGTTAATGTTGACCAATCAGCTCGAAGGCTGGGAGGTGAGATCCAAGCACAAGTAACGTGCGTCACGGTTGACTGACGTTAAGCGCTACTTCCGCTCTTCGGAGCGTTGGAGTCGACTTCGACGATTCCCGGCATCACTTTAACTTTTGGCGAAAATGGCTTGAGCGGTTTTTCAAACTTTCGGAGTTTGTTATAAAGCGACTGTACATAAGTGAAAACGCACTTGCTGTCTGGCCGGTTGCCCATTATCAACATATCCTCGACGTCTAGCAGTGGGTCGGCGTTGGCCAGCCTCCTGAGAAAACAAACAATACAGCAACGTTCAAAGCTTCTGCAGAAACAAACTTTGCTGAAGCAACTGATTCGTTTCAGTCAGAACTAATTCAGGTCAAATGCTTCACGGTTCTGCGGATTATTCCTGGAAGTTGATGGGCTGAAAACATATCAATGATGAGTTTGGGCGGAATTCATTTCACAATTCATGAGTAAGTACAAATTGCAGTGGCTATTTTCCGCTGCTCGCGGACCCCTAAATGCATTAAATTCTTGTCACGGACCTCCAACAACCCAATTGTTTAGATTGAGAAAATGTACATTCTTAAAGATCTATTAGCTTTCGAATTATCCGACTGAAACCATTCTTTTAGTGCAACTGCTACCTACACCCGATGCCAAAATGCAATTGAACAGAGTTATCGTGTTATCATGCAGGGGAGGAGGGCTGGCTCATAACTAGCGAAACTTCATCTCTGCAGGTCCAAAGTTGGAAATCACTGCCCGCAGTGCTTCTATTTCGTGATTAACAAAAAAAGCTTCATCCAAATCGAAACAAGGCAAGCTGCAAACGGCATAATCAATGCGTCGCAACTCAGGGAAGAATACAACTAGATTGAAAAACCAGCTATTCTTTTAAAACAACGGTCGTTTTCAGCTACTGTCGGCGATGTCACGTATCCACCTTCAGCCCAAAACATTGTCCAAAAACAAATTCAAATGATCGAAAAGTGCAATAGTTTTGATGAATCATCTTGTCAACATTGTTGTTCCTTGGGAAAAGGCAAACTTTGACTCACATTTACCTTAGCTTGCTTGAATAGCGTTGTGACATACATGTTACATCAAAATAGAAGTAGAAATTTTTTTTTGTTTTTTACAAACCTAAAAATAAATCGTTTCATTCACAAGCTTTAAATCACTAACAAGGATACATGGGACCACCGGTTACTTCTACGCCATTAAATTGCGACCAAAACAAGACCGTTTTCCATCACAAAATGAATGGTGTGGTCGATGGATTACTGCCATAAAATTTGAAAATGGCCGACACGGTGTCGACAGCAGCTGCAGAGTTTGATCAGGTTGAGCGCAGCTGCGTATTGGCAATGTTTCAGCAAAATTATCGGGAACGGCCCAGGTTGATAGACGATTAGAAAGCTGAAGATCTTCACTTCGAAATTCATTTAAAAGTTGTGTGAGAAACATAAAGCAAAAAACAGTGACCTCAAGGCGATCATATTAAACGATTCAAAGAGCAACGGTTTTCATAATCAGTAAAAAGTTATCGAATGAAGCCCACACGCCATGACACACGCAAGCGGTGTGTGTACGCAGGAAAAGAAAACTGCTTGGTTTTCGGTTCAATGTCTCCGGCATTTAGTGTTTTTGTTGATAATCAAGAGTTGTATTTCGAATCGTTTATGATGATTGCTTCTGAATGATTGCTTTATGCGATTTTGTTTCTTATAAGATATGTGAATTGGTATGGCTTTCGATTACAATTTGTTCCATTCATAAATCCACTTTAAAAACCGTGACACATGAAAGACTTGCGAGTATCTGGTAACTCGCAATGAAAAGTTGGTTTATCATTTGACTTCCGATGAGCATTCCACAGATATGACAACTCGAGTCTAGTTTTCTTTTGTGGGGAGTTGCGCAACTCGACTTAAGTCGCCTTGTACTCGAAAATACGTGACTCGGGTCAGTGAAGGCAGACGTTTGCAACAACTCGCCAAGTCATGCTTTCATCGAAGGCATTTTCGGAGGTTTGCTTCAGAGGCACATTTCGAGACGTTTCATGATATTTTATGATATTTTTGCTGATAACAGCTTGAAATAATCTCACTTGAAACTATACTTCTCAGCTTCACTTAATGCATTACTGAAATTGAGAACTGAAGGACTCAAAATGACTCCATAGCACAAATTCATGACTCGTCAAGTAGCGAATTGACTCGACATGGTCAGTCACACGACGGGTGTGGGTGAGTCGGACTCGACTTCCGAATTCATGACTTGAGTTTAGAATCTAAACCGAGTACTGATCAGTCCACGTCCAGTGACAGGCATGAGCAACGGCCTGGGCCACAACATCGATACCCCCCAGTGAATCGCTACAGGAGCTGAATGGTAATTTGCAAATGCAGAGTTTGTTGGTCGACATGGTCATGAAAGCGTTGCCAAAGGTCCAACCTATTCATTGCGCATGCTGTATGGGATGAATTCGAAGTCGTTTCGGCTTTCAAGTGAATTAATTCCACAACAACGTTGCGTCATGCTATTGTGGGGTCATACATGATTATTGTGCGTTCACACACAACTAGCTGTTTGTGACGTTTTTGGACATTTGAGTTCCCATCGCAACTTGATTGAACGAAAGCCTCTCCATAGAATTTCTCGCAGGTGATTCGCAGTTTTTCAGGTTTACGTTCTTGTTCATTCCCCCCCAGATTCAACCACACGTTATTCCAAAAGTAACAGGCTACATGGTCAGCTTGTCTTAGCAGCTTCTGCTTTGTGGAAGTTTAGATTCGTTTGTGGTGAAGTAGAATTTTTTTAACAGATTTATTCTAGTTTTAAAGTGATTACAACCGAAAGTAAAGTTACGATACACTCTGAGAACGAGTCTAAGTTGGTTTCAAAATCCGGTGAAATTCGAATCATAGCCAGAAACTCAAGAAACCTGCAAATAATTGAATTTAAAAGCATGGATGAGTGTGAAGGTTTTGGATCAACATTTGACAGTTGAAAACAAGGAAGATACTTCACTAAAATGGCAAAGATTGAAATTGTAACTACCTGGAGATTATAGCAGCCTTGCCATTTTAAACCAAAACATTGGTGTTTGTGGCTGAAGCATTTTGACAATACCTTGCGGCAAGACGCAAAAAGGTGCTAGTGGGCAACAACATGTTTTTCCCTGGCAACAGCTTTATTTAATCGTTATACCAAAAACATAAGTCACTTTTGCTTAAGATTACAAACGGGAAAAGTTCTTTTCAAACATTTCTGATTAATGTCACTGATGGTTTTGTGTATTTAGGAAAGAAATCTGAGGCTAGCTTTTCTTTCGCAGATAAATTAAAATTATCTGTTTTCAGTTAGTGGGAAGGAAAATGTTGACAATTATTTCTTTTGGTTTTTGAAAATATAAATAAAACATAAAGAAAAACTGCTACCGAAATCCAACACAATCAGGTACTAGATGAACATATCGAAAGCTTTAAAACTAATCCTTTCTTGCTCAAGAATAAATAGTCTGTACATGCACTAAGGTAAGACTTGAGGCAAGCGTCTGGAAAGAGTGTTAGTGTCAATTCATGCTTCATGCTTCAGTCTACAATCCACCTGACTCAGCAAATTAACATGCTCTCTAGCACCGCAAGCGTCATGCAAGGATCATCTTCGATCAACCAACACAGTCGTCAGTTTGTGATTGGTTCAAAGCAAGGTTTACTGCCATCACGATGCGATGCAAGGAAAAAATAAAACAGGCAGTTACAGAACCGTTCACTGACGTAACGTAGTAAACTAAAAATATATAAAGAGACGTGCGGGCGCAACGGACACAAAAACTGTGCAAGAATTCTTTTCAAACTAAAACGCTTTTCACCAAATGATCAGCAGCGGCCTACGTCACAACATCAAACACAAAATGCACGAAGGAAAAAACAAAGGCAGCGTCTAGCGGAGCGGGGACGGGGGGGATGTGAACTGTTGAACTCTTTCGTCCGGCCACGGTGTATTTGTCGAAATTATAGTAATAAACTGATTCATTTTCCGCATTTCGCAAACAAACCATTATTTCCACCCGATTCAACCCGCGGCCAATTTTTGGAATCCAACGCGGCCGGTGGGTCAACACGTTCGCCCCCCCACCCCTGTTCTAGATCAAAAGCGAGTGTTAGTTTACACAAATCACATCTCCCTACCTGCCAACCATAAACTACGAAAGCACTTTTTATACAAAACTGGTTTTCAAAACAAAACAGCCAGCACAGCAAGTGACTACGTCACAAACCCAACAAACAAACACGAGAGCCAGGCAAACGCAATGAACCGGGCAAACTAAACAGTTAGTGCCGCTGGAAGCGATGGGGTTATACGCCCCGATGAGCAAGCAGGCCACGAATGCAAACCTAAAACGGCTCTCACATTGCGTAACGGTGACGTCACAGTCGACGACGATGGTGATGACGTAGAGCGTTGACCAGACAGCGGCAAGATCAGTGACAATATGTACAGTTCAATGATTGCATCAAGAGGCAGTTTTTCCGGGGGAAGCCCCGGCGTGCTTTCCGGAACGCGAAACGTTGCTTGGCAACGCCTGTCACGTCATGCCGAGTTCGCGAATGCGTTTGTAGAACTCCACGATGTAAGTATAAATGCTTTTCCAGTCTGGTTCCGCCATCCGGATCATATCCTCGGTGTCCAAAAGAGCTGGGATTTCACCTTTTTTCCTGCTCGTCGATTTCGTCACGTGGATGATGACGTCGGCGGCATGCACGTCATACAAACACCACGCAACCGACCGACGGGCGCCAGAGATAAAAAAGAAACAAAAGTGCGGAGGTGAGCGAAGGAGTGCAATGTGCAGGTGAACATGATTGGTGGAAATCGCACATGATTTCGTGTTCATTGAAGCATAACAAGGTCACGTGATCAACACCAGACTCAAACTGGCAAGACCGGATTTCCTCCCACACTTTTTACAAAATTAAACAACGAAACACGCCAGAGGCGAAAAGAGACCACTAAATTCCTACAGCACATCCGGGAATTTGACGCAAAAGTATAAAAAACTTGTTTTTTTCGATGACTGCGTTGGTGAAAAAGAAAAGCGCGGACATGATTAACGTCACAATCATCGAACACGGCCGCCTCCACAACTATGTTTCAAATTAGTTGCTAACGGAAAGTTAGTGCTGCTGCAGTTAGTGGAAACGCTTAGCTCCAACAGATCCCAGTGTTTTATTGTAAAAGTTCCAAAAGCTGATTCAGCTTTTGACAAAAAAAACGAACTTCTTCAAAATCATCTGTTTTAAGCTGAAAAACTACGGCGAAAATTCAAAAGTAAAAAACGAAAAAAAATTTTTTGCAGCACCGTATCGCCAACACGGACAAATATGTCGTAACAACGTCATAATTTGCTTCGAATCCAAAAAAATCTACTCATTGGTGAAACTGGCGCATTTACGTCACAATGTAAAATCGCGCTCACACAATGAGGGGGTGGATTTGCGCTGGTGGCCACTCGGCGCGAGCTTACCGAGTGCATACGCACGCAATCACTCAAGCGCAAAGACTTGGCCAACCAAGCAGAACATGCTCATGACCACTTACTCGGCGGTGTTGAAGGCCAGGTCGAAGTTTTTGGCCCTGTCCTTCGGGTCCAGCGCGTTGTAGTCAAAGGCGTCCGGGAAGAAATTGTGCACCAGGGCACAGAAGGCCATGCCGTTGGCCCAGCTCCCCGAGAAGTTGTTGATGTCCACGTGCTGTTAAAAAAATTTCAAATTTGTTCCTTATATGTTGGAGTTTTGGAATTACAAAAAAACGAATTTCTTTTTTTTATTGGTCGCGAGCAATGCGAAGGTCTTTATTCAACGGCGATTGGCGGCGGCCGAAGCATGAATAATACTCCTCGTCAGGACGGTTGAGGTGAACGCTCTTCTCCAAGGAGCGCTACGGTGATTCACTCAGTGGCCGAGGATCGAACACCCAACCTTCGTATTGGGAGGCGGACACACTATCACTGAGCTATGACAATCATTTTGCCACAGCGTTGTTAGGTTTTCATGAACATTAGCTCAGTAGCAAATAAACATGAGAACAAAAAGTTGAAAATAACGTTGACGACAAATTGGCGCAAGAGATGGGATTCGATCTCCTAACCTCATATCCTCTGGTCTTCGACTGGCACCACTTGAGCAGCATTTGCTTGACATTGTTGGCGTTGGGGACAACAAACGTCGGACTTCTTCCTATCTTCTTGTTAGATCTGCAACCAATCATGGAACGAGTGCATTGTGACGTGTGAATAGATAACAAGTAAGTGCGCAGCGAGGTTCGTTTGATCGCGTCACAGAGCGTAGCGAAGCGAAGGCATTTAAAAGATTGCGACAAGGTGGTGTTGAAAACACGACCAAAGTGTCTGTGATATCGAAACATAGCTACACAACAACAGTTCCCACAATAACGGCACTTTCAAGCACAATAGAAAAGGAAACACACAATAATCAGAAAATTAGTCGTATCTTGCGTTGACGAACACAAGGCATCAATGGAAGATATATCAGATAACATGGGAGCCGGAAGGGTGGGGGTAAGGCCCACTGAATTTTGAAACTTTCAGCAAAAGTTTGTTTCCTTAGTTTCGAGTGGGAAAAAACAAATTTCACCACTTTTCCCCCCCTAGAAAAATTTTGGAAAAATCCCTCTGGAAAAAATCCTTCCTACCGCCCATGTCAGATACTCAAACAAGCGGTACAGGCGTTGAAGACAACAAAGGAAACCGTGAAACAGACATAAGTACAGTGCGTTTGCGCATCACAACATTTAAAGCCTGTTACCAGTTCCAATCACAGACACAGCGATCGGCGTCGTTCACACACGGGATTACAGGTGCTTGAAACATCGATCCGATGTTTACAACATTGTGGAAATAACGATGTAACAAACACCTACTTCGAATCGACCCCTCCTCCCGACTTCGCTTCGAACAACTTCCGGGCGTCTTTCGCACTCGCCGCTGGCATGGAACGGTTACGCGTCAGTTCCCGCCGCCTTTCCGCTTGACGGCGCTCGAGATCCAACCTGCTTCCGGATTTCCTGGGAACCTCCTCCTCATCACGGTCGAAGATGCTGCCGATCTGAGCGGAAGTGACGTGGTGAAAATAAAAAGTGAAACGCAGACGGCGTTTGGCATCAAAACTTATTTTCAGTTCTACGCTTGTATAGAGGGACGCAGGTGTTTACCTTGCTTTTTCCAATCGCTTCTGGACAGGGGCGTAAGGAGAGGGGCAAAGGGGCACAGTTCCCCTGGCACCAATCACTGGGGGGTGCTGAAAATTCTCAACAATGTCACAAGTACTTTCTTCAATACAATACATTTACTTCCGAAAGACCTCAGTTTCGAACATGGGGGCGCCAAACTTGCTTCTTGCCCCGGGCGCCATCTAACCTCGGTTCGTCCCTGCTTCCGAAGTGAATGCATCAAACTAAACGTTATCGCATTTTTTCGATTCAAGATCTCAAATGAACCGACTTTTTCTTGTCAGAGTCGCGAAATGCGATACAACCAGGTCAAAGGTCAAGGCATTGGAGGAAA
>JGI24159J19872_10011790_pt1 | contig 11439 bp, 11 predicted proteins | sample Ectturendosymbi4_FD_19872 | JGI IMG/M metagenome (IMG submission 19872) | reverse complement strand
GAACTTGATAAAGTCGATACTTGGATGAGGTCTAACAGATTATCAATAAACTATAATAAAACAGCTTACATGATATTAACTGCAACACGTTCTCAAAATTGCAATTTTGGAATTTCTGTGAATGGTGTGAGAATACAGCAAATTGACAGTATCAAGCATCTTGGTGTTATAATTGACAATCAACTTTCGTGGAAACCGCAAATTAGTAGTCTCTGTTGGAAACTTTCTCAAGCTTGTGGCGTAGTGTGTGAAATTGGACATTTTGTTGATATAAAAATTTTGCGTTTGATATATTTCAGTCTCTTCCATTCACATTTGCAATACTGCATAATTGATTGGGGACGAGCGTATAAAACTGTTATCCGGCCAGTGCAAGTGCTAGAAAACCTAATTATGAAATACATGACTTTTAGCGATAGAACATCAAGTGCAAGCAACATTTTTAAATTGCTTAAAATTCTCAAAGTTTCTGATTTGTACCAACTTAATTTGGAGAAGTTCATGTATAAGTATAATGTCGATATCCTGCTCTCTTCTTTTGATAACTTTTTTTCGAAACTGTACAACATACATGATTATGTCACAAGACAACAAGTTTCAGTAAATTTTCATCATAAACGTGTTAGAACTGATTATTGTAAAAAAATGCTGCAATATGTAGGACCTGTTGCATGGTGTTGTATTTCCAATAATATCAAAATGCTAACATTACATACGTTTTCAAATCAAGTAAAATCGCGAATGCTTGCTGGGTATTGACTCTTATGTGTGATATATACAGTACGTGATTTTTAAGATATTTTTGAGAGTTGAACTGAAACTGAGCACACTTTGTTTTTTTTGTTTTGTTTTTGTTTCATTTTGAACTCATGTTTTGTGCTTCACCTGTAATATTGCAACTTGACAGTCATTGAGTGTAGGCTCTCAAGTGTAGGCTTGATTAAGTGACTGCGTTAGCCGGCTTTCGCCCAACCTGTGCTGTTTGTTTCAAGCTTTGTCGATTGAAATGTGTTTTACTGCTGAGTACTTACAGCGCAAACATGATTTGACTTCACCTGGTTTCATGGAAACTGATATATAACATGATAAAAAAATATAGAGCACTCAGCAAGAGTTAGTTCAACCCTACCTAAGTCTTGTGGGCCCTGGTGCGGCGCACCCGCTGCACTACACCCCTTGTGGAGCCTGAGTTGCTCCATTCGAGCGACCGTTCGTAATCTTTCTAAATCTATTTCGCGTTTTCATTTTTCAAAATTCAAATTTAGCTTCTGGTCGGCTTGACTCGGCTTGCAGTTGCGCTGCTTGAGCTCCAGACAAAATTCTGTTTGATTTAACTGCAGCGCAATCGTTTCCTGTTTCTGAGCGATCGAGAAAACGGAAGTCCTTTTCGACTTCGAGCTCAACGCATCTTAGCAAAGCGTACGTTCTCAGTAAACATCTGTACGAATTATTTATAATTTTGATCAAACATATATTTTCTACTGTACAAGTTCGTACTCTTAGTCTCTGCTTTTTGCTTTGACCTGCGGCAGCTTTCACCACATAATAATTCAAAACTATACTGGTAGCAAAAGTTCAAACGTTTAACAAAAGCCTCGTCTAGAGCTGCCTTCTTTCATGAAGCTTCTTCAAATTTGGAAACCTCCAGCAACGCGTCCGGTTCACCTTCGAGCTTCGTTGCATCACCGGAGAAAACGCTTCTACTCTTCTCCATACTCCCATGATTCTCACGAAGAATCCGGCTGTCGAAACCCTTTTGTTCCGATGCGACGTTGCTACAGTCTCCTTGCATTATTATGCGCTTGCACTGAATCGTTCAGCTTAATAGTTGAATAAAAATTTTTCGTTAATTTTTGATGTAGCTTTTTGACGCTTAGCTTAGTTCAGGTTCACATCAAGCAAACCATAACAATCAGTTGATGCACTTTACCGGCTTTATTCGAACAAGACAACAAAACGTGATAGACGAAAATTATGGGAAGCAGCCTTGTTCTGCAAAGACCTTATGTCTTTTCAAGGAACAGCCCTATCCTGCGGCAGCCTTGTGCTACAGAGTCTTTATGTCTGTAGGGGAGCAGCCTTATGCTGCAAAGACCTTATGTCTTGACTACTAGCGGACCAACCTTATCGGTCCTCATCAAGCTCGAAACAGAGAGATGCGCTCGAGTACTCCGCAACTAAAATGAACAACACAATTTTCGCCAAAGAACGCGGAACGGAGCAAAAATGCGGCTCGACAATTCCTCGAAGTCTGATCAGCAACTAAGCGGAGATGTCGCGTAAGGACAGTCCCAAGCTTGACATACAGCAATTCTGCGAACGTTACAGCATTTTTTCTCAGTTTAGATTTCCCGAACAGTAGAAACAGAGATGCTTGTAATTTTGGAATCATGGTGTCATAATTTACCATTGATCATTTCCTTGTAATGATAAACTTCAGATCCCAAGGCTGTACAACCGAACGTTTTTCCCTCAATACTCTGTTTAATTGCAGTGAAACTGTTACGTCACACTTGGAGTCTTTGTGGTAGCTGCGTATTTTAAACATATGTTGAGCATCTCTTGTTTGAATATCACGTTGAAAGCACTAATTGACAAAACGTTCCAAATTTTTATACTTTTATATAAAGACCATAATAGCGACAATCACCTGCTTAGCAATAATTTTGACAACAGTGAACACTGCTGGCTTCTGCCAAGTTTAATATCTGTACATTTTTGCATCTTTAAAAGACATCTTCACTGCATGAAGTTCCACACATAAACGCATGCAGTATGAGCAATAACAGGTTATTCTTATAAGACTGTTATCAATTTTGTTGTCTGAGAAACGCAATAAAAAGGAGCGGGTACAAGACCTCTGAAGTCGTCACACAATTTCAATGCTGGCTTTCTTCCGGATACTTTCAGTAATATTTTATCAGCGTTTGAGTTCAAGCGGCATTGCTTGTGAAACATGACAAAAAAGACTGTGTTGTGTCGGTGTCTGAAAGAGCTGAAGTGTCTCACTATGAGAAGACGCAGCTGTTGGTTGATGTTGTGTTACTGAGACTATAGCTTGAGTCGCTTAAGGGCTGGTGTTAGCTTTGAAAATCCGATTCCTTTTCCGCTCTTCGTTGATTTCTTTGAAGATGTCAAGTCTTGGCCCACTGAGAATGCTGAAAGTAGGAAACATAGCGTTTGCGGGTTGAAATAAGGAAACTGTTTCTTAGAATTTCTAAGAACGCTTTGGCTAAAGAATTTCGAGCACTCTTGCCAGTCTTTTTTTCAAATTAAAACGAAGTTTCTTTAAAATGAATAAGATCCGAAACAAAAAGTCAAATTCAAAAGAAAAAAGCAATCACCTTACGCAAAGGTTGAAAAGTGTTTTGTCCTTTTCTATTAGCGAATCATTTTCTGAATGTGCACATCACTTCATGTGGTTACTGACCTTACAGAATGTAGAAAAGAAAAAGACCGCAAAGCTATTATGCTTGCTCTACAACTAAAAGCACAGCGTTATTCGCAAGCTGGAATGTTGCCAGTATTGTCCTCCCACATTTGCGGTTGATGCTGCCCCAACAGGAAATCGATGATAACTTTTATTTGGTTCTCATGTGACTGGCTCCTCCCACTTTGTTTTGCCCGCCCACAGCATCACGCTGTTTATTCTTTTCGCATTGGCCGACTACGAAGAATAAAGTGGTTTCCTGTAAAAACTGAAAAACAACAGCACGCGTTTTTTCAAAACTGAGGTAAAAAAATAAAGCCTAGCAGCGGTTGCTCGAATTTTTAAAGGATAGTGTTAATCTTGTACAGAACAGAGTAATAAATATTCTTTTGTGAGCGAAAACTATAAGTGTGTTTGTTTATCAATCAAGACTCTTTTCGGGAGTAAAAAGCGCTGAACCTATTTACATATGCCAGTGGTTTCCAAACTTTTTCCGATCGCGTACCATTTGTGGTAAAGATGTCACGGGCTCACATTTTTATGACCCGGACCGCCCATACCCATAACAACAAACCCGTGACCTAACCCGTACCCGTAACCCCTCCTAAATTCTGGCCCGTACCCGGCCCATAAAATGGCAGTGTCTATTTTGCCTTCTATAATGGATTCTATGTACACAAGGTAGTGGATCATTTACAAAGTCTGGATGAAGATACGTAGCACGACAAATATCTTTTCCATCAACACTTGCTACTACATTTTGCAACAGTACGGAGTCTTCATGAAATAAGCATTTACATGTTTTTGTGCTGCAACCAAACAAATTACTGTAGCAATTAAAAACAAGTAAAGACATACTTGGCAACAAAGCACAAAAAAATCGAGGTCTCGTCGGTTTTGCAGCGCTTATACTGGTTGGACAACAGTTTTATATACTCTTCCTCAACGCAATGGTGAATTATACACTACACTACAGTACTATGAATGCGAACCTATCCATATTGTACTCACAGTGCTTTCAGAGAACCGAGCTTCCTAAAAACGCATGACGTGTTCTTCACACACACTCAGTGGCGTAGCCAGCCCAAAAATTTGGGGAGGCTAAAATGTTTTATTTTAGGCGAATAACACTATTTTTTGGGAATACCGCATTTTTAAGCGCAACATGACTATATTTGTTAAAAATGTGGGGGTGCATGGCCATCTGGGCCCCTCTGGCTACGCCTATGCACACACTACGAGCGAACTGCCACACTGCACCACATGTCTTTCAGTTCATAGCACAACCAGCACACAACACACAAAGAGCATTATGCGTTGCTCGCTCACAGAGCTCCGGAGTCCGAAAAACTTTTAAGGCCCGACAGAAATTCCACTGGAGGGCGACGCTAACGACAACTGGCGCCACAGAAAAATTTTTCTTCAACATCCACGTATGTGCTTCAAAAAAGTAAGCGGACTGCAACGGTACCCACGAAAAAACAGACGTGTTTGGACTGTTAACTGGCCCTTGAAAACCTACCGTCAACGGCCATTTTAGCGGCCCATGGGCGGCCCATGCCACCTTCTAATTTGTGGGTCCCGTACTGTCACCAGGTACCACATTGTTCCAGAAAAACTCAATCTATCAAATATGAAGCTCCCTATTGTGTTGAGATGCGTGAAAAACTCGGACAACTTTGATTTCTTCGTGATCAAAAGTGTCGCCCAAATATATTTTTCACAAACGTGGAAGTTCTGCAAAGGTTTCTAAAGCACGTTTTTCAACGTCTCCCATGACTAGGTTTACAACTACTGATGAAACAGGAGAACCCATCGCTGTGCCAAAAACTTGTTTTTAGTGTTTTTCACAAAAAGCAAAATTTGTTGAATTTGAGCAAATTTCAAATCTTTTAATTAGGTCGGTAGTTGACAAATTTGTACATTAACTCACTTTAGTATGGGTTGTTGACGTTGCTTGGCTATGTTTAATGCCAACTGAATTGGAACTTTTGTGAATAAAGATACAACATCGAATGAGACCATTATTTCATCAATTTTGAGTAATTCATGAGGAATAGATCATGCAAAGTCTGAAGAATTTCTTACGTGATGCTTTGATCTTCCAATACATGGTTTCGTATAATTCTTTATCTAAGATTCTAAGCTGTAGGTAGGTTAGTCTGTGGAAGAGACTACTGGTCGTAGGGGAATGTTTTCTTTGTGTAATTGCGGTAGTCCGCACAGTCGGGGTGTTGCGGCATCTGAGGCCTTCAGTCTAAAGCTTGCTTCTTTTGTGATCTTTTTGGTTTCGAGCAAGTTGTTAACAAAGTTATTGACATTTTTGGTTACGAATGCGTGTGGGTTGATATTAAGATGTTTGTAAATTTCTTGATCATCCAGCATTTTGTTGATGTTTGGTCATAACATTCTGTCTAAGACTGGGGTGATGTTGCCTTTGTCAGCCTTTGTGATGATTATACTTGGATATTTCGTTAACTGTTGCAACAGTATGCGTTTTTTCGTCAAAACTGATCTGCTTCGCTTTTTGTTTCGTATGGTTGAAACCACTTTGCCACGAGTGAAGTCACCCTTGCTGGAAGAAATGCCTCGTAATCCGTCTTCAACTCAGGCAAGAATATCTTTAACTGGTACACCTTTAGGGGCAATAGCAAAATTTTCGCCCGATGCTGATGCTTTTTATTTTTCACTGACGATAATTGATGACGATATTTTTGCCTTACTCAAACCAAAGTTGAAAGGCATTGCAGTGCATTTTTTCCTCAGTATGTAGGCCACATAAACAAACAGAATAGTTGCACAAGTTACAAATGAAAGAATAGATTGCAGTAAGTAAGGAACATGTTACAATTTTAAGCAATATGAAACCCAAAAATGAAAAACAACAGTATTGTGTTTAGGAAACTGCCTCTCAAAGCACAAAATGATAAAATATGCCAGAAATTTGCGCCATGTCCCCTCTGGCTACTCCTATGCCTGGGACATTTCGGTAAATGCTTGATTACATTGATGCCATTGTTTTTACGTTGTTTGTAATACAACTTTGCAAGATTTCCACGTTCAACTGCTCTGTATGGCATTAGAAAATATTTTTAACTGCCCTCTAGAAAATTTACGTACCACATGGGCATTCACATGCAGCATTTTTTAGATATAAAGAAAATTGTGAAACACTCACGTTCCGTGACGTTCAGAAGAACAGAAATGTTTTTTCCGGGATTTTCCAGCGCTTCCTTCATTGGCTCGATTTCGTACAAGGAACCAGTTCTCGTGCAACCGTCCTCAGTTTGAATTTGTGCTGAAGCGAATGTATCATAACTTACCAAGTTTTGTTTTTAAATACCTTCGATTCAACAAGATGAAATATTCTGAGTTACTAGTCCACACTGCGGAAAATTGAGATCATTTTAAGTTGATGATTTGAAAATGACAACTTGTACAACACCGCATATATCCTATAGGTTCTCGGACAACTTCCAACTGGACAACTACCAACCAGATTGCCTGTTTCGCCCTGCACCTGCCACTGTGTGTCTGAAAACCACTAAAAACTCATGCAACTTGTGTCATCGCAAGTGGCCATTTATTCAGTGGTTCATTTCAAAACCAACAAAAGCTCTTCACAAACAGTAAGGTAAAAATCTGAAGCATTTTGGTCAATCTTGAGCACTTTGTTCTTAGCTTCAAAAGCACTGTTGAAAAAGAGTATTTTCGTTCACTGACGAACGCTTTACATTTGCTTTTCTGCTATTCACATGTCCAGGCATACTAAATACTCGTTCACTAACAACGTTGGTTGCCATCACTCAGAACGTAGTTCTTGCAAGATCACTGAGAACTGGAAATTCCAATCTATGGTCTTGTCATCACTGGAGAATATCGCTACAACTTTGTACCACAAGCTTCCTGTAGCATTGAATTTCTTGTTCATGTTACTTTCATGTCCATTGGGTCAACATTCAGTTACCCGTGAAAAGAATTTCTTATCCCACGGCCGACCTTCCCCGCACCAAGTTCAACCCTCACCCACTCGCACCCCCACGCAAAGCTCTGCTGGTTCCCGCACCCGCCCCACAAACATGGGTACCCGCAACCCAGGCGGATTAACCCTTCGCGCAAGACTCTAGAACCTACACAGTGTAATATTTAGGGCTGCAATTACAAGCAATTGTCTAATGTGCGTATACTTTCATAAGGGTTAGGTAGTGCTGACGTAATTGTCTGCATGCATTTCGCTATTGTAGAGCTTTGGACATGGGTTTTAGATTTTCTGGATGATTATGGATCACGGCAAAGCAGGAAAAATCTAACACGATCCCGTGGAAAACCGGGAATTCCGAATAGATAGATCTCAGCTACGGTGGTTAGAGCACGACACCAGAGTGCCCCAATACAATTTGGCGAGACAGGTCTGGCTAGTTGCACCCACGGGAAAGCGCCCCAGAGATCGAACAAGAATCAGATGGTATGATTCAATCTCCCACCTGGCTTGGTCCCGTTTTGGTGTGGAGCCAGCGAGGTTATCAGGGATTGCTAAAAATCGTGAGGTATTTCGAGCCCTAGGGCTGCTGCCCGCGACCCTCTCCAGAGTAAAAGCGAGTATGAAAATGAACGAATGAAAAATCTTAATGAAATATCTGACAACATATTTTCGACTTGGTGACATTAAGTTACCATCCGGGAATTTAGTCCATAAAACTGGGAAACGGGAAGTCAAAAAAAGTCAATAAATCCCAGGAATTCCCGAAACTGGGATCCCAGTTTTCAAACCCTGGACCTCTTCGTAAGAATTGAAGAACACAAAATTTACTTTTACCTGCATGAAACGGTCCCGGTGGTGAGGCAGACCAAGGTCCCCAGCCTTTGCAGAGTACTGCATTTCACGTCCGAACGGACGCTATGGCTTCCGCTCAACTATCCTTGCACTGAACGCCAACCACTAAACAAGCAAATTTCAATCTATACGGTTTTGTGTATGACCCGGTCTAGAGTCGAAATCCACATCTACCGGCGCTGAGACAGGTAAACTAAGAAGTCTGCCCTCTTGTACGAACTCCACTACCTCATAATGAAAGATTCTCTGAGTGATTCAATCTAGCTGCACCTTGACTCCATTCGCAATTGTCCCGAAACTTAAGTTCATCGAGTTGTACTGATCGAAGACACTACGGAATTTCTTATCAACGTTCAAACCGCCATCTCATCAAATCAGCAGCTCATCCATCATCAACCATGCCAATAAACCAGGATATTTTACAGTTGAAATATTTAACTGGAACGGCAGATCGCTGGACTTACTGTTTGATCCGCACAGAAATCCTTGACCGAGAATGAATTTTGACCTTTCGTTCGATCCTTTCACAGTAACAATCAGATACCGTTTTTCCAGTTCCTGCTTTGTGTAGCCACGAAACACAAACTTGTATTCGAATCTAAGTTAAGACATACCTTGGATTAAAAGCTCATACAAAGATAACCTTACAGAACATCAACAATCTTCATTTATTTCTTGATGTTCGTTAAAATTTCATTTAAAAGAGATCAAACGGTCAACATATAGTGGCGTAACCAGCCCAGAAATTCGGGGGCAAAAATTTTGTGGGGGGGCCAAAATGTTTGATTTTAGGCGAATAACACTATTTTGTTTGGAAAAACGCCTCTCAAAGCACAAAATGACCGTGTTTTCTTAAAATTTTGGGGGGGGCCATGGCCTCTTTCGCCCTCCCCTGTCTACGCCTATGTCGACATGCGATAACAACTACAAAAATCATTGCTTTCAAAACCTTGCTGTAATTTGTTTTCTATTGACAAAAATGGTTTAATTTTAAACATATTTTCAAAAGGTTTCGGAAAAAGTTCATTCACATTCTAAGAGAGAGGCGTTGTCCCAAACTAAATGCTGTTGCTCGCTTAAAGTCAAAAGATTTGGCCCCCAAAAATGTTTGGGCTGCCTACGCCACTGACACCTGGTAACATTTATTTCTTAGAATTGCTAACGTACCTGGTTGACCCTCTGCCCAGCAGAAAGCGATAATCGGTTCGGCCCTTTGTGCCCCTCTCCTCCCCTTCGGCGAGGAGCATAACTTTCACACGAGCTTTCGTCATTCGGTCAGACAGGTCCTCGATGCCGTTATGCATGTTTTTTGCTTTGAAAACGACCAACGCAAATTCCAAGCTGTCTTCTTCATCATCGCGAACGTCTTTCATCTCTGCTTCGAGAAAGGTTTCGCGTTTTTCCGGACTTTTGCCATCTCTGCGAAAATAAGTCAGAGTGATTGCAAAGAAGGCATAAAAATTTTAATCCAACAAAAAGGAAAGCACACTGACAAAGTTTTGTACAACATTGCACACGAAACAAAAAGCATGATTTTTTAAACGCATATCTACCTAACAAACTTTAACTGTTTATTATAGCTTTACTTGAAAACAGCATGCTCATTTACATTGTCAGGTCGCCTTGTGCACGGGATCTTCTCTCAATGAACTGAAGGGAAAGTTGAAGTTTTCTAGGCTGAAAAGAAGGAAATGCATGACCTCAGCTTTAACATTTTTTCGATTAGTCAGACGTAAACTGACTTCAACATTTCATAACACGTGTTTGACTTTAACGGAGGTTATTTTCTAAATAAGCTTGAAACATCCTTTCAAAAAACGTAGGAGTAATTAGTTCTTTTGATGCAGGACGAGAAACGTGGCAGTGATTTCAGTGTATACTAGGTCTTTGCTGCAGCGTTTCGGCAACAGAAATGGGACAGTGCAACACCTGCAAGGTTGAATGTAAAGAATGTAAATTTTGATGAGAGAAGCAGAAAATTCGGGAAAAGATGGGAAAATCCATGGAAACAATGTCAAAAGTGCGGACCGCAGACATCTTTAGTATGGCCCACGGCTTGAGTTTCATATTGCGTTGCAAATTGCCGAAGCCTACTGTAGATTACACTTCTGTCTCTGAGCGACGACGGTTTCTCGCTACTTCAGATATTTCCCATTGTATTTTGATATGCTGCGAGAGCAAATATGACCATGAAAAGTATCGCAAGAAGGTGATTCTTTTTCAAATTGTACAGTATATGAAATGCCTCGAATATGCTAACCTGCACCTTACAGTCAACAATATCAGAGAGAACTGCTGGTCCGCGGCGCCGGCACCTTTGCTTAATCAACTTTGGCCCCTTTGAAAAGCGTTAGGAGACTGCTGATCTATGGCGTCAAAAATTAATGGCAAAGAAAAAGTAATGAAGTTTTATCATAAAGCGCAAAGAAGGTATAATGGAAGGTTCGGAGCTTCTATGCATAGAAGAGAAAGAAACCAAGATATTTTGAAAGAGGTTGCTTTTATTTTCTCAACCTTCCAAGAAATTTTACAAACTTTACTCTTCACACATACCTCAAAATGAGTGAAAGCTATGTGAAGATTGAAAATATTTCATTTTGTCAGCCTATTGATAGTAGAGTGCGAAAATAAAAATATTCTCAAATGCTATGGACGTTGGTAACTCGGTTTGAAATGTTGAATGTTGGAATACCTGAAAAAAAACACGGAAAAGTTTTCAAAGTCTTTTTCTGTAAACAAAGCGGTGTTGAGTTTATATAGTTCCTGTTTCTCGATGTATAAAATTTATAAGATTGACCATGTTAAGACCAAGGGCGTACGCAAGGGGGTTTGGGTTAAACCCCCCCTGGACCTTGATATTTTACAAAAATGTTATTACCTGCGCAAAGGAGCTTAATTGCTTTCGCAAACTTTTTGGTTGTTAATTTGTCAACTTAATACAAATACCACGGAATAAATTTGCATGCAAATTTCCTGAAACATTGTAAATGGGCCAAAAAGTGATGATTAGGTTTTGGTGGGAATCTGGGTTATCGTCTGCGTCTAGAAACCATCTCACCACTTTTTGCAGACCCTGCGTCCACTACGCATGTTTAAGATTGTGTTCCGCGATAGTTCACTTTATCCGAAACAATTGTCTTTATTTGTCTGCTATGGCTGATCAGCGCAAGCGCTG
>JGI24159J19872_10011788_pt1 | contig 11440 bp, 7 predicted proteins | sample Ectturendosymbi4_FD_19872 | JGI IMG/M metagenome (IMG submission 19872) | reverse complement strand
GTAAGTTGCACAGTAAAACTGTCCTCCTCTATAATGAAATAATTATGACTGGAATTTTCATCAGCTGTACTTCTTGGCACAGGTGAACTGCTACTTAATAGCACCCATTTCAATACAGTGGCTATCACCGGTCAGGTGTGAGAATGCACACTTGCACTTAGACTCAGCCTGTAACCAAAAGCGTGAGCTAATTTTGGATGGAGTGATTTAGTGATCACAAATACAATAATAACCTTGTACGAGTTCAATTCAAAAGTAGAAAGGCAATTTATACTTTTTACAGATAGTGTTAGGTGCCAACAAGAATAAGTTACCTAAAGGGAGTCGAAAATATTACTGAAAACAGAAGTGTGTTTCAGAACGCACTTTAGGTTGAGCAGCGCCAAGGAAATCCAAGTAAAGAGAGATGGTAGAGCCAATGGACGACTGCAAGTGTCACGGCTAAGTTCAAAAACTTTTAAAATGTGCAGACGAAATTCAATCATGCACTGCTCCCAACTCAAAATTTACTTAAAATGTGGTAGAGTATTAATGGATTGATTGATCAAAGGACACTAAAGCGTTTAGAAGTATTCTTCTAAGTTTAGGCAATGTGGTGCACTGGGATAATGGTAAAGAGAGTTTGTACGCATGCTGCTGCACACAGAAGGTGGCTGTCAAAGGGTGTCATATATACAATATCTCGGCTGTCACAATCCACAGATATCTTCACGAAGTTCAGTGAAGTTAATTTGCAATTGCAAGGGAATGGTGTTAACGTCATTAAAGCCAAATCAACAATCTTCACTTTGTTGTCCAAGTTTAATGCTGTTCAAACGAAATCCAAGCCCATCATGAACTCTGACAGTTTGCAAGTCATTACCTCTAACTGTTTCCAACTGCTAAATGAGTTAATTTACTAAATTAAGTTTTATAATGAAATGCATCTTTGCGCTCATTCTTGTTTTAATCATTTTCAAACATACCAAATATACAATACGAAAAAATTGTGTTGATATGTGTCCTCGGCATGGTCGGGGGGCGATAGAAACTTGTTTGTCAGAAAAGGGGGCTTAACCAAAAAAGATTGAGAAACACTGATCTGAAAGAAACCGATTCGACTCAATAGATCAAGACATTAACGTTGCGAAACTGGTCAATGCAAGCAACTCAATCACAGTCAGGGGATGCCAAGCACAAATTTAGTGAAGTGGCGTTGCAGACTCTTCAAGTTTAGACCTGTGTTGAATGACTTCAATCCGATCTAGAATTCTGAAGTCTTGTGAGGAACTTTCAACCTGCTGTCTCATTAGCATTTGTTTTTCTGTGGTTATCTATGCAGTAACCTGTGGCCAAATGGGGATATTGGTACAACAGGAACCGGATTGTCAATTAACTTAGTAACAGAGGTGAAGGTTTCGTCTAACATCTTCAGGGATAAACGCCTTGCTACACAACAGTGATAGCGTGTCGCGAGCCAATAACTCGACTAGAGTCATGACTTTCACTGAGTAACTCGATACGACTCAAGTCACAGTGAATGACTCGGGACTGGAGTCATAGTCATTTTTAGAAATTCTAGAAACGTCTGTAGCTCTTAGGTATTGGACAGAACTTTCAAATGCATAGGCCTATTATTTCTCATTTTTTTAATGAAATGAGTCAAGTGAAATCTATTTGTGTGAACGTTTTGGTATTTAGAAGGGAAACAACAAATGGAAAACCTGTAATTTCATTTGACTTGACATTCACTCGAGCTTGCAAACCAATGACTCGATAGTTTTTTGACACACGACTCTGACTCGACTCCACCAACTGATGACATGACTCTGACTCGGAAAAGATTCAGATAACTCCGACTTGACTCGTAATTATGACTCGGGCGCATCACTGCTGCACGAACATGTTTTTTGAGATCTCAAAGGCATGGGCGTTGGAAGGATTTTTTCCAGGGGGCCAAGAGTGGATTTTTCCAGGGGTAGCCAAAAAGACTTTTCCAGGGGTAGCCAAAAAGACTTTTCCAGGTAGTGGCAAAAGTGAAATTTCATTTTACCCACTCGAAACCAAGAAAACAACCTTTTTGCTGAAACTTTAGTAGAAAAATGTCAAATTTCAAAATGAAAGGGGGCCAAATTCCCTGCCCCCTTTCCGATGCCCATGCTCAAAAGTAGTTGCTTGAAATGGGAAGATCTAGTTAGAAAAGCCTCCGTGAGAATTGTTTCAGCAAGAAACTGCAAAGATTGGAATCACTGTATGTTGCAATTGCTAAAATTTAGATAATATTTTAGAAACACTTAATGGTTTTTCTAATAATCTAGGTGGACTGGCTAGAGAACAACTGCAATGCAAACAATAGGATTTGGTTTTAATGAAACACGAGGAAAATATGTGAAAAGAAGGCCTACAGAAGAGGTCAAAGTGCTTGTATTATTGTATGAGGCTTTCTTCAACTGCTGCGCTCTTTGACGTAAGCAGCTCTTAAAGTGGATTGTGCACTGCCTATCAGATGACTGGCATAGGTCCCGACACCCCGAAGTTGTGGTGAAACAGATAACTTCGCGGCAGTTTTATTAAGTAAGATGATTTGCAGGATTGCCCTATGCAAATTTTTTCAACATATCCGACAACAAACGACCTAAGTAGAAGAATCACCTGCAAAAAAACAATTTAGTGTACGCTAAAACGCAACAGGTATACATTGCATAATTCACAATGGCCATTCTCTTTGCTATGGCAAACGGGTATTGTAAAATTTGCAATGCATGATTTGTTGCTTTCAGAATTCTGCACGTTAATTTTCTTTGTGGTTGCAGGTCAGTTAGAGGCAAAGGAAAGACGTCTCACATCGGCTTGTTGAGAATGTTGAATCATGCTCATGAGAGTGGTTCACGTGAGCGAGAGAAAGCTGATGCCAAAACTGATCCACCACATGTGGTTCTCAGAAAGACAAAAACAATACAAATGAACCAGATTTTGCCTACTGTAAAAGGAGCAACTGCAGGTACTAGCGCAAGCGCGTAGCTATGAACAATCTGAGGGCAAGGCTTGTCTACTCGAAAATGATGGACTTCTCGCTTTCGAGACAATATTCGCTCAACGTTTGAATACTTGCCGTCCAAAATTTTGATGAAGTATTGCGTCTTTCGCCAAGACTGGCTACGTACTAGAAAGAGTGCAAATGATACATGTACTAGAAAGAGTGCAAATGATACATGTACTAGAAAGAGTGCAAATGATAAGCATTTCCCCACCATGGCGAATAGTCCGCGGCTACTGCGAAAGTGGAAGCTTCCTGAATTGTTTATAAATGGGAAAGATTGATCTGAGAGCGAAGTGGTCCTACAGATCAGCGGTTCAGCCGCTGTAAGGGCACCATTCAAATGTGACGTTGGGTTGTGACCACGGCCATTTAAGTTGCAGTCGCAACTGATTGATTGCCAAACCATGACGCAACACGCAAGCTTTTCGAAAAGGCTCCCAAATTAACATCTGGGTCTTGCGCGTAATGACGGCGGAAAGTCGCGTTTTTTGACAAATTTCGATTGTTTCGGAGTGTGGAAACTCGAATATGTCGTCAAATAGTTTCAGTTGTTGTCACACAAATTTGAGGTAATTGAAGCTCATACCTGTACATTCATTTTCACATTCGATTTTCTTCTGGGAAGTGTCGCTGGAGCAGCAGCCCTGGCAAAACCCAAAATACATCACGGTCAACAGAAATCTCAGATTGTTCTGCTGGCACCACATGAAGAGGAGGGCTGAGATGTAGTCAAGCCAGCTGGTCCTTGTCATATTCTGGACCACTTTTTCGTTTGTGTAGCCAGCAGGAAGTGCCTCGCCAAACTTGCCTGGGACATTCTGGACACGTGGCCGAACCAAAACAGCTGGGATCTCTCAATTCAAAGAAGTGGCACGATGCTGAGGGCTTTACGAATCTCACATCTGCGCACTTTTGTCACACCGCAAACTTTTCGCAAAAATCCCATCTCAGGCGCTTCCACTTAAGATAACATTATTTTGTCATTACCCATTCCCATAGGCATTGGCGTCCGCAAGTGGGCAAAACGTGCATTCCCATTCCTGGAAGTTGGGACTAAGAACCAAAAATTCCTAGAAAACTTAACGTCAGCAATTTAATTCCTATTAGGCGTTTCGCCGCATGGGACTATTGATTGTTGAACGCAGACATCTTTTGGCAAATAATGCAGCAAAACAGTGACTGTTGATAGGCTGATAGCGGTAGTTTTATACTGTGTGGAAAGAAGCATAGACCACTGTAGTGATAGTATGTTTTAAAAACAAAAAGAAGAAACAACACTACAAATCTCCTGAGTTTAGATCTAAAGTCATTTTACTTTACACACCCGACTTGGGAGAGACATTGAAACGAATTCTGGAGAGACATCGTATACAAACTTTAATTAAACTAAGTACAGTCCGAACTTCAGGAAATGTTACCGTACCCGCCAGCAAACGTCGAGGCGTCCTCTATATGAAATTTCATGTGGAGTTGTGAACACAAATACATGGGAGAAACGAAACGAAGCACTCGACTGAAAGAACACCACAGGGACACCTTACCTATAGATATTCTTAAAAATCCAGAAAAAAAACAGCCTTAACAAAACATGCAGCCCAAAGTAGCGTTGGTTTCAACCAGGGGGGATCCCGCCAGTAAGGTTAAAAGGGGAGCGATTTTAGTAATATTTGGTAGTCATGTCTCATTGTGGGTTCACTACTGTAAGAGAGATGAAGTATACTTCACAACACTAATGTGACAAAACAATAGACGAAAGAACGGCCTGATTTGGGGAATGTTGTTTTCCGAATTGTAAAAAGTAATGTTCAATTGAGTTACTTTTGTAGGTTTTAAGGAGGGCGATCGCCCCAATCGCACCCCTGGATCCGCCCCTGGTTTCAACTGGGTGAAGCCCATGTTCTGCATCACGTAAATAGCTACCATAAACGCATGTTTTAGTTTAGAATCTTTGTATATTAATTGAAAAACTAACACTATGAATGATAAAACGCAAATTTCCCTGCTACAATATTTATCATAATGTATCAAAACATGAGTGAAACTTATCCGTTACCTGACTTCATGGAGTTTGTCATCTTACTGACCGCTTCAGCGCCTGCAGATTTGCAAACTCACCAGTCAAATTTATCACATTATTGGATAGCTATGTATCGCACACTTTCACGTTATTTACTGGTTTACTTAGTCACGTTTTGTGCATTTCTGTGCAGGTTTTATTGTATTTACTGCGTTGTTATCTACATTGTCATCTTCCAGCGTTTTCATTTTACAATTCCACGTTTTCTGTCAGGAGATCTGTAGTGTTGTATCTTCTTTTTGTTTTAAAACATACTGTCACCCACAGTGGCCTATGCGGCTGACTGACTGGTTAGTGACTGTGATGGAAGTACTGGATCAGGTTTGAATAATTATAACGTAAGCAGGGTTGAAGTGGGGCGGGAACGCGTGGGAACGGCGTCCCCGCGCCTTTTTTTGAGCACTACAACCCTGAACGTAAGTACGAGTTGAGACCAATATAGAAGAGGTCGATCTACGTAAAGGTACGTACGAAACAGTTTTATTTGCTATATTGTTTTAAAATAGATAATACAGCTTTCAATCAGCATTTAGAATGGATTTTAGTCACTGAAAGTGACTAGTAGCCATGAAACACACAGTTGAGCAGATGAGAATATGAGCAATTTTTCTCAGATTTTTCTTGACTCTGCGTTATGAAGTATAGAGTACGGATTCTTTTTTTATGTTATCAAACAATGTAAATATTTTCAAACCCAATAGAGGTGTTATTAGTTAATTTATAAGTTTTTTTCAATGATATTCTTAAGTTTTCCTATCATGTGAGGGCGGTCGGCATTTTGTGTTTATATACAATTATGTCGTCATAGACGATATGTGCCTGTAACAATCAAAATGACGTATTAGCTAGGTGCGGGTAGGTAAGTAGGCTTAGTGCACAAGTTCTTTGCGATGCTGGAAATGTAATAAAATGTTACATAAAAATACTTGTTTTTTTTGCACAAATCCTACATTTAAGGTGCAATAATAAACAAACTTTACATGTATGTAGTACAATTGTAATATATCACCTTTAGTAGCAAAATATTTTGTATTTAGTAACTGTTAAATGACCAGTGACATAGGCTACTGATAGACTTGTCAGCATTTGTACACTGCGCTCAAGAAAGTTTCATTCAGGATTTTGTTTGACTACTCTTGCAAGAGGTTTGTGGCTTGGCTTGTCAGATGTGTTTTGCAAAAATATGTTTTGCAAAACCATTTTGTCAATAATGACAGATATAGCCTGTTCTAAGCGCGTATGTAATGGCACCGGTTTCTTCAGTATCATTTTTTATGAAAAAGAACGCTTTTTTGACAATGCATTGTTTGTGTTGATTTCTTTTCGATTTCATGAAACTCTCACAACGCTTGGTTTGAAAATTTTTAAATAGTGCTTGAACGTATGCTTCGTAAGCATAGTCATGCTAAGCATTAGCAAACTGACCTACTTTGAATTAAAAAATATATCTGCAGAGCTTGTTGTGAACAGAGGCGTTTTTTCAAACTCTCAGAAAAGAAAGCACATTAGAAAAGTTCCATTTTACATGTGGTATATCACATTCTGAAAAGAGCATCTTTCCGCACAATTTGATGTTTTCTTTTCTACGGTAGTATTTCCTGTATGAACACCATAGTACAACTGATAAGTTCTTGCGTGTGACATTCACTTCAGTCTGCAAAAACATTTTCTAGCTCAGCTGAACATCTTCAAAAATTTCTCATTACCTTCTGGAAGCCTAAGACTGCCTGAGAGATGACCTACCGGTTGATTGCCTGGCTCTTGGGCCAATTATCGTCCGCCGACCAAAATATGTGTTAGTTCAATGCAGCTAACGTGATCGCGAAAATAATGTAGCCTATTTGCTATTATTTTTGGAAGGATTAATATTCTCCATACCACTGCTAACGACAAAAATCTTATCGAAAAACTAAGAGAAATCAGGGGTAAGCCAAGTTGTTGTCGTTATTAGTGAACACTGCGCATTCAAACACAGCCTATCCATAGCTTTGCCATTGGCGATAGTAACAATCATTGAGCTAAAAACTTTCTCCAAGAGTTAATCTTTGTACATTTAATCACATTCGCGATGAAAACCGCTTTGTAGGAAAAAAATTTAAGAAAACATTGAATCAACGAAAATTGCTAAGACTAAATATTATTTCTCAATCTCTGTTTTTACGCAGTGGAGTATACAAGGTTCGCTAGTCTCTACAAAGTCACTCTGTTCAGGTTCATTTCTATGGTTTTCTTGCATTCTTCTGCAATAGCCTGCAGTTCGGACAACAACCCTTCCTGCGCTGGTTTCACGATAATTGCCAAAAACATGCTCATACAGATAACGTTAAGGCGAAGGAGTATGGTAAGTATGACTAACCAAACGAACAGAGAAAACAAAGAGAAAGTGATTATATTGTTAACATTTTAATGTGCTAACCCCCTGGAGAAATCTGATGGATTTCAATTACCCATTTTCATAAAATAAAAATTTACAGCTTGCGATCAATTAATAATAAAACAACACAAAAATTACGTCATAATTTGCATTCACATGTCCACTAAAATGTAATCAATGGGAAAGCTGATACTGTTTCATTCCTATCAAGCGGTCAAACCTAATCAGGGACGCTTGTAAAACCAAACTTCAGAAAAACGTTTTGCAGCTGCGTTTCTTTGGAGGCATCTGATAGTTTTTAGCTTAAACTAGACTGCGCTATACCCTGCACTGCTAGCACAGTCACTAGACCAGTGGTTCCCAACCTTTTCAGTGTCATGGACCCTTTTTGACGATTTGTCTGAAAGCTATGAACCACTTCAATAAAATCAGTTGAAAGCAGGGCTGCGGAGCCGGAGCCCCGGAGCCGGTCATTTTCGGTGGATCCGGAGCTGCTTTTAAAATTTAGCTGGAACCGGAGTCGGAGCTGGTGGTTAATTTAGCAGCTCCGGCTCCTGACCCTTTCTGAGATGCATCATCCAACACTATTTGCTAAGGCCCTGAAAAACAAAGCTCTCTGAACTGGTTCACGCCTCACAGCACCTTACTATCGTCAATTATGAATTATGGCTAAACGATAGCGCTCAGTGATGTATACAAGTGGCTAGTCGACACGCTTGCCCGCATGCCCATCGAACAGTGTTGCCAGGTGTGCTGTTTTTCCGCCAAATTTGGCTGTTTTTTTATTTGGTTGGCGGGTAAAATTTGCTTTTGCCGTGTGGCGGATTTTTTGTCTATTTTCAAAATATTTTGGCTGAAAATTTGGCGGATTTTTGTGCAAGATTTAGACCAGTGTTTGGTTCATAAAAAAGCTGTAAAAATCCACTTAATATTCTATAGGGTCGCCAAACTCATTGTTTCTGAATGTGTAAGGTCGTTTGTATCGCTGCCGGCTGCTTCAGTCCACAGGAAACCCTGTGTTTGGTTAGGCTTCAGTGATCAGATTGTCCCACGACAGGTCGATGTAGCAGACGTGTGCTGGACTGCATTGAATCTACCTACTGAGAGAATAGACGTAGTGGAAAGTCGTAAGTTGCCCAAATATTGATACGATTCTTCCAGAGAACATGGTCATAGGCGATCCTATTAGTTTAACAGCTTTATTTTTGATGTTTTATCAACAGCTAAATGGAACAATGAGACGCTTATGCCCAATTTCAGTTAGAAAATCAAAAAGAAAATGAGGATACTTTAAATCAGGGGTTCCCAACCTGGGGTACATTTACCTCCAGGGATACATTTGCCTATCCGAAGAGGTACATTTAAGGTTAGCAATAGACGAGAAAATGTGTTTGCATATTATTTATTTCCAAATATTTATACATACATCAGTGATTATTATCTTCAAAAATCATAATACGCTCATTGTTAAATATATATTTATAATATATATATGAAAAATCATGATCAAAGATTTTGTCATAAGAAATTTTAGGGGCACATCTTCATCTGTAGNATGGTGAAGGGAACATGCTTATCTGTTGAAATTCTGAAGGGGTGTGTGCTCATCTGTCGGACTGCTGAAGGGGTTCATGGTTAGAGAAAGGTTGGGAACCCCTGCTTCAGATCAATGAGCTGTAAAGCACTATTTGCACAGATTTTTTTATGAAATTTTTAATTTTGGATAACATTATACAAGTTACTGGAATTGATTCGTCACCTTATTGATGCCAGGTCTCCAGCTTAGTTTGTTCTAAAAAACTCAAATGTTCTTAATTGCTTCTGGTGTTGATGTCATTATTGATGAAGAGGAAGTAGCGTCAGGTTTCAAAAATTGTGAACGGATGAACGGTTTTAAATCATGGATTCGAAAAAGTGAAATTTAACGCTAAGAAAGCCTGGTGCAAGTTGTGTCGCTGTGAAGTCAGAGCACATTGATATGATTTCAAATAGCCATTATGCTTCTAATAAACACCAGCGTAATGCCGTTCCCCATTAAACCATTCGGGAGCATGGTGATTTGCATGGTAATTTGTTAAACTTTGGTTTTCAAAAACGTCCTGACAGCAGCAGTCAGTTGCTTCGTTTTGCATTTGTGAATAGTTTTGTAAATGCCGGAGGCTGTAGATACATGTTATAATCTTTACGTAAGGTGCGATGATATGTACACCATCTGCAGCCACTGCCTTCACAAATTGGTTTTGCAAAGATTGTATGGTTCCTAAACGCACCAGAGATTATTTTTTTACAGTCCACGAAATTGACGAACTGAACTTTTCAGTGGCTTTTAATCATAGGTGTAAGAGCAGGCAACCTTTTGGTGGTGTGAAGGGTTTTTGCCCAAATTTCCCCAAACCTGCCCGATAAAAATTCCAAAGAAATTGACCTCCAAAAAATAAACGATTGCATTTTTTTCAAATCCAGGCACTTCAAGCACCATTTTTGCCCAAATTTTACCCAAACCTGCCCAAATTTCCCCTAACGTGCCCTACAAGAGGAAAATTAAAACACGAGCCACCAACAAAAGTGTCTGCACTTCCATTTTGGGTGCCATTTTTGTTGAATAAAAAAAGCATACAGCAATTTTGCAGAAGTTTACACAGATTTTGCCCAAATTTCTTCAGATTTTGCCCGGATTTTCACTAAATCAAAACGTTTGGGGGTGCGGTTGCACCCCCGCTTCCTACACCAGTGGTTTTAATGTTTTTTGTCAGTTTTCAGACTTGGCTATTTTTGGCTATAGGTTTTTGCCATTTTGGCTAGTTTTGGCTAATTGTTTTCTGAAATTTGGCTATAAAACTTTCTGAAATCTGGCAACACTGCGCGCTTGTGAATTGCACCAAGATTGCTAACACAGGTCAGGAGCAACTGACTAGCTGTTAGTCCAAAATAGCCACAATTAAAGTCATTGCCGAACGCCTTCTTTCGTTTGAGCGAGTTCTTCTTTTATCCACTGCTTGGCCGCACTAGAATAAAATTTTAATTGCCTTTGTGAGAGCATTGGATATTCGTCCTTAACACTTAACCAGAAATATGACGGAGCTGTTTGATTGAAGCTTAATTCAAGCTTAAGCTTAATCTGACAAATTTGCCTGCATTCAGAAGCACGTGTTTCAAAAACATGAATTCTTAAGCACATCAATGAGAAAATAATACATGAAAAAACACGAGGGCTGCTAATAGACTGTCTTTCAAAAATAGCAGATAACTAATTTACTGCGGCAGTATAATCACAAAATTGAATTACCTGACCCTTCACGTTTTTCATAACATCGCTTCACAACAAAATGTTCACTCGCTTCTCGCTGCTTCAGTAAATTTGGGAGAGATTTTAGCAGTGCGCAAATCCTATGTTAAACTCTAAAACAGTGGTTCTTAACAGGGGGGACGCTCCCCCCCAGAGGGGCGTCACTAAATTTCCAAGGGTGCGCAACCCCTTACGCGCCCCACAAGATGGAAAGTTTGTTTGTTAAATTTGCAAATAAATACATTTGTTTTCGCAGCTTATTTAAAGTAAGGCAGGAGTGAAACAGAGGACAATTATTTAAGGGAGAAAAACGGTTAAGAAGCACTGCTCTAAAAAATGATGATTCAATATCCTATCAAAGTGACTCAATATTGAATCAAATCTTGAATAAACCGCGACTCAAGTCTAACACACTCAAGTTTGATTCACGGTTACTGTTGAGTTCGTTTTGGCTCCTCAACATGAAACGTCTTGTGATCCTGAAACAACAACGAAAGAAGATTTCGATTACTGGAGAAAAATAACTGAAGAAAGCAACTTAGAAGTTTACCGACGGACTCACGACAAGTCGAACGAAGCTGAAGACAAAACAACGACCAAAGACATTAACTCTTTAGAACATTGTCATGTGTACCTATCTGGTGTATTGTAAAATTGTACTTTGCACATTTACTGTAAGTCACA
>JGI24159J19872_10011787_pt1 | contig 11440 bp, 9 predicted proteins | sample Ectturendosymbi4_FD_19872 | JGI IMG/M metagenome (IMG submission 19872) | reverse complement strand
CCCAAATGATTACAAATCGGCTTGGATTTTAATGAACTTGGGATCTCATTTTTTACCTTTACGTAAAACGCTTTTCTAGCAAACATGTGGTACTGCAAATATTATTCATCTTCATTTCCCTGTTTAGAACGTAAGAAAAGCTCTGCTGTCACAGATACATTGACTGTTGCAATGTTATAAAATTGTAAATTTTTCTAAACCGCAGCAATTTTTCTATTGTATTAAATGCTACACATCTGCATGAGGAATCAAAACTGCCTCATGTGGAGTTTTGTGCAGTTCCACAAGCAGGCCTCTTGGCAAGCAATTCAAAGTAATGCAGTAAGTTAATGGCAGATATTACCTTCCACGCTTCACTTTCATCGATGCTCGAATAACGACGAAACCGACGAAACATGTTAAAAGATGAGCTTCGTCTCACCAAGCCTCCATATCCATCGTTCGTGCTGCTGCAGTAGTAGCCGCAACACGAAAACACTGCTGTTATAATTACGAAAGCGACGACCCAAAACCCTGAAAAAATCAGCATGTAGTTGATGATCGTGACGACTGGAGCCAAGCCTTTAATTTAGCGGTAACGATCCAGGTTTCGCGCGAAGCCGTATTGACCAGGCACCAATATGCAAAACATACGCATAAAATGATCTCACAGAAGCAAAACGTTTGTCTTGCTGTCATTTGTCTGCGACAGTTTTTGTCACACTGCGGCAGGCCTCGTCCAGTCGACCTTCCTCACCGTGCCGACCTTTGGGTTGAGTTCCGCTTAACTGCGTAAGTTCTTCGGGCCGCTATACGCTGGATTTTGGCCCTGCGTTAACATGTTGGCATGATCACACTTCTTTTGATAACACTTCTGCAGAATATCCTGAGACGTTCCGTGGGCGGAGAAAAGGTACACGAAAAGTGCGTTGAACTGGTTTGTGTTTAACAACAAAATAATTTATGTACGATACAAGAAGATGTCTAATATTTTTTAATACTTGCCCAAAACAAAAGAATCTAAATAAAATGTTTTTAGAAATGTAAAATGAGGTAATGCAGCATGCATGTCACGGCGAAAATAACGCAACAAATCAGCATTATTGTTGCAGTAGTCAACCTTTCAGGTTTGATGGCTATTTCCTCAACTTTTTTACTTTTGAAACACCGCAGTACACCCAGAGGTAAAACTCAAATTTTGCCTTGTAAGCACAATTTCAGTTTTTGCATTGGGTTTCAGATCATACGTTGCAATTCAGGTGAATAAATGAAAAATATTTAAGACCCCCTGCTCAAACTACTTTTTGAAACACCTTTTCGTTCCCAAGTCAAATCGGCTTACTTTGGGCGCAAGCTGAAGCAGTGGCCAAGTACGGAATACAAACTTGATGAAGGTGGCCCACCAATGGGAGGATTTCCGAAAGCGGCATCGAACCGCTTATGAAGATGGAAATACAGTTTTTACGAAGACCAGGCCAGGGTGTACATACACCATCGCTAACATAACCAGAGATTTGCAACTATCTGAGATTGCTGTTGACAGCGAGGTATTCAAGTCCTCCTAGGGCTGCTGACACGGCAACCCTCCCCAGAGGAAAAGCGGGAATGAAAATTGAGAAATGAATCGCCGTGAGGGCTGCGAACGTTCACTCCTCAGCGTATCATACTTGCAAAAAAGGTTCGATTTTGTTCTGAAGCCATGCTTTGTAGTCGACTTTCTTTGCTCGAATAACACCTTTNACCTCCTGGGTGCACCACGGGGTTACTTCTTTTCCGTTACTTTGCCACAGCGGGTCGTTTCCCTCCGCATGCCCGACCAGCAGATGAAGCTACACCTGCTTTGAATAGCCGGCACTCCACCTCTGCGTGCGTTGTGCATTCAAGGAGCTCTCGCAGGAAGAAGTCTTTCTTAGCTCTTTGTCCACCAGGCTGCCAATTTATTCAGTAGTACCTCCTCGGCCTGCATAAGGAGGAACTTCCGAAAAGCGCGTTGGGAGCAGTTTACCAACCTGACCGAGTTAGGAGCTGACTCCCTCCCTGACTTCTCCTCCAATCTGGACACAGCATACTCCGCCTTCTGCCGATTGCTTCACTCTTCCGAAAGGAAGTCTGCCCATCGTGGATGCCGTCCGTAGAAGTGATTGATTTCACCCACTCAAGTGTTAACTTTAACTTTGAGTTTCGGTGTTATCCTTTTGAGAGCTGCTATGTTATCTTTTCTACCAGTTAGCTTTGTTTTGGGGTGACTTATGTGAGGGCTGAGTTGTTTTAGACGAAGATACCTTGCCGTGGTGAACTGTATCAAGATTCTACTTGAGTTTGGAAGATGGTATGTTTACTGGCTTTGCATCTTTCATTGTGCTGTTACTTTCTTTAGAAGTCTTTATCCGTATTTAAGATTTTCTTTTATTTCCAAAGTTGTGTTTCAATTGTACTCGTTGTGTTTTCTGTGAACTTGTTCAAATTTGTACTACAGTACATCCTTTCGTTTCTCAGTAAAACCTTTAGTTGCTTAATTGTACAAATAACAGTAGCCTATATCCCTTGGTTGTTGATACCCTCTTCAAACAGCTTTGTCTTTATTGTGGATTCTCTTTTTCTTCACAGTGGTATTCCAATTGTGTTTGTTGTGTTTTCTATGTCTCTTTGTTAGAAAAAAAGTAAATCTTTTAGTTGCTTGTTAGGGGCAGTGGCCCAGTGACAGCTGCGGCCGTGGCTTCCTGTGCCTGTATCCCGATCGCATATTCTCTTTCGGGATGCAAAATAAACTGAACAATTTTATCAGGCTTGCTTCTTTTCAGCTTTAACAAACCAGCTCACTGGGCTTTCAGAGTTAGAGATTTGTCATTTCTCTATGAGAAAGTGTATAAGTTTTATAAGACCAAACTTTTCAGTTTGACGGCGGGTGAAACTGAAACGCAGGTTTGGCCAATAATGGCCGGGCTCCTGTCTGCAATCGGCGCAAATTTCGAGTTATATTTTTATCTGCCAAAGGATTGCAGAAAAATTTTAGGTTTTACAAAAGAAATTAAATGTCGCAAACGAAAAAGTTTTATTGCCTGTCACGTTTTACAAAAACCTGATGCTCCTGAGGTCATTGCAGTGAATGTACAACATGCTTGGATGGTGCTTGAAAAGCAAAATATAACGAATGGATCCTTCATACACTTTTGTTCCTTCGAAATGTTTACTCTGGAAATTATCCGTAATTGAATATTTACGGAATGTTGATTCCTTGAATAAAACGCTCAAAAAGCAAAAGCATAAACCTTGTAAAACTGAACATGATCAAAAACGTACCAAACAGAATTGATATACCTGCTGAACAAATTTGATTATATTTCTCAGTACATAAGACACAAACTAAGTAGGGAAATCATGATTAAATGGTATATTCTGCAGAAAAAGTGGAAGGTAGCCTTATACAAAGAAAACATCCTTGTTAGCGTGACAACACCAAAATACGCCTTACTAATAGCACGCATGTTATCTTCCCTGCTTTGAAACAGGCTGTTGTTTATTGCCGGAACAGTTGTTAATAAAGCGCGTTTACGCAAAAGCTGCAAACGGCAAGATACCCAATAAATGCATAATTATCGAAACGTGATTTTCGTAGTCAAAATAACACCTAAGTCCGAGTTCTAAGTCAGATAGTTTTTAAAACCCATTGAAGTAGTCTTAAAAACAACCTAAAATTATTAGTTAGAATTCTTCAATGGCGCTTGACAGACTGCTCATAGGTTCAAAACAAATCAATTTGGTTTTGTCAAAATTACGAGCTTGTATCTGAACGCGATCAGTTTTGCTTGATGAAAGACGATGCAACAAGGTTTGTAGGCTTTGTGTTACTTGACAGCCGCTAGAATCTTAATCGGCACGATTTTTTCCTTACCTTACTGCCTCTACACTCGTTTAGGAAACTTTAGAGATTGCGCATGGTTGGCAGTAAGTTCCGTGCTAAGGAATATTATTTCAACTAACAATCGGCAATGACTTCAAATCAGGAGTAGCAGATGGTTTGGCCTACATAGTAGAATGAGTTTTGTAAAAGAGAGACGCTTACACCAAACTTTCCATATCTCCTGCCAGCAGCAGTTTTGATACTGATCTCCGCAGCAATATGCCGTGATACCTGCGAACAAACAAGTGCTTGGAACAGATGATTGATGACAGACATCCTGAATGAGCAAAGCGTTGCGTGTTGGTGTTATTACATGTTGATTGCGGATGTAACGGTACATGATCGGCTGGGATATAAACAACGAAGGGCTGTCCCTTAGGCTCAAAGAAGCATCATCAGAAAGAACACTTTTGCACGATCAGTTCTCAACACATCACGATCTGGTCTGCCAATCATAAAACCCTGACACGATCCACTTCACTCAAAGAACAGCAAAAACCAGTCGCTGCTGTGACTGTTTATAACAACTTGCATATAGGATCTCGTATGGCTTTTCCGAAAGTAGCAGCAAAGCACATTTTTGGCATTATAAATCTCATAAGGAACTTAGTAAGTTAGTATAGAGCTCGACCGATGGATGACGTGCTGATATATATCGGCCGATGCTACAAATGTATCTTATCGGCAAAATTCCGCCGATGTATATCGGCTATATTTGCTCATAAAAGCCGCTGTGCTATGTTCTGCACGAAGCGTTCAGAAGCCCAAGCTGTTACTTCGTCTCTGATTGATTTAGGTAAATTATCTGTCTTCTTCCTTACGGTTTCTCACGTTTCTGATTGATTAATTATATCTGTCATGTTCCTTGCTTTCTTTGTACATATCTGAATTCAAGTAGCTAGTCTCCACCAAGGCGACTGAGTTGAATCCATTCGCAAATTTAGGGAACGACGTATTTTCCATTTAAATTTAATTTCCAGCTTTTGTACTTGCCACAACTTGTGCTTTGATTTATTCATTTCAGTCTTGAGTTTGTTTGCTTTCTCTGCTCTTGCTTTAGCCCTTCAGCTTTTCGGCCGTAAGCATTGCTTGCTGATTTCAGGACCGAGAATGTGTAGTGTTACATGAAACCGATCTCCTATTATAAAAAATTTGCTCGTGGATTGAACTTAATCGTCTTCGCGGAGACCAGTTGCTAAAATCTTTTGAAACAAAAACGCGGCAGTTCACCCAGTTACAAATGAGATTCAAAACTGATCACTTCAACAAATTCACGGAAACATTAAATCAAACTCTCTGTCAATGTTAGCTTCATCATGAAAAGAATGCTGGGTCCAGTGGCATTTGAATAATTTCCTGATTGCGAAACCTTTGTTAAAACCTAATACAGGAATTTATTTTCACCGCAGGCTACCCGGTGGTGTTTCCAAATTGCTGTGTTAATATTTCTTTCTGAACATCTGTCACACAGCGGAGATACCTAACAGCTGATTTACATGAAACAGCGCACAAAAACATCGTTCCAAATGGTTGTTAAGTTTCGAAAACATCGTTTCAATTACGATATGTTGCTATAAAATGCCTAGCAGTAACGAAGGGTGAGCACCAAAAGCACTTGCACATACATTGGTTCGTAAGTCAGCAATGTGTGCTCTTTGTCCCAGAGTATGCCATAGATTTTGCACAGTCACCGCGAGTGATGAAAGTTTTACGTTTTACAAGAAATTTTTGCCTCAACCGTGGTGGATTATATGGAGCAAGTCATAGCCGTGATGGACTCCAATTTTAGCTTTTCGACAATTAGTTTGACCCATTTTTCATTTTTTCACTGAATATCCTCCTTATAGCCTACTCCGCCTCATTCAGCAAAGGAACATGATGTGTGGTCATGAGGTGCCGATAAAGAAGGTAGTGGTTCGCAGTGCTCATCAAAATACCATGGTCATATGTCAACTTTTCTCAGGAGACGTGAAGCCCCCTAATGGATTTGCGACCATCTGACTAGTTTGCAACTGGCTTAAATTGCTGGCTTTATGAGGTTGCAGCACGAAATGGTAAACATACAAAGCAGGAGAATCCCGATGTGGTTCAGTTAGGCCTGTATTTCAGCAACGTGAGTTACATTTTTGCAATCAAACTGAAAGCAGAAACAAAGTATTTTCAGAGAGAAAGCATTATTTTACTGTTGCCTTTAACTTTTTTCATTCATTGCTTCTGTGCATCATACGAATGTCGGATTTGATTAAAGCAGTTCTTCTTTACCCGGTGAATGGTTCAGCCCAGGGTGAATGAAACTTTTGTAGGGGTGAATGGAAGAAGAGAGGTGAATGTGGGGTGAATGAAGTTTCTGTACCTAAGTTTTGTATCATCTGGTAACGTGCTTGTTTTTACCCAACACATATCAACAATCGTGAATAAAATGGCGAACTTCAAGCGTTTTAACTTGACGTCAACAGCAGTCAGAAACTCAGCACGTCATGAAAACCATACTATATGATGCAGTTAACTGTGTCTAGTAGGATGTAATAGGAATACATTTTACCGAGAGATCCAGATGCCATATATTCACTCAAGTAATGGAATCTCTGCTATTGCTCTGCATGAGTGTCCTACTGTATACTTTTGTGCGAAGGTTATCTGCTAGAATCGCAGTACTTTCCTAGACACTGGAACACTCATCAGAGTTGCCTTATCAGTAGAAGTGCAGGATTAGCCTATTTGTGATATTTGTTCGCTACCAGGTTGGTATCGATTCCAACAACTTATACGCGTTTATATCTCAGGTAATACCAGCAGAATATCCCAGAAATATGCTCAAAAACACTCTATTTTGACGAAACTAATGTAAATCTATAGATGATATCGATCAGGAGCAACCAGCTTCATCACCTTCGCTGTTTAAAGACCCGGTTTAAAGAGGAAGATTAGCGTGGAGCATAAGTTCCCTTTAGAAATTATAAGGCGAATGTGGGACGATAATTACTGTGTGTTAAGTATGGATTTTGTCTTCCCAAAAGTGAAGAAGTGACCCATGAGCCGTCTGCTCAAGGAATGTATTGCGATATTAAATACAGCAACCATTCTTTATCTCCTTCAAAACTGCTGAGTCATTTACAAAACAAACAGGGCATTCATCAGAACAAGTCCCCGCAACTTTTCAAGCACCAGCATGAATATTTGGGCAAACAGAAAGGTTCCTTCCATTCATCAGTCTTAAATGACTCTGATAGTAAAAAGCCTATTCGTCTTTTCAAATAGCTCATGTGCTGTTGAAATGGAAGAAACATTTTGCGAAGCTGAGTCTGTAATTAAACCGTGTTTGAAGATTCTAGCCAATTTGCTGCATGGCGGAAAGCAGGCTGTTGATAAAGCAGAGCAAATTCCATTGTCTTACAATGAATATTCAATGCACTATAAATATTGTCATGTCGGCCGTACATTCACAACACAAGGGTGAATGGGAATTAATCGATGGCAGGGGTGAACGAAACCGAAAAAGTTTAAGAAGCACTGGATTAAAGTACAGTTGCCAGCTTTTATTTCTTCATATGGTTAATTGGTGCTAAAAACGATAAGATCTTTGAAGCATGCCTATGTTACGAGAGCTTACGCAGCTTATTTTTTCAGGCCAAAGACTTCAACAAATTCAAATGCTACAACCTGGATAATGTAAGAAGGCTAAAAAGCAGTACTTTATAATTAAAAATGCAGCAGAAGCGGGAAATTTGAAGAATTTAATTGAAACAATTAAAGCGCCGTTGCCAGTTTTTTTTAGATCCGCTATGTGCACCTTCCTGGTGTTTCGAACTTCAGTCTTTCGCCTACGTAATGCTTGCGACAGTCATGAAGAGGGACATGTCATGTGTAAGCCGTAAGCCATGAGAAAAATTTTAGTTAGAAATCAGAGTTCACTTCAGGCAATCTAAGAAACTTCCACGGTTGCTTGCAGGCAATCTTTCATGAACCAAAAAAATACTGCAATTTATTCCGTGGTATCCGTTTACTTCAGAAGTTAGCTTTTCACAGATTTTTCCACAAGAATTCAGGAACTTCCTTATATTTCATTAAAAAAGTGAAGGGTAAAAAACTACGTTCAGTCAAAAATTATTTTCCAAAACCGCATGTTGTGGAAATGAGCCAGCGTTACAGAGTCCACCCTGGTTTTTGTTCTTATTTTCTCATAAATACCAGAAACAAATCATAAAATAGCCCTTCCTGAATTTGCCAATACACAAAATGCCCTGATCATCAGCAGTTGGCATAACTATTAGCTATTCAAGGAAAATATTTTCTCGTGGAAGTCAAGATTTTTGGTGGAAGTCACTGCGTAAATAAGTCGAAGGTTGCGTTGTGTTCCGATTTTTTCAGCGCATTCCAAACACTCGGCCATCTGAGCATCGCCCCCTCAGTACACCACTGCAATAGTCCACTCCAGTTTACAGTAAGGNATATCTTTTTCTGAATTGAGTTTCCTCACTTTTTATCACATGCTCTGCCATTCTATCTAAAAGGTGGCAACTTCACAGATACTTACACTAGTTCGCCATCTCAAATATTCAAGACCACTGAACAACTACGAACAATAGCTCAAAATNTGCAACTATTTTTAGTGAATTCAAAAACAGTGTTTTTGGTAGTTTTACCTCAATTAGGTATGTGGAACTTTTTCATAAAAAATTATATTATCAAATTAATTTATACTTCACAGAAAAATGTAAACTCACCATAGCAGTATTTACCCGGGAATCCAAATCCGGCCCCGCAAACAACATCGCACTGAAATGGAAAAATTATGTGATTAATACCTATCAATAGTTAAGTACTGTCNGTTTACCGGAAAGTATAATATGTGCATTTAAATTGCAAAGAAAGTGTTCCATTNAGCTACACAAAGAATTTTTTTTAAATTCACTTTAACTTCACAGACATTTTTCTTGATACGTGCCACGAAACGACTGTAAAACCTGCACGATGCACACGCTCAATTTTTTAAAGCTTGTGTACAAAATGTTTTTTGTCTTTGAAAATATTTATCGAAAGAAAATACTCCCTTTCTAAAATTACAGTCAAACATTTAGAGCAGGGGTGCACGACCTGCGGCCTTCGATAAAAATTTAAGAAGCCGCGCACATGTAATTTTGAATATAAGTTACGGTCTTGCATTAATAAAAACACTTTGTCTACTGTATGTGGATACTTAGCAGAAAGACGGCCAAGGAGACGTTTTGAAGCTGGCTAGGCTCAGTGTGTGCAAGCAAAAAGTAAAAATATCTTGAACTGAGTGGTGACCGTAATTCATAAAAATGAACGTAATGCGGCCGGCAATAGCGAAAACGTTGCACCCCTGATTTAGAGAAAAGTTCCTCCTTCAAAGTTCAAAAGTTAATCGGCAGTAAGTTAAAATATTAGTGTATACGATCAGTGGCGCACCGAGGCTAAGTGTCGCCCAATGCCGACCATAAAGTGTCGCTCTTTCCACCCCTCGAATTTGCTTACAAGAATTTGAAATGAAAGAGGATCATGTTTGGTGCTTATTTAAAGTATGAGGAATAATAAAGCATCTTGAACATCGGAAGCAAACTCACAAGATGAAATGGGTCTTGTTTTTCATTCTCGATAATGGGTTTTGCTTTGACTGCTTGTTCGACACCTCTGTCGTCATAACTTTTCCTATTTTTTCTGCCTTCTTTACATATGCATCCTTGTTCCCGGNATATTTCGTTAAATTTTCTTCTCTGATGACTTTCAGTCTGCGATAAGCCGCACCACTTAGCTTTAGTCGTGTGCTCATTCAAGGGGATCAAACAAAAAACACAAAATATTAATAGAAGTAATGGCGGGACACCTACTTTGCAGATGTAAACATTTATGCATGTTAATATTTCGTGTAATATTTCCATCTTTAACTAAAACCAAGTATGTATACTGCACTTACTAGGTTATAATAATGAAATTAATAATTTCATCTCACTAATGTAAAGACTGTTTCACTGTTCACTTCAGGTTTCAGCAGTGGTTTATTTTTCTGAGAATATATAAAAAGCTTTAAAGGTTGACTATCTCGCCACTGGCGCGAGGCCCTTTAGGTATGGGACTCATTTTGATATGACAGGTCAAATAGGCTTAAAATCGGTGTCAAACGACATTTCTGACCTCTTCTTGTATGTCCTGTTACGTTGCTTCGCACAGCAAAGGAATAATAATATTTAAGATTTATTTTGCGTCAGACTCATGGTCCATATCACAAGGGCACTCGAATAACACAAAAATGGTTAGTCATAACGCAGTATAGAGCAAGTGCTAAATGATAACCACAGACAACACAGGGAGATGTCAAACACTGAAACAACGTGCCAGCTGTAACTGCATCCACTCATCATCAAATATTGATCCTGCAGTGGGAAACAGTGGAGACATTTTAACGTCAGGTTCTGAAGTCAGGGACCGAGTTCATGGGGGGACGGGGGGGACATGTCCCCCCAAACTTTTGGACAGGGGGGACATAATATCTTTTGTCCCCCCAATATTTTGTGATAAAAAATAATCTAGTTGTGCAAATTTCATGGTTACATTACTGTTGGAAACGTTTCCCCAGCATAAAGCCAGGGAATAAATAAGAAAAATGAACATTATTACTAGATTATCTGCAGAAACAGTATACAGATTGACTAGGTAAACTGAATTGTCATGATTGTTTATAATTATGTTGGCTAATTTGAATTGCCGAATGGGTGTGCACATACACTTCGCTCAATCACGAATTCTAGCCGCGCTCGTCTGTAACCTGCAATAAGAATACGGTTGCAACCAGGCGAGTAGCCAGGTGGAAACGGGGGCAATTTCCCACCCAATTCCAAATTTTTTAGGTTAATAAAATGTTTGAAGTATAAGCCAAAGAAATACTTTACTGCAAATCAACGAAACTACCTCAAGGAACCTATTCCACTTCAGCTTCTAGTCGAATACAAATTTGTATCTAACCTTTTGTAATCAGTGACCGCAAGTAAAAACAATTGGAGATTGGAGTAACACTTTCCGTAGCTGTTTTTGGCGCACCAGCTTGCTATATCCCACCTAATGGTTATTTAAGCTTCATTTCAAGATCATCGCAAATTTCTTTTTGATAACCGTGGGTGTCACAAATACAACCTATCCTTGTTTCCAGTGTCAGCGAAGCCTTAAATCAATATCGTAGATTTTTGTTTTTGCTCAGTTTTAAAACTACCTGCGCGAATATGGCGTTGACATAATTTTTATATGTCTTGAATCTCAAAGTTTGGCTAAGAAGCGATTCAGTTTCAGTCTTCGTCATTTGCGCCATAGTCACTGTTTAGCAACAGTAGCATTCATTCCAGATGTATATATTTGTGATGACATGAATTGTGACGGTTCAATCACAGTTTTGTGGAGCCTTAACGTTTTCATTAATGGTTTCCATTTGCCTTGCCGGCGAGTAAAAAATCAGTCTTGTCAAGACATTAAACTCCGACCTGCTGTTCATAAGCTCAGTGTTTCAACTTTCATCTGATGTTAATTGCCACCCTATCCTACAGTAAATAA
>JGI24159J19872_10011783_pt1 | contig 11442 bp, 10 predicted proteins | sample Ectturendosymbi4_FD_19872 | JGI IMG/M metagenome (IMG submission 19872) | reverse complement strand
TTTAAGGCGTACTCGAGAGTGCGTCTGCCAACCTTGCAAACGCAATTCTGCTTACCCTTTCTACCAACGCTATGTTCCGACTTATCGCGGCGTGATTCCGTCAATGTGGGTTTATTGCTCGGTAATTGGCGTCAGATACTTTTCAGTTTTAGTGAAAGCAATTATTAGAGAACGACGCGTTTTCCACTTTTTGCTTGCCGCAAGTTCTGTTTTGCTTTACCCATCTTGAGTTTGTTTGCTTTCTCTGCTCTTGCTTTAGGCCTTACAACTTTCCGCCCGTAAGCATTGCTTGCATATTTCAGGACTGAGGATGGGTAATGTTACGTGAAATCGATTTTCTATAAAAACATTTGTTGATTGGTTAGAATTCGTCGTCTTTGTGCAGACCAGATACCTGAACACAGATATGAGCAAATATGAATCGCGAAGTCATGAAAGCAGAGCCCAGTCGGCCGATTCCTCGAAAGCTTGCAGAAAATCTAGAGTCCTTAATTGCCCGTATGCACACGGCATCAACTCGCGCAAAACGATGTTACCTTTTTGAGCAGATGTCGGATGACGATTACGAGCTTGATCAAGACCGTGCAAACATCCTGGTATCTTCTGTCGGTCCTGAGAGCGTAAGTCCGGACGAGAGCTTTGAAAATATTAATCTGTTTAAACGTGTGTGCTGCTTTTTTAGTGCCTTGGTGTTTGGGACATAACAATCGATACTCGAAGTCGTTGACGACGAAAACCGTTGATAAAAGCAGAGCAGCCTTCACTTGCTTAACCCGATGTATCGAGAAGCGAAAACGTCCGATTGCGCAACTTTTTCGTCGTCATTGACAAGGTTCTCTGTTAGATTATTACCGTGAACCTGTCATCCATTCGCAGATAATCGCCGACAGCTTGACGAATTACACACGATTTGCTGTGACCACGCAAAGTGTTCCATTGTACAAGGTAAGGCGTCCGTTCAAGAGTGTTTTGTGTCCGGTGTTTTTCACTGAAAAAAAACACAGCTTGTTCAGCAGCAGGAAACCGCGTGTGTTTTCAGCATCGAAACCTAAGCCACGGATGTGAGAAATTTAGAGGTGTAGGGTTTCAAGAGCAGGAAGTCGTGTTTTAAACATATATATATATATATAAAAACATACACATTCAATCCGCGTTGGTGACTGAAGACACTGCTAACGAAACCTTACCAAGTTGAATGCTGCTTGAAGAAAAACTCTCGGGGCATATTTTGTCCTGGACTTGGGCGAACTCCAGATTTCAGCTGAAGTAACACTGATTTCTTGTTGACCGTCATGTACGTGTGAGACAGAGAGCAAGACAAACACCAGATAATTTTTTCCAAGTTAATTTAAGAGCAAAGAAAAGCTTTGATAAGAACAAGGTCAGTAGAATGATTTACAATCGAGACCAAAATCGGAAACTGGATGTTTTTCGGTTTTAAGGCTGTTATTGAAACCGATTCGCTCGACAGCCAACAACAACGTGAAAAAAGATACCTCCTGATAGTGAACAACCGAAAACAGTAGCTACAGTTATATTAAGCATTCGTAGAAGTTTCAACTTGAGTCCAATTTGTGAAACAGCAGATTGGGGTTTAATTTCTGGTAAATATAAGATTTCAAGGTTACTAGTTACGCACATAAATGAAACAAGCTTCAGAAAAACGACATAATTTGTGTAAATTGCAGGAAGCGTTTTCTGAAATCTTTAAATTTGCCTGTTTTAGTGGGCAGCGCATTGAAAATCACAGAAAATGAAGCCAACGCCAGCGGAAAAGTGATCCTAAAATGGTACCAAGAACTACCTTAAAACTTTCGCCACTTAGTCCTGATGAAAACTTACTTTTCGAATGTCTGAAACGGCGGCGTCACATTTAATCACACCAATTAAGCAAAAGGATTTCATATTCACCAGTTTGTTCGGCACAGACAGCTTAACACAACTTTCATCCTGCTCTTGTAGGCCACCATGCGGAAAAGCACGGACGAAACAATCAGCGAAGTGTTCTGCTGCAGCGTAGAAATTGGAAGTGTTGCCTACAAGCAAGCTATAAAAGAAGGTGAGCCGTTATGTTTTGTGACGTCGAACAATGCTTTATGTAAGCGACCAACGTTGCACGATGGTCTTTTTCCAACTCTCTTCAAACGAACTTTTTTCTGTTTCACTGCCGGCACAGCAGGGTTGCCAGACGCTTGACAAGGGAATGTGGCAAGTGTGTTTGTGGCAATTGTTCGGCAAAAAATTTCGCAATGGCGATGTTATTGGGAACATTTATTTTGCAATACTTGGTGTTTTTTGCAATTCATATTTTTCCATACTTTTGAATTTTTAATTTTTGACAATTGAACTGTACAGTACCAGTAACTGTGTTTCGCGGAAATCGGAGAGTGTTTAGAAAGATAATTCGCTACGATTATGTTCAGCTGCATTTTCTCACTAAAGTTTGGGTATTCATCTGATAAACAATCCAAAATTGATTGCTTATCAATATTTCAATGAGGTATTTTTAAAATGGCAAATTTTAGCATAAGAAAGTATTGCCAAAAAAATTGGCAAACATTTTGTGGAAGACAGTGACTTTTGCAATATTTGCCTAATTTGCCACCATCTGGCAACCCCGTTGCCACGTATTTGGCGGTGAAGACTCGAGGAAAACGTAACAAAACTTCAGTCGTGTGCTTTTGATTTTCAAGCAGATTGAATTATTTACAAAATCTCCAAAATAATCTGGTTTCCCGTGATCTTTTTCTGCTACAAAACGACCTGCTCGGTTGTGCTGCTTGTCGCACATTTTTGAATTGGAGAAGTCCTTCATATTGTGGAAGTGGCGACTGAAACATGTTACTACGAAAATGCAGAGATTCTTTAGAAAACTTTGGGCGATTTCGCTCTGATGTAAATTCAGGCGAAACGTACAAAGCCTTTCAACGGCATCTGCAGCAAATGCAAATCGCCGCCTGTTAAATCCAATACAACCCCTGCGTCTTGTAACACCGTGGTTTTCTCAATTCCTGCGCGGTTCGCATAATTTGTCCTTTCAAGCCCTCACTGCAGTCTTCTTTCTAAGCGCAAACAATAGACGTATGAAACTCCCGGTGTCCAACAAGCTTAGTTTTTAGTAAAGCTTGACAGTCACCACTGAATAACACGAAGAAACTGGCTTCACATCAGGAGAAGGACAAATTACATTCCGCCAATCTGGAAACAAAGCTGCGTCATCGAAACATATATCTTTGTAGTTGCCTCATCGATGAAAGTGTTTGCCTTAAGGCAGAAAGCGATACTGACACGAACGGACGTGGTATCTCACTTGCATGTGCTGTTTTATTAAATGCAGCAAATCACTGTGTGCAGGCCGCTTCGGCAAGTTGGTCGACCTGTCGAGTGACTCCGGTCCTCCGGAAATTTACACGACATTCGAATATGTCAAGGTACGTCCACCGAGTGTCGATACTTTTTCATGATTTATGCTCAAGTCATTTGTGGCATAGGTTTGCTTTCAACTCATGCTGTGATTTGCAGTTCGGCCTGAACGGTTTTTTCAAGTCGAGCATGAAACTTGACGAAACGTTCTACCGCTCGGTGTCAGTATTGCCGATCGCTCTCGCGAAAGATGACACACGAGGTGAGGTCTTTGTTGATGGTGTACAGAGGCTTGCTTGTTGGGTCAAACCCATCCGCTGGATAGCTGAAGATCGTTGTTCCCGTTTATTTCTATCTGTCTGGACTTTGTAGTTAGCACGGCGCAAGTCGACTTATCCTACAACTTACAACTTTTTCTTGGTGTGAGTTTTTCTTCACTTAAAATTATCCTGTAGTCGAGTGTTGTAAATGGAAATCATTTTGTTGGGCAAGCAAAACTGCGTTAAGTGTTGTAACATCGAAAGATTAACTTCCTCATCAGGCAAGCTTTCAAAAGCTCTCTGAGAAATCCACTGTGCCATATTATATAAAGTATGTGTCTTTGATCAGATCAAATGCTGTACACTGGTTCGGACAGCATGCACGTGACCCTGATTGAAAACGACAAAGCTGTGAAATCAATGAAGCGTGGATTGCGCAAGGTAGGTTGGAAAGTTTTATTGCTTGAAGCGGCTTTACTGGTGTCAGCCTAAAGCAGTATTTAAAAAAGATATTAAAAACGTTTTTGAAGCCGAAAACTTTCACGTAACGAAGCTAACTTTTTAAAACATTTGGACATCGAAATTGTTTTTTTTTCGGTCATAGACCGAAATGTTTTTGAAATGACCGAAAAAAATTAGGACATTTCGGTCAGAATGTCTGAAAATATAGGCTAATGAACACTGTTACACCGAGTTTTAGCACAACTGTGCGACAAATGACCGAAAGGTCTCAGTGACCAAAATGTCTCAGCAAAAAAATCCAGCATCGAAGTATACAGATAAAGAGCTGTCTGACTGCAAACACCGCAGTTGGATGAAGTGAAACTAAAGCAAATCGTACATTTCAGTTTCTACCTGAAAATCGTTCGCGTTGTGTGACGGACGCGCGATTTCTTTGCAGGGCTTAAGCGAAGATGAAGGAGTCGAAGTTCCCAAAACCAAATTCCTCGTTAGTGCGGCGAAGCTGGAGGTAGTGCGGCCACAGCAAGGCACTTTCACTGTTTGGCTTGACCAGTCGCTTATTTACACGAATATAAAGAGGTAAGGTGAACGTTCACCTAAACGATCCATTTGGCTTATCTGCTTTTCTGTCAATCATCCTGCGATGCCAAAACGTTGGTCATCGGCCCATCACTGTTAAACTGATCCTAAGTGTATCGATTGTGATCGGGAAGATCGTAGACACCGTGATCAATACGTTATTACTTTCGCAGCATCGAAGTGAGCCGATGCTGGGCTCCGGATTACGAGCGAAACATTGCTCCGAAGCGGAGACACACCCGTGCCCCTCCCCGATTCCTGTCGCTCCCGGTGAAAACTTTTTGGCCTTCCAGTCATTCCTGCTGAACACGAGCACAGATCGCAAATCACCGTCAGGAGAAAAAATGAATGTGAAGAACCGAGAGGCCGCTTCGGAATCAGGCGCGAGGTGCAGCAGTGAATTGGAGCCTTCCGAGAAATTGCAGAGGAATTACTTCGTTTTCCGACCGCTGCGCTTCGGCGAACCTCGCATTCTGTGTCGGGCTTGTGGTACAAAAACCGTGATGTCACTTTTATGACGCTCGCGCGTGGTATCTTCAGTGGCTCGAAAAAACTTCAATGTGTTTTCCACACCAAACGAATGGCAATTTTGACTTTATGAACGAAACAGATTTGCGCAACCAGCTGACAAGCGACACTGCGCGCAAACTATGTTTCGTCACTTTCTATGTCGGAAGCCGAAACGCTTGACAAGACGTTTTTCGGACTGCAGGAAAGACAGTAAACTTTAGTTATTCTGAATTCAATGTGACTGACCACTTTATTCGGTTTATCAGAACCGAAGGCAGTTGTTTCCAGTGGGGTAAGGTGACCTTTCTGGTGGGACACTCACTGGTGGTTTTAGGTGGTCATTTTTACTAATGTGAGCTGTTTGCAGTGGCGTAGCCAGCCCAAAATTTGGGGGAAGGAAAAGAATTTGGAGGGTCGAAAAATTTTGATCGAGCGACAGTATTTTGTTTGGGATACCGCCTCTCAAAGCACAAAATGACTAAATCTGCTAAAAATTTTGGTGGGAGAATGGCCCCCTGGTTACACCTATGGCTGTTCGTGACGTCACGCTACGACGCTTTGTTCACATTTCCAACTAACCTTTCGACGGAGTATGGAAGGAAATAATTTCAAGGTGGAATGCATACAGCAGTTCAGAACTGAAAGCAATGTAACTTTATAGCAGTTAGTGTTGTACACAACAACATAAACTGGATCTAAATTCTAAAAGTTTGAAACACCCAATACGTTGTTAAAACATGGATTAGCATAAATAATCGCCAATCAGTCACACTTCAGGTTTTCTGCAACATTTAGCTGTAGAGTAATCCACAGCGTTCCGCGGGCGGCAGTGCACAACCACGCGTCCAGTATTTGTTGCGGAGTGGCAATGTTTCAACTTACCTCATCTTGCCGTAATGTCTTGCAACAAGTAAAGTAGCCAGTTCTCTACTCTAGCTCTAGCTAGAATAATCGCCGTACTGAGTGTTTGGTAACTTAATGCCTGTGAGCAGGACCGATGGTTACGTCACAATCGGGCTTTGCCATTGCAAAACTTCATGCAACTGCGTTTCCTCTTTTTCTCCGTTCTTTGTTTATTGATTTTAGCCAAGGCGTTCATCGACGTGAGGTGAACGCCTTGCGATGATTCAAACTTGTAGAAACCGGCCAGGTGTGTAATCCAAGAGTTGTTTAACGAAGACAAAAACATTTAAATTACGGCGGGCTTTTCTTGGAACATGAACAAGTATAATCAGGGAAAAGCCAAAGACAAATCTTCATTCTTTGTTAAAGTATTTGAAAATATCTTCAGCACAAAGCTTAATGCATTCAGTGAACGCCTTAAACATCCTAAGGATGCGCCATTGGTTGTTTGTGGTGTGACCTCAGCTTGGCAGAAAGATATCGGTAAACAGTCATCTGAGTTGGACACCTTCACGACCCAACAATAGAGTTCCATGGGAGTAAAACGAATTTATTGATGTACTTAGACCGATCAGACGTAGCGAGTTCTGTACGTCAACAACTAGACATACAGGCTGCAGCTACACCTTCAACACTCCAAGCAATGCATGTTGACTCATTGCGCTCAGGCGTGTCTTATATCACAAACGTATCGAAAATGATCAAGCGATGTTATTCGGGGTCACCGCGGCAAAGCGTAAAGCTTGCAGTGACTCAAACAAACGCCTCTGACCCTCTATTCTATTCTTTCTACGAATTGCGATAAAGTGATTTCAGAAACCGGTTGACAGAAATAAGTTACAAAAGACAACAGAACACAGATTGGTAGAAAAAAACAACTGGTTTCCAGTATTTGAATTTATATTTGGGGATTAAAGTTTTGAGGGGTATGAGTCCCCGTAGCGATGGGACTGACACTGACGCGGTTCAACTAACGGCAAAATCGAGATAATGAGATGTGAAAAGAGTAATATTCATCCGGAACAGACGAAGTTCCGGATCAATACACCGATTGTCCGAAGCTTTTTATTTGGAAAAATGTTAGAAATCTCGTCGGTACTACCGGTTTCATTCGGCGAAGAATCGGATTAACCGAAGTTTACTGTATGCGTTATACCTGATTTTTGAAAGTGTGTGAGGATTTGCAAACTGCCAATTTATCCACGGTTTTCTTTCCTAATCCCTGTAAAATGGAGTGTTTTCACAATGTCTTCTTACTCATCTTGTATTTTTCGAAATGTCTTGTTTCATGATCTGTGCAAGCAACTCTGATTTATTTTGAACCTGTGAATTTGTTTACGCGGTCAAGTCATGCTGCAAAGTGATTTTATTAAAATGTTTTCGCCAGGACTTGAGTATGTTCGAATGTAAAATCATGAAAACGTTTAGATAGTCTGACCCTGGTAACCCACTCGTACGAGGGGCAACATAGAGCGGGGTGAGAACTGCTCCTATTTTGCTTCGGTTGGTTCCACTGGAGATCTAGCCCAAAATACATTCTAGGTAAGTCAAAACGTCGTTGAAGTTGTAGCGTTTCCAGTTTAGTTGCGGTAGCATCCCAGCTATTTTACTGCTCCCTGACGTAATTGCTGTTGTCTACTCATGGAAAACTACACCATGTGAAACTTGCAAAGCTTTTCAGAAGTTCGTATAGCCTAATCTTCGACCAGGCACGTAGCCACGGAGGGAAGTCGGGGGCAGTTCCCCCCTTAAATTTTTTTGTGCCCAGAAATATTTGTTTTAATCATATAATAAAAGCAAAAATCTTTCCCCCATAAAATGTATTTTGTCCCCCTAGATCTTGAAACCTGGCTACGAGCCTGTCTTCGACTCAGTAGAGGTTACTACGTTCCGAGCAAGTGATGCAGAAAACGAAAACTGCTGTCAGTGAAACGAAAAACGATGTACTGTACGCCCAAGTTCAGCACACTGGTGAATGGACAGGTATAATTATCACAAGTAGCGCAAGCATTCATTTGTTTCCATATCCGTTTTTCTTCTAGGGAGGTTCGCGGAGGCAGCAGCCCTAGGAGGAATGATCAAAATGTATATACCTACGTGATATGTCTAGTATCTTAAATTCAGGCCAAATGCAGCGGCGATACATAAAGTGGTGCGGCAAAAAGGTAAATCAGAGCTGAGCAAGAAGAATGAGTTGCGAAAGTCAACAAAAGATGCTATGTCTTCTGATATACGAGTTTGGGGCAAGCTTGATCTTTAATAGAAGCTATCGTTGGATGAATGTAAGAATGAGTGCGGTAAGCCAAAAGGACGTCAAAATCTAGATATCAAATCTGTTTAGCTGATATTGAAAGCGATGCCAATGGTAACGTTTCACAGGATAGGACTATAGCAATTGCACAAGCTGAGTATATAGCACCTATTTTACAGGAAACCAGTCCATTATTAAGCAACGACGTTAATAGTTGGCGAGGGAAAGCAACTGATAAAATGAGAGACGATTGGACACATCAAGGCAATGAAAAATGTCAGCACTTAGAAAAACAAGAAGGATTTTTAGGTAATGCGTCTTCTAAATGGAAGAATGCATCTCGAAGCATATGTTGTAGATATCTGCATCGCCTTGAACTGCTGAGCCAAGCACAAGAGAAATATGGTAAATTAACAGGAAAACAACCAGCAACAATAGAGATCACGCAACGAGATTACTGATACCAGGTTGCACTATTGTTATATAAAGATACGTTAATTTGGATCATTCGCTTGTGGTGACCATCACAGTGACTTGTTACTTACGTGCGTCATCTACCGGTGATCACGTATTTACATGTGGTGCCATCTCCAAGTCGCCACACATATTTTTGCAAGAAATGTCTGCAGCACATAAAAACGCCCTTGCATGATTGACTACAAAAACTGAAGAGGCTGGTGGTCGATTACAATCTTGCAAAACACATAGTTGAACCATTAATTTTCATACCGGATTTTTCCCTCAAGAGAGTTGCGGGAGCAGAACCTTAAAAAGATTTGAAATACTTCACGGTTTTTAGCAATTTCTGAGTTCTGCTGGCTCCACACCAAGACAGGACCAAGCTAGGTTGGAATGTAATCACGCCGCCTGGTCCATTGTCGAATTCTGGACCGCTTTCCTGTGTGTGCAGCCAGTATGATTTACCTCGCCAATCTTTTCTGGGGCATTCTGGTCATGAGGCCGAACAACTGTAGCTGAGGTTTCTCTATTTGGAGAAATGGCCCGATATGCAGGGCTTTATGAATTTCACAGAAGCGCACTTGGTCGCCAAGTGTCACACAGTGAACTCTTTGCAAAAATCCCATCTCTACCCCTTGTAGCTGAGATTGCACTCTTTCAGTCATTACCTAAGGTCCATGACGATAGGTGAGGGCAGGCCCGTAGCCATTGGGGAAAATTCAGGGCCAGTGCAACCCAATTTTTGTGCTTCAGAAAAATTTGTTTTAAACATACAAAAAAACAAAAGTGTTATATCCCTAAAAATGTATTTTTCCCCACACACCTTTGATCAGTGGTCGGTAACCTTTTGCTGTGTGCCAACATAAGGTTTTAAACCTTTCAGTGTGCTAACAACATACGTATTTTTATACAAGTCAAGGTCAATTTAACCTTCTGTGTGAATCATAACAAAATTGTTATGTATAACGTGGAGCTTCTGCGTGGCATTGAAAGTTGCTTGGCGTGCCAATTGTGGCACACGTGCCATAGGTTGCCGACCCCTGCCTTAGATATTACCGAAAATTTATGGAAGACAAATCCATTGAAGAATACGAATTTTATGAATACAAACCATTACCGGTACAAATTTCTAAAGCCGAGGTGAATTAGAATAAACGTTGAAACTCAAAACTTATTCACACATCCCAATGAAAGTCATCTCATCATTTAAGGTAAAGTGGTAAAAAACGATGATAGAGCATATGCGAATGTAGGCACTTTCATCCTTGCAAACAATGGCCTTATACATCTACTTAACAACAACACATACCAAGTTTCTATTCAAGAAATTGAATCGCTTTCTCACCCCGGTCAGGGCATGAAAATGGGTGTCCGTAGGGGTGGAGAAACGGGTCTTACTCCCCTGGAAATTGAGACTAAAGTTGTATGCACACGGCACGCGTCCTGCGCGGTTTTTGGGAGCATGCGTCTAATTTCGTAACGCCCTTTTCTGATGCGTCTGGTATGGTCTGCGTTTGAGTAGAACCTGTTTCTATATTGACGCATCAGACTCACTGCCCAGAGTTCAGGAAAGAGCGATGATGGGATGTTCTCGTAGACAGGGGCGTAACGAGGGAGGACAAGAGGGGCACAATTCCCCGATCGCCGAACCATTACGGGGGCGCCGAATCACTGCGGGGGCACCGAAAAGTCCAAAAAATGGCACAAGTACTTCCTTCAGTACAGTAAATTTGATTAAGAAAGAGCTCAGGTTCGAACATGGGGGCGCCAAACTTGCTTCTAGCTCCGGGCGCCATCTAACCTCGTTACCCCCCTGCTCGTAGACACTGTTTTGTGTTGAGGTAAAGAAAAGGATGCAGAACGTTCACAGAACAATTGCTAATAGTTCGTGGATGGCTGAAACACACTGGATTTGCGAAAGATCAATTTATCATCTAGTCTTTAGTAGGCCTAGCGGGGTAGGCTACTAAACTGTTTTACTGTTTAGGCCTACATGACCTGGCTTACCTGATCGGCTATGTTGGTTGAAGTTTTTGTTGCAAGCAAGTCGTGGTTTGTGCGATATATTCTGTCATTTACTGTACTGTAGGCCATTCTACCTCTTGGGCAAGGTCATGCTAAAGCTATACGAATGCATTTTTTGCAGTAAGGGGAGATATGAAATCTTTGACCAGGGTGGGCTCAATGACCATAGGCAATTTTTCGCCACCTAGTGCACATGTGTTTTTGTGGTTTTGGTTGTGAATTTGAGATTGCTTTCTTGTTGTACGCATGTGTTTTGGAGGACCTATAGTTGTTATATCACTTTTTGTGGGCTAATTTTAATTTTTAAGGAAGAAAATAAAATTTTCATACCTGCGTTTTTTTTATTTTGCAAATGACCGGCAGCTTTTTTCGAAAGATTTTTTGCAAATGTGAAATGCTCAAGGAAAGATTTTTAAAACTTCAAGAGGTTGAGAACTGATACCGTGCGCTTTTGTTGGAATGACACTTGATGCAAAAATGGCTTCAGAAGGGGCCTTTGAACCGTCTGAGTAAGAGATCAATGAACCGGTGGTTCTGTTGAGGTGTCTCTCGCTCTGTAACACACAAGCACCAGCGGTGAATCTGATTCACGCTGTCCTATGCGATGTTGAAGGCGTTACTCAGGCTCGC
>JGI24159J19872_10011782_pt1 | contig 11443 bp, 7 predicted proteins | sample Ectturendosymbi4_FD_19872 | JGI IMG/M metagenome (IMG submission 19872) | reverse complement strand
ATCAGGCAGACGACAACTCGCTCACGGCACTACTGACGAAAAGAGATCAAGTAAGGTTCCGCGAGATCGTAAATACATGCACAGAAAGGCGAGCAGAAAAATGCATTCAACGAACGGCGTGAATATTGAGATACGTGTTACGGAAAACTCTGTGTGAGCATGTGAACGGTTTGTGCCCAGCCGGATGGCTCAATGAGCAGTCTATTACAAAATACTGGTTCCAGTCCGTACGTACTTGTCCATATAGTTGGGCCACTGGCCCGCAACAGTAGTTGACCTCGGTGGCAATTCTTATAGGTGGCTGTTGTCCTAGGTGGCAGTTGTTCGGGTGGCAGTTGTCGAGGTGGCTATAGTCGGGATACCCAAAAACTTATTTTGTGTGCATCAGCAAACTGTGAAACCTTTGTAATGCAAGACTAGTTTGTAAGCCTTTTTTCGACTGAGTGACATGCTAGCGGGGTAATGTTAATGCTGACAATGGGTTCTTAAGCAAATCATAAGATGTCTGTTTCGGAAAACTTTCCTTCGTCCAAGTCATTTTTCGTTTATCCGTCGCTCTGTGTCCCCTTGAACCCCCTCGTTACGTCCCTGCCTCTATCACTTGGGTCACCTATACTGACCTCGGTAACGTGTTTTCTTCAGTCACGTCCTCAACTGGCTGCCTTTCTTGCAAATCCTATTAACTTTTTTCAAGGAGCGAGAAAAACTACGCTCAACTGTATTGATACTTGCTATAGTTGGGGAAGCTTTGCAATTTTCTGACTGTTGCAACAGGCGCTAAGCTCGTTTTTGTTCATCAAAAACGCTTGTGCAAGCACTAAACAAAGATGTAAGCAAAACAACGCTAAGCATATTGACACGAAAAGCAAGTAGTTTTGGTGTATGTCATCACAGAAGAAACAGTCGCTTTGAACAGGAGCAAGTGGTGTAGTCTGAGCCCACACTGGTTCCACATAATCAATGAATATGCGCATGCTTCGAGGCAGGGGTGCACAACCTACGGCCCCGATGAAAGTGTGTGCTTCCGTGAACATGTAATTCATATGGCGGCCGTGCATTTTAACAAATACTCTTTATCAAATGCGCATGCTCAGTAGAAATACGGCCAAACAGATGTGTTAAATTGTACTTGAATAAACTCATTATAATATTTGACACTTCGTTATGCTTATAGGCACGGGTAAATGGGATATTATAGGGTAAATCATATTCTTGAACGTAATTCATAAAAATGGCTAGAGCTCAATGACGTCCGTAATTCATTAAATTAAATGTAATGCGGCCGGCAATAACGCAAAGGTTGTGAACCCCTCCTTTAACGTAATAACAGCAGAGATAAATTAACAGAACAAGTATACGCTCATAATATTCTACAGAAGCTGGGGACTACGATCTAAAAAACTTCTCATAACTAAAAAATATTTGTTATTTTTGTTTGTAAGTTAAAATACAAGTGTTGCTAAATTTAGCTCATGTGAAGCAAGGTCAGTTGCTGAATTCTACAGGACCTAATATTTAGTCACCTTTTACTCTAAAAGTTTCTAAATATTTCAACGGACAATTTGATAACCAAAAATGAAAGTTTACTTCACAAACCCCGCAAGCAATTCATTCCAAAAATTTGAAGTACAGTATGGCATCTCTTAAATCAGAGAGAAACTTCTTTTTCATGGCGACCTCAACAAACAAATGTTAAAATTTATTATATAACACCGAAGCAAGAATGCACGGTTTTACACTTAAATACAATTCTGTTACTGCCTTGCACAATACTTAAGTTTGTTTTTTGTATCTTACTTCCACTTTCTTTTTGGCCTGCATAATTATTCACTCTTAGTGGAAAATGCCTTAAATGTGTCGATTTTTCGAATTGAAATCGTTTATCTCGATAGTAAAAACACTAAAACCAGCTTGTACTACAAATGGCACAGATTCGGCACGTCTATCAACAAGGATGAAGTGTTAGTAAATCCAGAAAAACTGCGCAGACACTAAATTCACGTGGACTGCATATCCGGTTGTCCTACCAGTAAGCAAGACGTTTACTCAGTGTTTTCTGAAAAGACGGTCACGACAATGTCTTCAATGGTTAATCAAAATTATGTTTGCTGAATAAAATATGTGCTCTTACAATATTGGCGAAGCTAGGGGTCATGGGCGTAGCATTGGCGGAGTTCTAGCGTGGATGAGAGGGCTTATGTTGCAGAAACATTTAGCTTGGCCTTCCACGTGCCTCCAAAGTTTTTGTTTAACGTCAGGGAAATTTTCACTTGACATTGTTTTAGTAACATATTTATTTTCGCCTCTTAGAGTGATATTTGTTCCCTCCAGCTCACCCAAATGAAATTTCCGCTCTTCTTCCTTAACCTAGAATTCAAATGCATTTTGCATTTAAAAATTTTTTTTGTTGAAAATATGAATATATCAGTTCCACTGGTTCAAAACCAGACGACCCACAAACTATAGATATATTCTGACCGTTTCCTGTTCATAAGATCTCTATGCGCAAAGTGGAACGGATTGTATCTAGGTGGGCTTTGATTAACAGCTAGGACGATTTTATTCACGGAAAATGTAAGTTGTTGGATAGAATGATTTGAATTCTGCAACAGATGAAACTTTTCGCTGGAGTTTTGGGTAAACTAAGAAGCATCTCAGACTCATGAATGCATTTCCTTTTCACCTTTTTTCAGCTCTGGAACGATTACATCCCGTCCAGGGTATTTTCGTGGTTGTAAATCTGTATTGGAGTCCCGTGTGAACCCTATGTATTTAAAATTGGCTGTGATGACCAATGTATCTTTCATGATACATGCTATTCAGCAGCTTGTTCAAAAGGTTTCGCGAGATACTACTTTGACTGCAGACTTCTACCACTTCGTCACTCTACCTTCCACCAGAGATTATGGCCAATGACGTACGATTTATTAGGAGGAAGGAATTTTTCACTGGAACAGCGTAATACGTTTTCCTTGACAGTTCGCTGAAACAAGGAAGTTTTGTTTTCTTAATTCGCACCGCCGGTCGCCCAACACAAAATGCCTGCGGCCATCGAAGTACACACGAATTGCTTGAAACGATCAATAAATGCTTCAAATATTTACGTCCAATATGGTGATTGGAGCAACAATTCTACTTTATTTTTTCTCCAAACGAACATAACTTTTTACGAATGCAAGGCTTTCTGAAACGTGACAAAGTAATGTAATTTGCGTTTTGACTCTGAATCTTAAGTATCTAATTAGTGCGTGCAGAAGGTGCTGTCGTTTTGGCATAAAACTATTCCTTCTGAAAAGCACTTCTGCTCTTGTTCAGTGCTTTTCAAACTTTTTTCGTTACGGAACACTGATAAATTCTGGATTTGGCCGCGGGACACCTACTTTATAAAAACGAAAACCTACTGTAACATGGACAAAATATTTTATATGCTTTTTGTCAAAACATGGAACTTTCGCGGCACACTTTAGACTCTTTCGAGGCACACTGGTGTGCCACGACACACAGTTTGGGAAACCCTGCTCCAGTTAATCAGCTATCCGTCACCGAGTTGTCTTAGGAGTTGTGGGGAGACTTTTTAGTTAATTTTCTGTCTGAAATTCCAATCGTTTCTTCAAAGTGCATTCAAAGCCCACGTAGCTGAACATCAAATGCTGGCTGCCAGTGATGGACTCTCCAGTCTAGGCTTCGGTCTCGAGAAGCACCTCAATGCCAGTTTCAGAGAGTTTCCGTCTAGAACAATGGTTCTCAACCTTTTTGACCCATGGGCGACCTTTCTAAATCATATATCCGACGGACTACTTTGCTATGTTGACACCTCATGAACAACTACGGTCCAAACTGTATTGCACATAGGTGGCCTTACATAAGTTATTTTACAGTAAAAGTTGCAAGTTTCAGGAACGTTTTATCACGAATTTATGGAGCTCTCTGTAAACCATCAGAAATTCCAGGTGGACCACGTTTAGAATCACTGGTCTGGAATTTCAACTCGCAAAGCATAGTCACGCAGATGATGGCTTGAACAACCAATCTGCTTGTTAGCAGCAATAAGCAAAGCTATATTTAGCAACATAAAAAACAGCAGATTTGCATGTTTATTAAGACGTATTGTTTAACTCGAACGAATCTTTAACAAATATCAGGCGGAACTGAATTTTAGCATAGAAACCACCATATAGCAAATACGCTTAAAAAACAGAAGCGGACAATTTCAGAATTCTACAAAAAAATTGCTCGCGTAAGCAAAAATTTGAGCGCAAGGTTTTGCAAAACAAAAGGCGTATTTTTTGTAACGCTTTATGTACAGTCTACCTAGAAATAAAACCCATCACCTCTATGAGCATTGTGCTTTCAAATTTGTGCTTTCATTAGATAACAAATAATCTTCACTGATAACTCCCATTCGCTTAAAGGCAAGTGTTCGTCAGTCCATTGGTAAATGCTTTGTTTTGAAAACCAGCAAAATTGAATTCATTGCACATATAATCTGCTGAAGTAAACTTCAAAATGAACTCATTAGGATACTTTATGTGCTACTCAAAAATACGCCATTGGAAAAACATTATCCTTTCCACTCTTAGACGTAGCGGAAGACGTTTCGCAGTAGGTGCATGGCAAGGAACTCCATTTGCCCTGATTATCCATTGCCCCGGTTTCTGACAGGATTGGTTTAAATTTTCCTTGCAAAGACGACGTTCAGAGTTTGAAGTTCGCCTAAGTTTCGGTGTTCAATCCAGTTTCGTTTGCATAGGTTTTTAGAGTCCTTTCAGAGTGTCAGGAGTGGTCTGCGGCGCCCACTTCCGCTTGCTTGCGCTGTGGACCACACGGCTATTTTGTAGTGAATGCTGCATTGGTGGCGAGTCAATGGCAGCACCGCGCGTGAACCGCTGCCTTGCACCCACGCATGAACAGCGAGTACGAGGCTGGACAGCCCGCAAGTACCATTTTCAAGTCTTCGGCAGTACCTGTACCAAGAATGGTACCCAGTCTAGTCGCTTGGGTGGCACGTGTTCAACCAGCTGTTCCACTTAGCCGGCGATTTCTCTAAAAATCAGTGAAGAGCAACGTAGGTCATCGTTCATTATTATTCGTTTGCTTGACACACAACGCGTGTGGTTGCTATTTTCACAGACTAACACACCTGAAAAAAAGAGCACCATCATGTTTTTTGCAGTGGTCATCGCCATTTTGGGAAAGGCCACAAATAACAAACTTATATCGTCTTCTTCCTCAGCCAACACTATCCTGAGAGTTCTCATTTTCTTTCTTTTGCCATGAAAAGTTTGTCGCGATTACCCTGGAATAATTTTTGCCCTGAAATTTAACCGGCATTACTGTACACGCCCTGGTTTGCTTGGTTTCAAACCTTGTCATTTCGATAGGTGAGCCATCCACACGCCTTAGAACCTATATGCCGCACGCCTACGGGTATAGTAACTTGGAAATAGAGTAGCCACATAATTTGCTAACCGACACCATTTTTTTCTCTGTTCGCGCATTGAAAGTAAAACATCGTGATCAAATTATTGGCTTTTTTCTTCATCATGCACCAAACAGGGCTTCTTTTTCCCATAGATGTAAGGAAGGGTGCTTATGAAGCGCAGAGAAATTTACAAGTAAGCGCACCCCGATTCATTATACCTCGTACAACGTACAACACTTCCGCATTCGTACTTGTTCTGCGTTCTTGTGGTTGCATCCTCACTTCATGTATATATAAACCACGTGTGTTATTTTGAACTGAATAGTCATCGAATGTACTACCGGCTGGTAAGCAGCAAATCTTAGTTTTGCAGCAGTGGAGCGGATGAGGTGCGACTGCTTTGATCATAATTTGCTCTTAGGCAGCGGAAAAATCCTGGCGATTTTAGTGGTGACATTTCACATTGCTGCTCGAAAGAGACCAGACTTTCCATCATCGACGTGAAGATACGAATAGTAAAATTTCGAAACAAACTTCAAAAGTACAAACGTTTACAACGGTTTGCTTTTTCTGCGTTAATTAAATCTTTGTGGCTTCACTTCAAAGATAGTTTTGCATGCAGAGAAATGCTTTTTGAGAACAGTGCAATGTTGGCTATTCTGACTTTTTCGCTTGACAAGTACAGAAAAGTGCCACCAGAGTATTGATGAAAGCCACTAGTATTTTCAATATGCTTTGGAACATTTAAAAAACTTAAAGCGAAGCCTAAAGTTTGTAATATCGTCATTTCAATTATTTATTTGTATGTTCCTCCTTTACGATAGTAAATAAAAATTTTCTAAAGAGTTGAATGCGCTGCAGATTTGCATCAAATAATCTCATCTCGGTGGAGTTAACAAACAAACGACGGTGATATCAGTTCTTTGAACTTCGGCCCGTAAACTGCCACTAAGGACTTACTTCAATGAAATCCGCTAACAACGAAATATTTTGCAACGTTCTATAAAATTTTGCCATTACGATGATCATGTGTTCCTTGTACTGCACCTTGAAGTGAGGGACACCAAGAACCTGGCAGCAAAGTAATAGTTACGCGTAAAACGAATCTCTCGTATTCCGTTCGTCTTCAGTTTGGGGGGTGTTGCCAAAACAATCCTTTTGCCTGTTAAGTCGTCGTGAACTCAACCCACAATCCACATGTTCATGTCGAAAAGAGCATTCGTTGTTTACTTTGCCTTTGCGACAAACCTCAGGTGGAATTCTCCATTGCGTGTTTGAAGACAAAGCGCCGTCTAATTAATTCTTCCCTTGTCTTTTCCTGTCAAAATCAGGTGCTGCCTCTTTCTTTGGTGTACCGTTCAAAACACGTACTATAAGATCTTTACGTTTCAAGCCACTAATTTACTAACATTGTCTAAAAACGTTCGTACAGACAACATGTGAGTGAAAAGTTAATCATGTGCATTTTAAAGAGCTTTAGGAAGTGGGAGATTTTTTACAAATACGATCAAATTTGTGGTTTTACGTTGTTATTGTCAGTACAATTTTAGCATGATCCTGTACCTTTCACTCGAAGTTTAGATAAAATGCAGACGTCTCACTGTGAACAATATAAAGTTGTAAGGGATAGAGACAGCATGTTAAAATGCACATTCAAGTTAATATACTTGCCTTCACCGCGTCTGCGTAGATATGATACAGCTTTCAATCAGGCGGTGTTTAAGCATTAAAGCAGTTGCTTTCATTTTGTAATATGTTTGGTATGTTATAATTTCACACATAAAAATACATTGCTCTGTGTTTGTATTCCATCAAACAAGATGCCTTGCGCTGTGAGATCCACAATTTTGCTCTGTGTGAGCAACAATTCTGCGCTGTGTGAGCCACGCTGCACAAATTACTATTAAGTGACTTTAAACAAAGTTAATTCAGGAGGATACAAGTAAAATGTCAGGTGTAGCGCGAAACATGTGCGCAGTATAGGTTCCGAACAATGAACAAGGCTGTATTAGAATCGATTTTGCCCGTGTTTACATAATCTAGATGCCAATCGAACCTGTTTTAAGATTGCTGAAATTTCGGTCAATCATTTGGAAGCAAAGGCCGGCTGTTTCTAATCGTCTGCGATCCAAAACAACTGTTTGTACAGTGCTATGAGAGTCGCTAGTCCCTGTAGTTCATGTCTCTGGTGATTTCAAGGTCAAGGGCGGCCTTATGCATTTAAGTCTTCAAACAGCGTTTTTTTGTCATTTTTGGCTGCACACAAAAGTAAACGGACAAGGCATGCGACACACGTTTGCGGTGATCAACTTCCAACGACGTTTTCTCACGCTAACGGTACCAGGCTGGTAAGAGCCGTTATACGAAAAGCAGTGCATAAGTGGTCTTTGTTAGTCTGGCGGTTGTAGGAATGATAAAACCAGTTGGGATGATGTTGTCTTCGCAGGCGCTTGAACGTTATCCTAAATGTCGTAGAGAGCGGCTTAGCACAACTCTTTAAACCTGCTAGCCTCGGGTTTGTGCAATTAATTTTCTGCTTTCAGTCGTTTCTACAGCTGGACACCTGAAAAAATGTAGGCTACGTTTCTTTATGTCGTCAATGGAAGTGATGTCCGCACGGATTTAGTACTGAGCGATATATCGATTGCAATTCTGCAAAATGACGTCGTCAGTACGACTAAGGAACGGACGCCGTTCCTATAATTAACCCCCTCGCGGCAATGCGACCACCAAGAAAGCCAGGGTTCAACCAATTACGTAAATGGTTTCGAACAAAGGAATCACTCAATTTAAAGCAGCTCTTGCGCCATGAAAGAAGGACTTGAACAGTCACCTGCATTTGTCTAGATTTTCCTTTTTGAACATTTTTTGTTGCAGCGTTTCAAATCAGCGTAAAACAGCGAAAATATGTTTTCACGCAGTTTAGTTAATGATGTTCGAGTTCTTTGCATTATTTCAGGTAAGCATTTTTGTGGTGCAGTTAGTTCTCATGAAACTTTTAGTACGGTCAGCATCCTTCGTGTCATTTCATGTACATGAAATTCAAAGAGTCACGTGATGATTAAGAAATTCTGAAAAACTTGAAGGATGTCAAAAGTTTTCTTGCTTTCTATAAGATTCTCGCCTGTGAAGTGCTCGACATCTGGTTGTACTCAATATATTCCCAGGAGATGATGTGGAAAACAACAAGCAAATATCATAAATGAAAGTTCCGATGAAAACATTTTATTTTCTTGATTTTGGAACGAAACAGTATTTACTATAATTTCTTGATAAAATTTTCAAAAAATCCAAGACGATTGAATTGTGTTTTTGATAAAGCACACAATAAGCACAAAGTGTAAATAAAAATGCTGGTGAGGAAACACTTCTTCCAAAGATGCAGCACGGTATCTCGTAAAATGTGGGTATTCTTTTGAAATACTGCAACAGGTTTCTCCATATCAAAGAAGAACACTGGTTTTCTTTTTCTTAACAGAACTTTAGTATTTTGTTTTTTATTCATAGTAAAAAGATGTTGAAAGGAGTTTTGAAGCTGCTTTGTCTCATTTGTTGGATTGGTAAGTTGCACAGATCGTAATGTTTGATGGGGTGCTTTGATCTTAACCGTTGCCGTCGCAGTAGAACACATACCTTGTATATCTATCGAAATAGGGAACAAACATGTGAACATTTTATAAAGCAAGGTACAAAAACAATAACAACTTGACCAGTTTGAAGATAAAAACACTGTCGCAGAATTGCACTCTTTGCATCAACTGCGCATTTTCAGTTCACAAAGATTTTCGTTAGAAGCTTAAAGCGATCTAGTTGTCGCTAAATGCATTTTCTTCCTATTGGCAGTTCAAAACTCCGGAAAAAATGTTTGTTTTAATTGAAGACGCTATGCGGACAATGTTAGTACTGGTGCAAGTCCGTCTTGCCACTGATGTTCGGGCAATTAACATGAGAGCAAAGCCACAGCCAGGGTTGTTTTAGCTGCGGTCTACGTTAACGCGCATGTTTGAGATAGACGAACCTCTCAAGTGGACGAAAGAATCTCACAATTGTTTTTGTCTGAAACAAGTCTCCTTGGAATACAAGGTGTTAAATGCATTATGGTGCAAGCTCTACGCAAATTTTAAAGAAGTGACTACCGTATTAACGACATTTGCTTTGTGAAAACTTTTCAGTTTTTTGGATGAACTGACAAACATGTGATGAAATTCTAGTCATTCCAACAGATAGTTTAAATGTTGATTAGTGTTGTAAAAACTATCATCACTTACCTATTTTGTCAGGACAATTGACGCCTTGATCAGAAACAATTTGTATGCTTTGTTCAACGATGCGCATCTTTATCCAACGTTTTTACCCACTCCCTCTAACCATCTGATTCCTTTCGCAAATCTCGATTTTTCTCCCAATATGCAACGCGTCTGTATGACGATGACTGAAGGCAGTAGTTACTGGCCCCTTATTTCGGTGTTGGTGCCTCTTTAATATCGACTACGTGTAACAACTAATTCCTGCCCTGTGAAGCTCTGTGCGTGAGCATTTCCGCACCTTTGTGCCCTTCTAACTAAGGTGAATTGGACCTTAAGTCTGAGAGAAACACGTAAATAAATTTAGAATAAACAAAAAAATGTATGACAAAAAGAGTTTTTGTAAAATATGGGTTACCTTTTTAACTGCTTAACTGCAGCTTTGAAGCAAATTTCACCACTTAAAATTTTTCCAGAGACGCATGTTACATCAGTTTATTCCTGTAAAATGCTTCCTTCGAGTCATAAAGTCAAGCATCCCGAAGAACCCTTCTTAATACGGTCGATCGAAATTGACAACATAAAAACTATCAACTGCAGATAAATAAAAACAAGAATGTACAGATTGATGCCATGCTAAAGAAAATTGTTATTGGACGCCGAAGTCAAAATTGTTTAAATAAACCCTGTAGGTAAAATTGAAAACGCATTTTTCCTGTATTTGGCTGACATTTTGAAGATTTTTACCATATGTCTTCAATCAAAACGAACCGTTAATTTCACGCTCACAACAAGAAAAGAGCAAATCTACTGTCAGTGCCGAAGGCTTTTGCGTAATTAATGTTTATAATTGCGTCTTCAGTTTAAAATAATAATAGAAATACCTTTATGAAGGAAAGTGTAGTTTGGTTNAAAAGTTAGGTTTATGATTTGTTGNTGATGATCTACATACAGCTGGCGTAAAAGGGGCTTAGTGCTGATTGTCGAGAAACATTTTTACTCTGAAAATCAGTGACGGAGCCTTGGAGACTTGGTCTCAGTTTCGAGACTCGTCTCTGTCAGAAATGTGTGATATGGCCACAGATTTGCGAACTTTTTATTTATAGCGACATTGTGTTATTTGCATGTCCTATCAAAGGTTCAAGCGTTCAATATGAGTTTGTGTAAATTTAGATCTGTGTTTGCGGAAACGTAAATAGCAATGTTAAAATTGAAAATCTAGGAAAAAAGCGACTCCCCTCCAGCTGATAGAAGACATTTCGCCCCAACTCTTTGCACCTCCCCTCGTGACAGCTCTGACTTTTCTCGAAATCGGCCAAAACAGACGAGAGAAGGGAATGCTGTGACGACGGCTGGTCTTAAACTGCATTAGGAAAAGTTTAAACTTCGAAGATGGTTTGTTTCGATATGGAGGCTTAAGCTTACTGTGAGAGAGAGAGAGAGAGAGTTTATTGGCGCAAACATTAAACAATTTCATGCAAATTAAAGCTAAGGCGCTGGGACACCGAAAAAAAACTGTTAAACAGGTTGTCTCGTCGGGCGCCCCTCGACAGTTTCATAAATTCTTATCGTGGTTTGAAGTTGATGGCCGAATTATTGCGAATTTAATAAGGTTATTGTTTTGAAGAGGTTGCAGTCTGCTGGATGATCAACACAGTTGCGCGGGAGGGTTGGGTCGCAACCGGTATCTATCGTGGTTTGCCCAGTTCCGCAAGGAGCTAAGCATGGCAGAGAAAGTGTAAACCCAGCTAAAATGAAACTCTGCCCGGGTTTCCAT
>JGI24159J19872_10011780_pt1 | contig 11444 bp, 7 predicted proteins | sample Ectturendosymbi4_FD_19872 | JGI IMG/M metagenome (IMG submission 19872) | reverse complement strand
CAGTAAGACCTTCATGCTGAAGAAGTCTGTGCAAGATCAAAGTCATGAACGCTACCGCTGGTCATCCATTTTGTTAGAATTTGTATGAAGTTCACATGTGAAAAATCAAATGTGCTATAAACAGCTGCAGGGAAAACATTGTGTCAGATTGTCCTGCGCCATTTTCACAGTGTGCAGTTAATAAGAAACGGACCTTGGCAAGGCTCTCGCAGGATGCAATTTGGCAGTAGTCGCTAGGTGGCGTGAAAGAGCAAGTGGGAACTGTAAATGCCTCGTGTTTGGCTGAGTATTGTTCAGATTGATAAACCTTTGACCTTCAAAAACCATTTCTGGTAACGGGTGCTTTTCAACGGAAAGCCAACAGATTTTCGTCCTGCGCCCAAAAACGTGTCGGAAACGCTGTTGACCACAGGCTGTTTTTTTCAGACGCACCGCTCAGCTGTCGCTCCGGTTTCAAGCGCGCGTGGTGCGAGAACCCCTGGCAGTACGCCGTCCACAAATCTGACCACGCCCATGGAAAGCGTGCGCAGCTCGACGCACAGCCTGGTGCCAAAGCGGAAAAAGCGCAACTCGTTCTGGTGCTGTGTTCGCTCCGGGAAACGCAACGGGGACTTTTACGCTCGCCTGACCGTGCTCCAATCCATCACCCTCAGCCAAATTGGCGAGAGATATTATGCCCCGTTGCTGACGAAAAATCCTGTGCGGGTGAGTTTCTTAATGAAGCAGTGCTGCGTTGTCAATGTCGCTCAAAGTGTATGTGGACCTAAGATTTGACAATGCTCTCTCTGCTGCTTTGGATTGCTGCAGTTGATCGCAAACTGCACTTAACCGCGTGTAGCGATGAGTCTGCCAGGCGCGCCGGCCATTTGTTAGACTTGCAGGGATTGTTCGGCAATCAGGCCGGCAACGTGGGACTGCAGCAGCACAAGCCAATACTTGGCAATCTAACACTGCGACTGTACTGGTTTTCCTTTTCCGTAGTGCACATAGCAGCAGTTTCAAGAACATCTTAACTAGTGATCGCTTCAAATTTTGTTAATATTTCTGCAGATTGTCGTCAGCGTGTTGTTCGTATTACTGCTGGGTGCGTCCGTCTACGGTTGCACAATTGTCAAGGACGGCCTGGACCTTGGCGACATTTTGCCCAAAGGAACTCGGGAGCACCAAGCGATCGTAGCCCAAACGTCCTACTTTTCTTTTCACAGCATGTACATTATAACGAAAGGTAAATTTTGCTTCGTGTCTTGATTTTTTAAGATAAACGCCGTGTTTTTCTAAGCGGAAGATTTAAAAGAAACGCCACAATCCGATCAGGATTTTTGAAAGCCCGAAATAGTGCAGTATCCAGTAAAATAAGTAATATTTCATTTGCAGTTAGATAAAAGTATGCATGTCTTTACATGATTAAATACGCGTATGTTAACAGGAAAAGGTAAAATTGTGGCAAAATTTTTTCCGTTAACTTGCTTGTGGTATGTTGAAAGACGTTGAATGAAAAACTGATTGCGACAGTTGTGATTATTTGAGTGTTTTAAACGACTGCGATGCAATCAATTTAGTCTTTTATAGGACAATAGCGTTTCAGGACCTCTGAACAAATAGCCTATAATTCTCAATATTCGAAACTCACGCGTGTTGCTTTAATGGCAACCCTTTTACTCCACTTTGGCTACTGTTTTATCTATGTTCTGGGTCACTTTGAAAATAGAGCAATAAGGTTGTGTTTTGTTGTGGAGTGGATCCAGCAGGACCCTCTGAGATTGCTGAAAACCGTGGGTGTTGCGAGTCCTCCTGGGGCCTCCTCCATGCCCCCGCTACTCTCCCCAGAGGAAAAGCGGGTATGAAAATGAATGAAAGAAAAAGGGTGTGTCTGAGGGCCCGACCTTACCTCCACAGAATTCGACTACGCCTCTGAGCAACGCAACTTGTATCGAATGCACGAGCAGATCGCGAACATCAGCTACGTTATGAAGCAGACCGACGGAACGAACCCCAAGTTCTGGCTGCATTATTTCCGTGACTACCTGAAAAGTACGACCCCGGTTTTTCCGTCCAGATACGGATGTCATATTTTAAAATGTGTTTCCTCCTTGTGACTAAATACGACGTTTCGTCGAGAAATCTTTTCCTGTACTAATTTGTCAGCCAATTGGTGAAGTCGCTGTGTTTGCTATAACTGAATGTCGGAGAGCTTCTGAAATTGTGCAGTGTGCGCGCCTCCCACGTGATGCACGCCGCAGCCGTTTGCCAAAGCTGATTTGTCCGCACGTTTGAAGAAATGCCAATCGTTTTCGCGCAGGTTTACAAGACAGCTTTGATCGGGACTGGGCCCTGAACAACGTGAACGCGATGACCTGGACCACTGACGCTTCTGACAATACGGTTCTTGCTTACAAATTACTTGTGCAAACAGGAAAGGAAGACCAGCCCAGCGACCCCGGGCGCATTGGATGCTATCCAACTAATGGCCCTTGCAAGAGGGTATGTAGCGCTTGCGTAAGCTTTTATATGTTTTTTTTTTAATGTAATACAGTTTTCCATCAAAAAAATTGCGCGCGCTGGTTAATAGGAAAAAAAACATAACACCTTGAAATCTCTAAAAAACTGTTCACACGTTTCAAATTAAAGCTTCTGGATAGCCATTCATTGACATTGACATGCCAAGCCGCTCAGCAATCGACAAGCGCGCGTGACTGGCTTTTCGAAGTGTAATAGAATCTGGTTGATGTTAATTTCGCATGACGTCAGATTAAAGTGGCAGTTGATCTTGCAACAGGTCAACCGCGTCCGCCTCGTATCGGACGAAGGACTGATACCAACGGACGCATTTTACAACTATTTGTCCGTTTGGGTATCAAACGACCCCATGGGATACGCGGCATCTCAAGCCCAGATGAAACCCAAACCTCCGAGTTACGAGCACAACCGAGCGGACGCTAACTTGATCATTCCGCGTGCTTCAGCCATCACCTACAGTCAGATGCCCTACTATCTGAATGGTATGTATGCGCCACCGCACTCCACCTGTCTAATTTACTTGCCGTATTTTCAAATTTTCTGCCATTTTTTGAAACAATTCGTGGCACTGATCCGCCACCATCTGAGTACCTCGAACTGCTCTTGTGAAGTCGCTCCTCGCCTTTCTTGACTTTGACCTTAACTGTAAGTGCGCCGACGCACGTTTCAGCGCCTGGCGCCGAACATCGCTCTAAATGTGACGTAACAATGTGACAATCAACTACTTTTCTTCCGTAATCGCGTGCTGATGGGTGGCTTCGCGGAGTAGAAGTCTTAAAAAAACGCACTATGTGGGCACAACGGGAGAATTGGTAGTCAAATCTTGTACTGATCAATAAAGGCCTTGTCAGCTTGTACTCCAAATCCTTGTAAAGACTGAGCGACACTTATGCTACAAGGTCTTAAAGCTACTTTTGCTTGAAGAAATGTCACTTGCCACAGTGTTGCTGGCAAGTTCGCGGAAAAAAATAGATTTTCTTTGACATATTTGACCTGCTTTCGAGTTCACTGCTCTTTCGAAAGACACCGAACTGATCAGCACGTCTTTTGCAGGCATGCGAGAAAACGAGGACTTCGTGAGCGTCATCCGTTCGGTGAGGAGCATATGCAACACCATGTCCGCTGAGACTGACATCGACGCATTTCCAACCGGCTACCCTTTCACTTTCTGGCAGCAGTACATCGACCTGCGCTTCTGGCTTTTTGTGTCGTTGGCCGCTGTGATTGGAGCGGTTTTCATTGTTCTGTCTGTTGTCTTGTTCAATCCATGGGCGTCTGCTGTCATGGTGAGTACTGCCATTGGTAGCTCGTATTAACTTTAAATGTTGATTACTCATGTCAAACAAAAAAACAAGTGGCTTTTGCAACCAAAAGAAAGCCAGGAGTTTTTAAGTGCAAGAGTTCTAAAGAGTTTGGTCTACAATTTTAGTGAGGTTTTCAACGTCTGCTGTGCAGCAGCGTCGTGCTCAAAAAGTACTTGCCTTTGAAAAGTAATGCCTAATTTATTGTATATCTGAAAAGCTTTGAAATAGCTGGATTTGGTTAGATGTATTCCAACATTTCACGTTCTAGTTAACCTATGAAAACAGTACCGGCTTCATAAATGCGATCTTGTCTTTTGTTGTCACAAATGTTTTTCTCGTACCCACGCCACTCACATCCATTCCGGGTATCGCTGGCGCTATATTTAAGACAGGAACATCCTTCTTCCTGATTGGCGCCTTGCCAAACGCACAATCATCGTATCGCTTTGATCGATATACAGACATTCTTCCTGATCATGATCACGACGGAATTGCTGGGATTCATGGGTTGGTCTGGAATCAAACTTAGTGCGGTGCCAGCCGTCATCCTGGTAGCGTCAATCGGACTCGGCGTCGAGTTCACTGTTCACATCACCTTTGCCTTCATATCGTCGTGCGGCAGCAGGTGGGCCAGCATGCATATGCTTGATTTCGAATTTGCTTCCTTAAAGTCTATCCTTCGTCTGTGTTTATTTCTATGCGTCGTCTTTTTTGTCTTAAAAATATTCCACGTGATCAAAAACGTGGGAGAGTTTGCTTTCAGTTGAGCTGGCAGTATAACAGTGAGACATGCGTGCAAGTACTGTATTAACTTCCTAAGAGGGCGGTTTCGGGCTCTGTCAATAACTTTGCTATATGATAGTGCGAAAAGTTATTTCTGCGCAGCAAAGATTTTCCTATTTTGTTCATACAGACGTGAACGTGTAGCACGAAGTCTGGGCCACATGTTGGGCCCAGTATTCGACGGATCGGTTTCTACCCTTCTCGGGGTGGTGATGTTGGCTGGATCCGAGTTCGAGTTCATTGTCAAGTAAGCATGTTTTAGCTCTGAAGCTGAAAATATTGCTTCGAAGCATCTTTGCTCTGATATCAGCAACATTCTTAAGGTCTTTTATAGATCATAGGGAACAACGTTGTGTGGGAAACTTTTCGAGTGAGCTTGTTTTGTAATAATTCGTCGCATATTTCTGGAGCTTGTCTGGTGATAGGCGTAACAATATAAATCACATGAGAAGGCAAGAGTTTACTTTTTGGTGATGACTCTACTACTTTAAGCTGTTGAAAGGTTGTAATTATTCTTCGTGTCTTGTGAACTAGTACACAGACATTCTAAAAGAACGCATAAAAAGGTTAAGAATCAGATAACAACCTCCAAACAGTTAGCGGCAACCCTTTTTGTGTTACAGCTCACGGACCGCAAGGTGAATAGTGTTTGATCCTAAACACTTGGGTTTAAGACGACGCTTGTCAGTTCTACGGTTGAATGTCTGCGTATTCGTGCCTATCACTCATTGCTACATACCGTTACTTGAAAAAACTTTTTTCTGAAGCATCAGTATGCGCTGGTCGATCTGGCCATTAAAAATTTTGTTTTTGATTACATATCAAGACGTTTTTGTCCTAACCGTGTCTTTCCATGCAGCACCAGTAGATATAATCAAGGACGCAGCTTCTGTAGCATTTTTAGGTCATATTGATTTAGCAAACTCAGTTGCGCTGTGCTAGGCCAAACACCCTGGGTAACTTAATCGTCATGTATTGTTACAGATACTTCTTCAACGTGCTTGCGTTTCTGATACTTTTGGGAGTGCTCAATGGTCTGGTTCTGCTTCCCGTCGTACTTTCCTTCATTGGTCCTAGGGCGGAGGTGGAGCCCACAGGTGGTGGTACCCGGCTAAAAACCCCCACCCCTCCGCCTACGCCGCCAGGAGAACTGGAGTGCGGTTGCATTCACTGTACGCATCAACAAGTCCGATATAACGCAAATACGAACAACAGTGTGTGCCAGTGTATCAGGTGGGCTAAATATCTTTGTTGCGAATACGTTTGTGTTTTGCATGTCAAGTTTGACAGCGAGCAGTCCAACGCTGATAGAATATTGCGTGGCTGTCAGTAGATTTAGGTTGACAATAGCCATGTGGTGCTTCGACTAAACTCCTCTATCATGGTTCTCCTTCAGTATGATGGTGCATGAATTAAGAGTAACCAAAAATCTTGTCCCTCAGCCATGTTTATTTTTCAGATTGAACAGTTGTGAAGTTTAAGCACCGTGTTTCTTTGCAAAATGAAGACCAAACTTCTTTGAACACTCTGGTGGTGTAAACAAAGTGATTAAGAACTGTCCTTAATCGTTGCAGGTGTGTCCAGTACCGTCGATACTACGCTCGCTCAGGGCGCGCAAGTGCGTCCTCGCATGACGACCACCACGCCTGGCACTCGACGCCAAGACTCAGATTCCCGCGTGACGTCACGAGTCACCGAAGCCGTGGATACGGCGCCTCGAATTACTGCCACGATGCTGGCCCGTACAGGACCAACCTGCACCAACGGCGCGCACCGGGGACTAGCCGCATGCGCGGGGCGCCGTTACACTACCACCCCCACGCCATACCCCCGATATGCGAAGAGGAGGAGAGGGGGAGCAACGTGTGCATAAACCCCCGTTCTGAATTCGTCATATACACAACAGGGGATGACTCATCAGCCAACCTACGGCAGCCACACATCCCGCACTGTGAGGTAATTTACTTATTTTAAGAAGTCATTGCATTTTTTTAAACCGGCGCAGCCTACGTTTCGTGGAAGGACCGCAAAACCATTAATAGGTCCGCGAAATACCCGGGATTGTTTCCGCATGGAGGAAATTTTTAACTTTTGCTTTGCAGTCAAACGAAAGCCGATCGTCTTTCAAGCCGATCCGTCCGGAGACGGATTCGGACGCGGTCCGGCCTGCGGCGCACGTCAGCCGGATGAACATGACGATGGTGGACAGCCAGACGTCCGAGCACATTGCCACCCTTAGTTCATCGCTGACCCTTCACACGCGAGGTCGACCCACGGTGAGTGTCCGTGACGGCGAAACGTGCGATGCGCGTCGTTTTGCGGCTCAACAGAATGTGCGCGAGACTGCAACCCGAGCAAATCGATCTGATCTCGCCTCAGATTGGCATTAGGNTCCTGATTTGGGCAATGATTTTCCCGGAAAAGTTTGCAGGAAGCTGCTGCGTGCCCTATCACCATTTTTGACGGTACTGAAAAGCGATTGATCGAATATTGAGCAAACTCACAATCCGCTTCTTCGAAATGTTAATGTAAACCTGTTGAAAGCAGAAGTCTCTCGTTTCCCGCCTTTTTTCGCTGCATGACAGTGGCGTTCGTTTCTTCCGATCAACGCTGTCAATCAGCACACGTCAGCAATACACCCATGCGCTGATCCCACTTGAAAGCCTTCAGCAATGGCAGCCTTTCATCAAGTAAACCGTTGGGATTATTACTTTCGTCCATTTGTTGAACTGAGATAAGGATGTCTGGGTTCACGGGTTTGCTTAAAAAATGCTTTGGTCAAAGCGTCAGTCAGGTGGGCGTGAACTCCAGAGACCATTTCTTGATACTAAGTCGATCACATAATTGGTCCAGCTTCACCTGACGGGGCGACAGTCCTTGATATTTAAACTCGCGGTTCACGATATAGACATGTCTTTAACTGTTGCTAAATTTTGCCTCACGAGAAGGACAAAATTAAATTGTTCTGAAAGTCTTTCNGTTTGAGAAAATGTTTCTGACAAAACTCAGTTCATAATGAAACTTACTGTATTGTCTCGGTGATTAAATTTAGAAGGTCACTTTGCTAAGTCAATATTTTACCTGCACAATTCAATGGTTACTGTTGCGGTTTTCACAGAGAGTCGTCTCGTTCATGGATCCGGGCCCAACGTCGTCTTCGAACCCGGGGTTACACTCCGAATATGTATGGCACCCTCACGGCGTAAGCGAACCCTCGACACATTACCTTGCTCACCCCTCGCCGCGAAGATTTGACATCTCAGCTTTGAACGATATCGAAACTGCGAAGGGAGGGCAGATGCAGGGCTCTTCCGCGTTCCGCTACTGACTTGCTCGCAGTTTGGACGCAGTGTACGTTTATTTATTTCGGCAGCTTTGCCACTGATTGCTCGCCCTCCAGAATTAGCGGCCGGTAACGCGTACGGTGGATCAAACATATCTTAAAGGGCTCTTTCGAGAACGCAAAGATCTTTTCGTAAGCAGCTTCCGTACATATGCAGACAAAATGTCGGTACGTTTCTCGAAATGCCGCTGATCCAACGCATCCTCTGCGTCCTGGACCCCCTCACTTTTGCAAACTGAGCGATCAGCATCGGGCAACTTGCTCCAAACGCAACCGTCTTTCGCGATGAGTCGCTTTGCCCGCGCAAGGTTTGCTGTCATTCTTCAAGCCCGTCCCGGGTCGCTTTCGAACCCCCCAAAATCTTTCAAGGTGTATTTTTGTTCGCTGTTCGGCCCGCTTGCATTGTCCGGCAGCAGTGTCGTCGATTTGCGCTTTCCACTGCGCGGTTTCCGCGAGCCTTCCGGTCAAATCGCTATCGATTTTTTTCCTTTCACGTCCGTCGCGTCGATCGCCGGGGTCGTCCAGTGTCGCAGCCTTGCTTGAGTTACCTAAGCCTTTTTGTAAATTATTGAAACGATGAGCCATTTACTATCACGCGCATTGCTACATTCGCCCGCTTTGAACCTGCCTTGCCCGCAAATGCCATTTCGTGAACATGCACGCGTCAATTACGTCCTGAACCTGAATCTGCTGCCAGCCGTTGAGCAATCATCTCTTGTGCCATGAACGTAGCCGTTTTGCACTGGCGCCGAAAGCCCGGGTAGGTGTCGCGTGTCTGGGGTGTGGTGGCGAATGACTCCCTTGTGCAGTGCGCTCGAAACGCTTCTCAGCTTTCGGCCTTTCAACTTCGGGCGAAGAAAAAATCATTTTGTTGATCAATCACTCATGCACTCCTACGCGATTGTCATCGATGTTGCGACTTATTGCTTGTAAAAAATGTCCCCGTTGCAAATTTCAACTGTCGCGTCAAGCGTTAACGTATTTGTGATGTTACGAGAAAGTATGCATCGTCAGCTCTTTCTGTGTTTTTTGAAAGCTGCTAAATAGTTTTACTGAATAGTTTTCTGCGCAAACCAGATAGTTTACCCGCACACAAAAAACGCTGTCAAGTGAAAAAACGTTTTTAGGATAGATGGCTGCGAATAAATGAGAAAATGTCTAAATTTTTCTTTCACTACAGCGTCAAGTCCTGTAGTTGAAGCTGTACCTCTGATTTCAGCAACAAGTTCATCTATTTCCTGCCGATTAACATGCGCTGGCATTTCTTACCCGCTGCCCCTTGCTTTAGTCCGGTTAGCATTTCCTGCCGTTTCAAAATAACGTCTGTGCATTTCCGCTAGTGTTTCTCTTTGCATTTTAAAGCTAAACTATTTTTTACATCAAATAAAGGTTTTCTTTCCAAAAGCGATTTAATGCCCTTGTTTTGTTTTGGTGCGAGTAGATCTCGTTTCGCGCATTGGGTTGCTTCTTGTAGAAGAACGATTTGCCATTTTCAATATTTCCGCCTTTTGCTGACAGGGACATCCGTGCGTCGATTTTTGATCGTATTTATTTGATGTGAACGTTGCCTGCTCTGACTTGCGCAGTATATCGCCTTCTTCATCATCACTTGTTTTCAACAGCAGTTTTTTGTTTTGCCCGATTTTCTTGATGTTCATTTGTTTCATCTTGAAATATAATATGGTTATTGGTTACTTATCGGCCAAATATACCTCATGTTTCGTTCGATCTCCTGTTCTTCCGTCTGCCTAGTCGTAGCTAATAGGGATGTCATGCGACGTGAGCACTAGCAAAAATGTGGTTTAAATCTTACACGACCCCTATCCCAGCCCCGTAGCCACGGGGGCTATTCGGGGGCAGTGCACCCTCAAATTTTTTTGTTTCCCCAAATTTTGTTGTACCCAGAAAATTGTTTTTTAAACATTTAATAAAAACAAAATTTTTTCCCTCCTAAAAATGCATATCCCCCCAAACCTTAAAACCTGGCTACGGGGCCTGACCTATCCGATCAGTAGAAAAGTAGTGCGATAGCCGTTTTTATAAGCCGCAACTGCTAGCCTAGGATCAGCAGGGTTGTCCATGGGACATATTTATCTGTCCCATCCCATAGCAATTTATGCCTGTCCCGTCCCATCCCAAGTGACGTTTTCCATGGGATTCCCATAGGAATGACATTCCCATGGACAAGCCAGGGTTGTCCATGGGACATATTTATCTGTCCCATTCCCATGCCATAGCAATTTATGCCTGTCCTATCCCATGGGACGTTTCCCATGAGATTCCCATAGGAATCCCATTCCCATGGACAAACCTGAGGATCAGTGTTCCCTCTAAGAAAATTCTACACTGAGCAAATGTTTGTTTTGTTGCGCACGAAGCGCATGGAATTGCGCAACCATGCAGGCACACAAACAGTGAAGCGTTCCCAACGTTGAAAAGGCTATGCGATATATATATGTATATACTGTATAAAATTTTGAATGTTGGAAGTGGCGAGAATGAGAGAGCACTGCGCAAATTGGTGTTATTGCGCATCTTAGAGGGAACACTGCCCAGGTTGTATCTGGAAGGGTGTAGCGATTTCACGATACTCAGTTGTGCCTAATCGTCTGGCTGTTGGTCAACTAGCAATGAAATATTAACCAAATGACGAAAACAAACAGCAATTATCAATAAGGTGCAAATGGAAATAGAATCACCGAATTATAGTAGAACACATCAATTGGGTTTATCAGAGTTGTCAGTTGGAGTCCACAAAACCGCGAATCGCGTTGGTCGCACGTGCATGTCACCCTTCAGTAGAAGTGTAGAACACATCGATTTTAATTAATTTATAAGAAGTGTGGCTTACAGCGCGATTTGATGCCTTGTTTAAGTTGCTTAACGTTAATAAGATAAATTGCTAGGTACGATATCTATATTGCAAGGTATGGTAGCCAAATATTTTTCTTGCACAGTTCTGCTCTTTAAAATTGCTACAAATCTTTAGCTACTTGGCATCATGCATGCAGCCCCAGCCCTAGCCAAATCTTCATTGATATCCTTTTACAGTAGCAAAAAATGTTTGGCCAAAATTAGTGTAGCTTACTTCGCAAAATGACATACAATTTATTTTTAGTGCTGATGAGGATGTATCCTTTCAATCTTCCCTTGTCAGCCCCTGCATCCTGTTGGGTACCCTTTCGATTCTCCAAACATCATGTGTCTAATACCCTTTCCCAACATCAATGACACTCCCAAGCAGAATTATCTAAGCCAACTAGAGAATATTTCAAGATATTCAAAAGAAAAAGAACCAGAAGCCTTTCTGAATGCATACCCACATACCAAACTAGCCTACAACGGGATTTCTGCATACCTAATCATCTGGTGACCGGGCCCGTAACTAAGGGCAGTGCTTCCCCCCCCTAGAAAAGCTTTCTCCCCCCTGAAAAAATGTCTCGGACATATTGTATGCATAACCATTGTTTTCGTACATGCTATTGATGAAAAATTTG